>ENA-UOOM01002042-UOOM01002042.1-fermentation-metagenome-genome-assembly--contig:-NODE-2042-length-17545-cov-19.260091_pt1 | contig 17545 bp, 12 predicted proteins | sample MGYA00245781_ERZ724031 | MGnify/ENA primary metagenome ERZ724031 (study PRJEB28704, sample SAMN03018317) | fermentation metagenome | biome: anthropogenic terrestrial biome; feature: soil... | reverse complement strand
GATTAACAGCAGAGTAATTTGGGTGTCCCGAAAAAGTGCGGAAGACAGGAGAAAGGATTTACTTGTTGTTGATTGTATTATGATTTATACGAATTTTCCCATTCTTTTTTCGAAATAGGATAGAGTTCTTCTTCTTTCAATATACGAATTACGTTATCGAAGCATTCTTTAAAATCCGGGAACTCATATTCTTTTGGAATAAACCCCACACAACGATTTTTAAATACTAAATCACCTAAAATTACTCCGGCTATTATTCCGGGTTTTAAATAGAATTTAAACTCACCTTTTCGAATAATAGGGACTTTTCCGTTCATTTTATTCAAATATACCTCCTCACTTCTTTCATATAACGCTTATATTCCTCTCCAAACTTCTCAACACACCACCGTTCTTCGGCAAGGATAAGGTAGTGAACCGAAATTTGAAACAACAGTAATAACATCAAAAATAACCACGATTCCGCCAGTAAGCCGATTCCCACAAAATGTACAAAAAAAGCCACGTACATAGGATTTCGGGAGAATTTATACAATCCGTTTCTGTTGATTCCGCCTACGGCAGGTTTGGCATAATCTGCAATGGATTTTACATACAAAACTGCCCCTAAAAGAAATAATGCCAAACCAATATAATTCAATAGATCATCGAAATGAATAGTGAAGAAAACCAGCGAGATAAACATCGGGATTAACGTCGCTTGATATGCATTGGCTGCAAGCCGGCTTTTTCTATCACTCAAATCGGCATGTTGTGCCCGTTGAAAAGCATCTTTACTGATTATCCGCATTATCGGATAACGAATTAGGATAACGGGAATCAGCAAGAGTACAGCATTCATCGGCCGGTCTTTATCCATTCATTTCTCAAAACTCGAAACTTAGAGCTAATTACTGTAAGTATTTTTCCAGCATCTCTGCCATCTCAACTTGTAGCTTTTTCGCTTCTTTTCCGGCAGTTTCAGCAAAGGTTTCGGTACTATCTGCATAAATTATTCCGCGTGATGAATTTACAAGCAAACCGCATTCTTTGTTCATTCCATACCGGCAAACCTCTTCCAGCGAACCGCCCTGAGCACCCACACCGGGAACGAGCAGAAAATGATCGGGAGCAAGTTTTCTCACGTCTTCGAAAAGTTTTCCTTGCGTAGCACCGATGACGTACATCATTTGATCAACTGATGCCCATGCCTGCGACCGGCGAAGTACTTTATCGAACATTCGTTCGCCGTTTTGGTCCTGAACAAACTGGAAATCATGCGAACCTTTGTTACTGGTGAGAGCGAGCAAAACAATCCATTTCTCGGCGTAATTCAGGAAAGGTGTAACGCTGTCTTCTCCCATATACGGAGCAACGGTAACGGCATCCACCTTAGCGGTTTCGAAAAAAGTTCGGGCATACATTTCGCTTGTATTTCCTATATCGCCGCGTTTGGCATCGGCAATCACAAACTGATCAGGATAACGCTGTTTAATGTAAGCCACCGTTTTTTCGAACGCCAGCCATCCTGCCATGCCCTGACTTTCGTAGAAAGCGAGGTTGGGTTTATAAGCCACACAATAGGGCGCTGTTTTATCGATAATCTCCTTGTTGAAAGCATAGATCGGATCATCTTTTTCCAGCAGATGTTCGGGGATTTTTTTGATATCGGTATCCAATCCCACGCAAAGGAAAGATTTCTTTTTCTGAATTTGAGCAAAAAGTTGTTGTTTAGTCATATATATGGTTATTTTGTAACATCAATAATTTCGAGGTGCCAGGCGTTGACATTGGATTCGGTAACATTTTTAACAACAACTACTTCATTGCCACTGCCGGATGAAAATATATAGCGTGCGAGCGTCATATAATAATCTCTTTTGCCGTTAACTGTCGCAACATAGTCGTTCATTTCTATTTCTTGCTTACGTTCGTATGTTTTGTCGTCGAAACCAATAATAATATTTTTTTTACTCCAGTCTCTTAAATCATAAGAAGCCCATATTTTAGATGTTGCCGCAGAGTGTTCGAACCATTTAAAATCATAAAAATATTCATAGCTGGACTCGTAAGGAATTAACTGTCCTATTTTGTAAATATCTGTACCAGTATTTTCATTTGGTAACCTGTAAACAGTTCCCATTTGGCTAAATACATAAATCTGATCTTCTGTAGTCCAATATTTATCCCCAAAGCCAGAGTGCCAATTCTTAGCAAATTGCATTTTAGTCTTATCCGAAATATTTACCAATTTGATACCATTAGGAGAATATCCTTTCTTAGATAATAAGATATATGGTTTGCCTTTAAGTTTTAACATAATGTCACCGTCTATTACATACTCCCAGCCGCTTGTGTGTTTTAAAAGCGTTTTGGTTGATGAATTATAGGAGAAAACTTCATAGTTGGGATTGCAAAAATAGTACAATCCGTTATTACCATCCACAGCATCACTTACAACAAATTCTAAATCAATTGTTTCTTCTTTCTGTATGTCGGATCGATTGTAAATTTCAAGTCTTTCCGTTGCTCCCAATATCAATTTTGTTTTATCTTCCGATAACGATATACAATAAGGATTTCGATCTAATAATTTTTCTTTTTTTATTTTCGAAACAATGTTGTATGAGGTCAATTTTGCAGGATTTTGAGTAACAAAAAATAGTGTATTTGTACTTTTATCAAATTCTGCATCCATAACGGTTCCTTCTATAGGAATCATTGACGTAGGATTTTCGTAAGACCTTATTCTTATTTTCACATTAATAGTAAGTACTGGATTTGCAGGATCGGATGTTTCGAAAACAATTACATCTTCGTGCACTCCCGGGGTTAAATTTTCGATATTTGTGGAGATCAGACAAGGCATAATGCCACCGGGCCCTAAAGCCTTAACGCTGTCAATTTCTATAAAATCATTTGAAATATAATAATTTCTGATTTCTTTTATCCACGAAGGTTTTTTTACAAGTTTATAGAATAGCACACCTGTTGCAGAATTTCTTATCTCGAAAATCCTATCATTGTAATCAATATCGAAATCAATTAAATTATCTGATATAGAGACATTTGGTGTACCCCAATTCACGCTTTGAACTTTAATAGATAAGAGACCAAACTCCTCAATATTTAAAATAATATTACCTAAATTAATCGGTTCTATTTGAAGAGGTCTATCAAATGCATCCACTTTAATTTTGAGTGTCAACTTTCCCGTTTCATCTATACTGCCATCAAAAGATTCGAAATGAATAATTTTTGGGTACTGAAAAACCTTGAAATCTTTGTTTTTTAAATCGGGTAGGGTAATGGAAACTTCGGTAAACTGGCTTACGGGTTCCACAAACAATGGAACATCCAAATTATAACCTTCCATTCGTTTCTTATTTTCATCAAGAAACGAGTCATCGCATGAAATTGTAAATGCGGTCAAAAATAAAACGAATAAAAATAATATATTTTTCATGGCATTACTTGTTTAAATAGTAACGTAATCCAATTGATAAGTGAACATTCGATGCATTATAGCGGGAGTCTTTGTCTAAAGTTTGTTCTACCTTGTTAACTCCATCAGTCATTTTCACTTTACTGAAATAACTCATCAGGTAACCCAAATTTACTCCAACACCAAAGCTTGGGGTAAATAAATAATCCAAACCTATCTCAGCATTCATTCCAAAATTTCCTCCTGTAACGAGAACATTTTGATTTAATACATAAGCTTCACTGCGCAACCACGCGTATCCAAAACTCAACGATGAAATCAAAAACAGATTATCATTGTTCCCCACAGTAGAATATCCAAATAGAGATGGACCAACATAGTTAACATAATCTTTTTCCCAAATATCCATGACCATATAATGAGCATTGTCCTGAATATCTACAATTATATCATCAGCTTCGGCAGAAGTTTTTTGAAACAGATATTTAACGCCGAGCCCCCAACCTTCTTCGAACAGATAATATGCGTCACTGTTTAGATTTGTAGCTAAACGAAGGTCTCTGTTTGCTTTATCAATGGCTTCTTTATTAACAACGCCACTAATATCTTCCTGACCGCTTGCGATCAGATAACCCAATCCTCCGGATGCGCTTATACGAAACCGGGGAGTTTTTTGATCAACAAATTGTGCCGATAATGATGCCGTTAAGCACAGCAACAGTAGTGAAAGTGTAATGTTCTTTTGTTTCATTGGTATTTCAAAATAAAATGTGTTATTTTTTACATTTAAATTTCAGCGGCCTTCATTCTCTCTGCATTTTCACTCACAATTAACTCATCAATAACGTCCTGAATATCACCATCCATAAATGCGGGAAGATTATAAATGGTATAATTGATGCGATGATCGGTAATTCGACCCTGCGGATAGTTATAGGTGCGTATTTTTGCCGATCTGTCACCTGTTGAAACCATTGTTTTACGCCGTGAAGCGATATCGCCTTGTCGCTTGGTTAACTCGATATCGTAAAGTTTGGTTCGCAACATCTGCATGGCCAGTTCCCGATTCGCTAATTGCGAGCGAGCCTGCTGACAAACTACCACAATTCCTGATGGTTTGTGTGTAAGCTGCACTTTGGTTTCTACTTTGTTCACGTTTTGTCCGCCGGCACCGCTGGAGCGTGCAGTGTGAAAATCGATGTCGGCAGGGTTGAGCTCCAAATCAAATTCTTCTGCTTCAGGCAGAACGGCAACAGTAGCGGCAGATGTATGTACACGCCCCTGTGTTTCTGTTGCCGGAACTCGTTGCACCCGATGCACACCCGATTCGTATTTTAATGTTCCATAAACGTCTTCACCCGTAACCTTGAAAACTATTTCTTTAAAGCCACCGGAACTTCCTTCGGAAATACTGGTAACCTCTGTTCTCCAACCTTTTATTTCGCAGTACTTTACGTACATCCTGTACAAATCTCCGGCGAATATAGCAGCTTCATCACCACCTGTACCTCCGCGAATTTCCATAACCACGTTTTTAGCATCTTCCGGATCGGCAGGAATTAGTAAAAACTTAATTTTTTCTTCCATTTCCGGGAGTTTCTCTGTGTTTGTAGAAAGCTCTTCGTTGGCGAGGGTTCGTAAATCGTTATCCGATTCCGTATCTAAGATTAATTTAGCTTCTTCAATTGAATCCAACGCCTGCTTGTATTCGTTTCGGGCATCTACAATTTCTTCCAGATCACGATATTCTTTGTTGAGTTTCACAAAGCGCTTCATATCACTAATTATCGTTGGATCTGTTATTAATGTACCTATTTCCTCGAAACGGGTTACCAAATGATCAAGCTTATCTAATAATGAGTTTTCTGACATACAATTAGCTTTTAGCTGCTAGCTTTTGGCTTTTAGCCATTAGTAAAGGATAAAATATATTTAGTTAAATCAGTTTTAAGCAAGTATTTTTTACAAAAGATTTTCTGCAAGAATTATAAGTTTAACGTAGAGCCAATAGCTAAGAACTAAAGGCTATTGATAAACAAATCTTCCAAATTCACTTTCAATCACCAATTCCCGAGTGTCTGATTTTTCAACCCGGCCAACTATTTGAGCATCTACATTAAACGATTTGGAAATTTCGATTATACGCAAAGCGTAAGTTTCTGGCAGATAAATCTCCATCCTATGTCCCATATTAAACACTTTATACATTTCTTTCCAATCGGTATCCGATTGATCCTGAATCAGTTTAAATAGTGGTGGAATAGGAAAGAGGTTGTCCTTTATGACACGTAAGCCATCGTTTAGAAAATGCATGATCTTTGTTTGCGCACCACCAGAACAATGTACCATTCCGTTCACTTCACTGCGTAACTCTCTTAGAATCAGCGATATTATTGGAGAATAGGTGCGGGTAGGGGATAGTACCAGTTTTCCGGCATCAATACCCAGATTTTCAATTTGTTCAGTAAGTTTGGTGCATCCCGAATAAACCAATTCCGAAGGAATAGAGGCATCGTAACTTTCGGGATATTTCTGCGCCAGATAATTGGCGAAAACATCGTGTCGTGCCGAAGTTAAACCATTGCTTCCCATACCGCCGTTGTATTCGCGTTCGTAAGTGGCTTGACCGAAAGATGATAGTCCGACAATTACGTCGCCGGCCTGAATATTGGCATTATCGATAACATCGGAACGCCTCATACGACAAGTCACAGTACTATCCACTATAATGGTACGTACCAAATCACCAACGTCAGCCGTTTCTCCGCCCGTAGCATGAATATTTACGCCCAACGACGATAATTCCTCACACAACTCATTTGTGCCGTTTATAATGGCTGAAATCACTTCACCGGGAATCAGATTTTTATTGCGACCGATGGTGGAGGATAATAAGATATTATCAGTTGCGCCAACACAAAGTAAATCATCAACGTTCATTATAAGCGCATCCTGAGCAATTCCTTTCCATACGGAAATATCACCGGTTTCACGCCAGTAAACGTATGCCAGTGAAGATTTTGTTCCTGCACCGTCGGCGTGCATTATGTTGCAATAATCCGGATCACCTCCGAGGATGTCGGGAATAATTTTGCAGAATGCTTTCGGAAAAATTCCTTTGTCAATATTTCTTATCGCGTTATGAACATCTTCTTTGCTTGCAGAAACTCCGCGTTGGCTGTATCGTTGATCTTTCATGAAAATTTATTTTGATACGTACAAAGGTAATATTTTTCAGCCATTAAATAATACGAATTACGAAGCCAATTAAAACCTTTCAGTAAAAGAAAGTTGTTTTTCCTATAATTACTATTATGTTTAATATATAGATTTGAAATAACTCCTATCGATATCTTTTCCAAAAAAAAAGTGGCACCGGAATTCTGATGCCACTTCTGTATAGTTTTGCTGTTTTATCAAATTACAAACCTAATTCTGCTTCAACTTTCTTAAGTTCTGCTGATTTATCAACACCCATCATACTTAAGTTATAATATACGTTTCTTAATTTCATCAAAGCTCCGTCAATTTCTGTTTTGTCTGCAGATCTGCCTCTCAACGATGTTGTGAATTTTTCAAGATGCGGTAATGCTTTCTGATAGAATTCTACTGTTTTCTTGTCATTTTCCAATTGTAATTTACGATCAGACATCGTTGCCGTTTTTTCTTTTAATTCCTGAGCTTGCAGGATAAAATTCACGGCAAGTGCTTCAAGAGCTCTTTCGCAATTTGGATCTTGAGACAACGCTTTGTTGTATTCCGATTCTGCTCCTGCATAATCACCTTTTTCTGCTATTAAAGCACCTTTTACACTGTTCAAGTCACATGCGTTGGATGGATCGTTTTTGATGGCTTCATCCAAATATTCCATTGCTTTTTGATTATCGCCCTGACGAATGAAAACGTTTACCAAGTTAGGAATGAAATATTTGCTTTTTGGGAATTTTTCGGCTCCTTCATAAAGAGTTTCCAGATATTTGGCTGTATCACCTTTTTGAATATATTCACTGGCAATAAGTTCGTAAATATCGCTTTCCTGATATGCACTATTTGGGATAAAAGGCTCGTTAGCAGCTCTTTGCAACATAGCCAACGCTCTTTCGTGATTTTGTGCCTGAATGGCAGTGATAATAGCGTAATATTTGATGGTTTGGTAAGTACTGTCAATTACAAAAGCATCTTTTTGGCCTGCATACATAGGCAGCGTGGGAATATTCCAGTATGTTTCAAAGAAGTCCGAAGCCTTGGAATATTGTTGTTTTTCGTTGAAGAAAATGCCACCATTGATATAGAAAGGATGATTTGCTTTCAAAATTCCGGAAATGTCTTTTCTGAATCTGTTTCTCACTCTCCCTTTATCATCCGGTAATTCACCTAATGAGTCAGCTTTCAGATACGGTGCGTAAGATTCAAGCAATCCGTTGTACATTACTTCCTGATTTGCTTGTTTTCCAAGCATCTCGTTAGTTCTTTCGTTGTCAAACGCCTTATTACCAATATCTCCAAAAACTTTCCATGTTTCGGGATCGTTAGCTGTTTCAGCATTCGTAGTAGCTTGTTTTATCAAAGTACGAGCTTCATTCAGGTCGTTGCTTCCTAAAGATCTCTTAGCATCTCTCAGGGCTGATTTTTGTGCAAATACGGAACCTGCAGCAAAAACAGCCACCATAGTAAGGAAAAATAATTTTTTCATTTTATTCATCTTTTAAGTTAAGTATTATTCTTTTCTTAATTGTTTAAAATTTCTGTCGATTTATTTGACTGCAAAATTACAAAAAGTTTAAAATAAACAGACTATTCACCCGCTTCTTCTTCTGTATTTTCCTTTTCATCGATATCTTCAGGTAAAGTTATTTCCTCTTCGTCTATTTCTTCTTCTGAATTTACTTTACACACTGAGGCAATTTCGTCGTTTCTTTTTTCCAAATTAATGAGGCGAACTCCTTGAGTGGCACGTCCCATGGTGCGAATATCGGAAATTTTTACACGTATGGTAATGCCTGATTTGTTAATAATCATTAAATCATTATCATCTGTAACGCTTTTTATTGCTACGAGTTTCCCTGTTTTATCTGTAATATTCAGTGTTTTAACACCTTTACCGCCCCTGTTAGTAATTCTGTAAACGGGCTCGCCATCCTCGTCGTTGAGCATAGTTCTCTTACCGTAACCTTGTTCCGATACCACCAGGATGGTGCTTGTAGAATCCGGATGCATGCAAATCATACCGATTACGTAATCCTCTCCGTCATCATCCAGAGTCATTCCTTTAACACCGGTTGCAATTCGTCCCATCGGACGAACACCTTTTTCATTAAAGCGGATCGCACGGCCATTACGATTGGCCATAATAATATCTTTTTCTCCGTCAGTTAATCGCACTGAAATAACCTGATCATCCTCGCGTAAGCCAATAGCAATAACACCGTTTTGTCGTGGGCGGGAATATGCTTCGAGCAATGTTTTCTTCACTGTTCCCAGTTTCGTACCAAATATCAGGTAATTATTGTTGATGTATTCTTCATCTTCTAGTGTTAAAACCCGGATAAAAGCAGTAACACTGTCGTCCGAATCGATATTCAACAGATTTTGAATAGCTCTTCCTTTCGAAGTTTTTGTACCTTCCGGAATTTCGTAAACCTTTAACCAATAACATTTTCCTTTCTGAGTGAAGAAGAGCATATAATTGTGGTTGGTGGCCGGATAAATGTATTCCACAAAATCTTCATCCCTGGTTTGTGATCCTTTAGCCCCTACTCCACCACGATTTTGTGTTCTGAACTCAGTTAGTGGAGTACGTTTGATGTAACCAAGATGCGAAATGGTAATAATCATCTCATCATCTGAATAAAAATCTTCCGGATTCATTTCTTCCGATGCGAAGATTATTTCGGAGCGACGTTTATCACCAAATCTATCGCGAACTTCTACCAATTCATCTTTTATAATCTGCATCCGAAGGTCTTCGTTATTCAGAATATTGTTTAAATGAGCGATCAACTTTTGAATCTCTTCGAATTCGGCACGAAGCTTATCCTGTTCAAGACCTGTAAGTTGTCTTAATCGCATTTCAACAATAGCGCGAGCCTGAATATCAGATAATTCAAAACGTTCTATCAGTCGCTGGATAGCCTCCTGAGGTGTACTCGAACCACGGATGATAGCAATTACTTCATCTATATTATCGGATGCGATAATCAAACCTTCAAGAATATGTGCTCTCTCTTCTGCTTTTCGAAGTTCGTACTTCGTGCGACGCACAACAACATCGTGGCGATGCTCTACGAACAACTCGATCATTTGCTTCAAATTAAGCATTTCAGGGCGACCTTTTACCAACGCAATGTTGTTTACGCTAAACGACGATTGCATGGCAGTTAGCTTGTAGAGTTTGTTTAGAACCACATTGGCATTTGCATCACGTTTAATATCTACAACAATACGCATGCCCTGGCGGTCCGACTCATCATTAACATTTGAAATTCCTTCCAGTCTTTTATCGGCAACCAGATCAGCAATATGCTTGATCATTTCTGCCTTGTTTACCAGATAAGGAATTTCTGAAATAATTATTTTATCGTGGGTCTTTCCTGCCTCAATTTCGGCTCTTCCACGCATAACAATACGTCCCCTACCCGTCTCAAAAGCATCGATAACACCTTTGTATCCATAAATATAGCCTCCTGTCGGAAAATCGGGCGCCTTGATGTAGTGCATCAACCCTTCTATATCTATCTCTTTATCATCTATATAAGCTACAATTCCATTGATGACTTCCGTTAAATTATGCGGAGCCATATTGGTTGCCATTCCCACCGCAATGCCGGATGCACCGTTGATAAGCAGATTAGGGATTCGTGTGGGTAAAACCGTTGGTTCTTGAAGTGTATCGTCAAAATTTAATTGAAAATCTACGGTTTCTTTATCGATATCGCGAAGCATTTCTTCCGCCAGTTTGTTCAATCTTGCTTCGGTATAACGCATGGCCGCAGGGCTGTCACCATCGACACTTCCCATGTTTCCCTGGCCATCAACCAGCGTATAGCGCATGCTCCAGTCCTGTGCGAGACGTACCATGGCATTGTAAACCGATGAGTCGCCGTGAGGGTGATACTTACCAAGCACTTCCCCAACAATTCTCGCCGACTTCTTGTGCGGTTTGTCAGACGTATTTCCTAATTCGGACATCCCGAAAAGGATACGTCTGTGAACAGGTTTAAAACCATCGCGAACATCTGGTAATGCACGCGATACAATAACGGACATCGAATAATCGATATACGCAGACTTCATTTCATCTTCAATGTTGATCTTAATGACTCTGTCTTCTTGGTCAATCATATTTAAATGTGATTTTTTTCTTCAGATATATTTTGCATTTCACTGAAAAACAGAATGGTAAATATATTTTTCTTTTGTTTTAAAATAACGTACTAAGGTACAAATTTTTCATGGTCTAACAAAAGATTTCAAGTGAAAAAATTGCTTGATTATGGCTTTAATTAAGGTTTTTTATTGTTTTTGCGAAACAAATTTTTCGATCAAAAAACCCGAAGAAAGTTTAATTTTCTTCGGGTCTGTTAATTTTGTTATTTAATATTAAGCACCTTGTCCGTGACAGTTTTTGAACTTCTTTCCACTTCCGCAAGGACATGGATCATTTCTTCCTACTTTCTTCTCAACGCGAACAGGTTCCAATTTGCGTTGTTCAGGTTGTTTTGGCGCACCATTATCAGACGTTCCTCTTGTAGCTTCATCTTTTTGAGTACGGTATTTGCTGTAATCGGTTTTTTGTTCCGGTGCAGCCTGACGAACGTTTTGCGGATCCTGAATAGGAATTTGTCCGCGCATTAGAACGGAAACTGCTTTTGAATTTATATCGTTAACCATCACTTTAAAAAGATTAAACGATTCAAGCTTATAAATCAGCAACGGATCCTTTTGCTCGTAACTGGCGTTCTGTACAGATTGGCGCAGTTCGTCCATCTCGCGAAGATGTTCTTTCCAATCTTCGTCAATGGTGTGCAGCAAAATCGATTTTTCAAAAGCTTTAACCAACGCTTTTGAGCCAGATTCATATGCCTCTTTCAAGTTGGTAGCAATATTGTAAACTCTTTTTCCGTCAGAGATTGGAATCAGAATATTCTCATACATGGCACCTTGCTTTTCGTATACGTCTTTGATAACCGGCTGGGCAATTTCTGCCAATCTATCGGTTTTGCGTTTGAATTCCGAAATAGCTTTCTCAACCACTTTTTCTGCTTGAACATCGGTTTTTATGTCCTTCATTTCTCCTTCGGAGAAAGGAATTTCAACCGCCATAACACGATAAAGATCAAACTTCATATTTTCATAGTCATCCTCGTTATGTTGCACCACGTTTTTCGCAGTTTCTGTAATCATATTGGCTACGTCCATTTCGATACGATCGCCAATCAATGCGTTTCTACGGCGCTTGTAGATAACTTCGCGTTGCGAGTTCATCACGTCATCGTATTCCAACAAACGTTTACGGATCCCGAAGTTGTTTTCTTCCACTTTTTTCTGTGCACGTTCTACCGATTTGTTCAACATATCGTGTTCGAGCATATCACCTTCCTTGAAGCCCATCCTGTCCATCAATCCGGCAATTCTTTCGGTAGCGAATAAACGCATCAGATCATCTTCAAGCGAAACAAAGAAAACCGATGACCCTGGGTCTCCTTGACGTCCGGCACGACCGCGTAACTGACGGTCAACACGGCGGCTCTCATGGCGTTCCGTACCTATTATAGCCAAACCTCCGACTTTTTTCACTTCTTCCGTTAACTTAATGTCGGTTCCACGACCCGCCATGTTGGTGGCAATGGTTACCATCCCTCGTTGTCCGGCATTGGCTACGATTTCTGCTTCGCGTTGGTGTAGCTTGGCGTTTAGCACGTTGTGCTTTATTTTGCGAAGCGTGAGCATCCTGCTCAATAATTCGGAAATTTCCACCGAAGTTGTTCCCACTAAAACCGGTCGGCCTTTTGAAATGGTACTTTCTATTTCGTCGATAACCGCTGTATACTTCTCGCGTTTTGTCTTGTAGATACGGTCGTTCATGTCGTTGCGGACAATCGGACGGTTGGTCGGAATTACAACCACGTCTAATTTATAGATGTCCCACAATTCACCTGCTTCGGTTTCAGCTGTACCGGTCATCCCTGCCAACTTGCTATACATTCTGAAATAGTTCTGCAATGTGATGGTGGCAAAGGTTTGTGTGGCAGCTTCTACTTTAACATGCTCCTTGGCCTCTATAGCCTGGTGCAAACCATCGGAATAGCGACGTCCCTCCATAATACGCCCGGTTTGCTCGTCAACAATTTTAACTTTGTTATCGATAACCACGTATTCATCGTCTTTTTCGAAAAGTGTGTATGCTTTAAGAAGCTGATTCACTGTATGAACCCGTTCCGATTTTATGGCATAATTTTGTAAAAGCTCATCTTTTTTAGCTGCTTTTTCTTCGTCGGTCAACGAAAGATTATCGAGTTCAGCAAGTTGTGAAGCAATGTCCGGCAAAACAAAGAATTGAGGGTCATCTGATTTTCCGGTCAACAAGTCGATACCTTTGTCAGTCAATTCGATACTGTTTTGCTTTTCGTCAATCACAAAATACAACGGATCGGTAGCGATATGCATGTTTCGCGACTGCTCCTGCATATAAAACTCCTCGGTTTTAAGCATTGCAGCTTTCACGCCTTGTTCGCTTAAGAATTTGATAAGTGGCTTGTATTTGGGCATCCCCTTGTAAGAACGGAAGAGCAACAGAGTACCCTCTTCCTGCTCTTTTTTGTCTTCTGAAGCCATCTTGGCTCTTGCATCGGCCAGCAAACGCGTAGTGAAATCGCGTTGGGCTTTTACCACTTGTTCTACACGCGGACGGAAAAGATCAAACAACTGATCATCTCCTTTTGGTACGGGTCCCGAAATAATTAACGGTGTACGGGCATCGTCGATTAAAACGGAGTCAACCTCGTCCACAATGGCGTAATTATGCATGCGTTGCACCAAATCCTTTGGCGAAACAGCCATATTGTCACGCAGGTAATCGAATCCGAATTCGTTATTCGTGCCAAAAGTAATGTCTGCTTCGTAAGCTTTGCGACGATTATCTGAGTTGGGCTCATGCTTATCGATACAATCTACCGAAAGCCCATGGAACATATAAATCGGCCCCATCCATTCCGAGTCACGCTTCGACAGATAATCGTTTACAGTAACCACGTGAACACCTCTGTGCGTAAGCGCATTAAGGAACACAGGGAGCGTTGCTACCAATGTTTTACCTTCACCTGTCGCCATTTCGGCAATTTTTCCCTGATGCAGCACCACGCCACCGAACAACTGCACATCGTAGTGAACCATATCCCAGATGATTTCATTGCCACCGGCAATCCAGTGATTCTGGTAAATAGCCTTTTCACCTTCGATTCGTACAAAATCGTGTTTGGCTGCTAAATCGCGGTCGAAATCGGTTGCAGTAACTACCGTTTCGGTATTTTCCTTGAACCGTTTTGCCGTTTCTTTAACGATGGAAAACGCCTCCGGCAAAATTTCCGATAATACTTTTCCTAATTTGGAAGTAATTTCTTTTTCAATCTTATCAATTTCATTCCAAACCGTTTCGCGCTTTTCTAATTCCACTTCTTCCATGCCGGCTTTTAACTCCGCTATGCGGGCATTATCTTCGGCAATATATTCTTCAATTCTCTTTTCGAGTTCTTTGGTTTTTGCACGTAGTTCATCGTTTGAAAGCTTTTCGATTTTTGGATAAGCCTCCTTTATAGTATTTACAATTGGATTTATTTCATTCAGGTCCCTTTGTGCCTTATTACCAAATATTTTACTTATAAATTTATTAAATCCCATGTTTTTATTTTGTTTACTCCCGCCCTCCGAACAGAAACTTGCGGGTTTATATTATTTTATGTCTTAATTAGATGTATTATAGTACCTTAAAAGTCCCCCTCAGGGGATATAGGGGTCAAAACAGTTCTCCCAAAATATTGGCTTTTGCAGCGTTGGGAGCACGAATTCGCAACCGATGAGAGACGCTTGGAGCAATCTCGGTAGCATCGATAACACGATTGATTTTTTGTGGTTTAATGTTGTTTCCGTAAAAGATTACCGGAGCATGAACGGCGTTGTCTCTCACGCGTACATTGTTGTTTTGACCATTTTCGAAAACTACTTTCCATCCGGGTTGTAATTCCAAATACAAATCACCTGAAATACCTTTATAGAATCCGTTTCTGTAATGCTGCACATTCTGATTGTAAGCGCCATGCAACATCTGATGCGATGTGATTACATCCTGTATTCCTGACGATTGTACCAAAAATTCGGCTGCTTTTTGCTGAAACTCAACAAAATTTATTTTTCTATCCTCAATAAGTTTCCGGTTAAAAAACAACTGCTGATTATAATATTTGCTTATCCATTGTTCACGGCCATAAATAGCCATCAGGTACATATTGAGCAGTGCAATACTTCTGTCGGGGTAAAAATCTCCACCCGATGTCACCATATCCGAAGGATGGATTTCCTGTTCGTTAAAATATCCGGTAGAAACCACAAAAATCAAAGCGTTTTGTAAGCCTACGGCTGAATCGATGGCATCGAGCAATTTGCCGATCTCCTGATCTAATCGATAGTAAGTATCCTGAACTTCAATAGAATAATTTTTGTCTAAGGAGTTCTCGAAATTTCCTGCATAAAAAGTGAGAGCAAGGAAATCGGGATTTTGTCGTTTTCCCAACGAATTTGCTTTCAATACTTTTTCAGCAATTTCCCGAACTTCGGTATTCACATATGGCGATTGCTTTAATAACCGCACATGATTCTTCTTTTCCACTCCAAAGTAATGCTGAAAATTATAAAGATTTTTGGTGTAAGGGAACGCCTTGTAATTCGATATATCAATGGCGGGACGCCAGGTAATGGAGCCAATTTTTTTGCTCAACGCTTCGGGTGTGCGGTTGTGCTGTTCAATGATGGGCTGTTTAGTTTTATAAAAAGCAGTGGAGGCCCAGTTACCCGTCATATCTTCTACCCAGTATGCGCCACTGGCTGCGTGTCCCCCGGAAGCGAGCGCCTGTGAAGCGTGAGGTGCAAATGCAAATACATCCGACTGTCCGCCGGAGGCGATTTTTAATTCATCAGCTATAGTTGAAACCTTTACCGGAAGTGGAGAATATCGTTCTGTAGTGAAATTTCCGGCATAATTATTATCGGAAAAAGAAGGAATCTCACGATTATCGTTCAAAATGAACTTATTTTCTCCGATAATTCCATGATAAGCAGGGTTTGCACCGGTGAAAATGGTGGTAATAGTGGATGCTCTGTCAAGATACGGAAAATCGAACTCCAGATCGGTATAAACCAATCCTTCATTCAATAATTTCTTAAACCCTTTTTCACCAAAAGTATGCTGAAACATCTCCAGATAATCGCCGCGTAACTGGTCGATAGTTATTCCCACAACTAATTTGGGAGTTGTTTGTGTGCCTTGGGCACTAAGTGAAGCTATCGAAAAAAGAGCGACAAGAGATGATAATATTTTAATCATTGAGCTGTTGTATCTATCCATTTTATATAAACATTGCAAAAACCGTGCAAAAAGTTTACTGTCCCCACCCCGCCTTCATGTATTTTGAAGAAACATATCGTTTGTTAGTCTGTTTCCTTTTCGTCAACATAAATGCATTCATTCCCGACCTGAGCCACAAACTCATTGAAAACGGGATAGTTGCAAACGGTAATTGCTGTGGTATCAACCACCAGAAAAGCAAAAAGAGCGTTAAGAGTGCAAAGTTAATAAAATGATAGATATTTACCACGCTTTTCAAGGGTTTTACCCAAAATAAAACGGCAAAAATAAGAGCGAAAATATTTAACCAAACAGCATTCCAGTTGGGATTAGTGGCAGGATGCTCGGAAAGATACATCAAAATAAAAATAATAACTCCACCAATTCCGGCAACACCAAAAAGTAACGTGTCATAAATTTTAGGCAGTAATGTTCTGTTTAATTTTATCGCTTGGAAGATGCAAACAAGAACGGTAATAAAAAGGAGTGCGAATGCCATAACAATTGGAGAGAACACACTCAGTTCGCTTCCTTTTGCTGATTGATTTCCAATGGGTAGCAAAGTTTTTGATTTTATTACAAGCGGATAGCTTAACGTATCGTTTTTAACGACGATTGCTCCCTCAAAAGAACCCATCAGGTAAGCAGGAATAAACATCTTTTGTCGCAGGTCAATCGGTTTATCAGCATCGGAGCCAATCACCAGATCTATTCCGAACTTGTTCCACGGATATGGATCAACACATTCATGCACCAGATCACGATAAGTTTGCTCTTTAGCTGTTGTTGGATATTGAATGGCTCCGCCACTGTATTTTTCGATCATATCGCGTGGGCGGGTGGCGCAATTGTCGTAGAAAAAGTTGTATCGATATTCTCTGTTTTCAGGTAATGAATTAATATAAAGCGCATCAAAAAGTTCTTGTTTTTCAGCAAAAGTTAAATTCAATTCCTGTTTAATGACCTCCCTACCCTGTTGGCCATATTCTTTCATAAACTGATCCATTGGCGTGACACCTAATACATAATCTGTTTCTCCGCGTATGAAACGCCACATAAAGTTAGGTTTAGACATATCGAAATAGCCGTAATTAAATACTGCATCCAACCCGGTGGAATCGTCCTGTACCAAGATTGCCGTATGCCCGTAATATGCATAAACAGCACCATCCCAGGCAGAAGCAGTTAGCAGGCTTATTTTTGCGCTGTCGCTCAATTGTATTTGGGCGTTTGTTATTTGTGTACTGAAAAAAACAGAAAGTACGATAGATAGTAAGATTGTTCTTAACATAAAGCTTTGTTCTAAACCGAATAACGATTATACAAAACACAAAAGTAATTATTTTTTTAAGAATTATTGAATATGACTAAATTACATACTTAATCGGAGTGCTTATTTAACGACATTTAAGGATAGATTTCAAAGTATTTCTTTATTTTTGTAAATTGTAAATCTAATTTTTTTAACATGAACAAATTAATTATTTTTCTTTCGTTTGCACTAC
>ENA-UOOM01002040-UOOM01002040.1-fermentation-metagenome-genome-assembly--contig:-NODE-2040-length-17553-cov-60.971711_pt1 | contig 17553 bp, 9 predicted proteins | sample MGYA00245781_ERZ724031 | MGnify/ENA primary metagenome ERZ724031 (study PRJEB28704, sample SAMN03018317) | fermentation metagenome | biome: anthropogenic terrestrial biome; feature: soil; material... | reverse complement strand
ATAGGGGACTTCGTGGGCCTCGTGCGGGACGGATCCTACTTTTCCTATGGAAAGAAGCTTGCCTTTGCGCATGATGAGGCCGCCTTTGACTCAGCCTCCTGGCAAGTTGTGCAATTCCTTGTGCGTTGCGTGCTGAACCGCCGCGCATATGCGTCAGAGCGGCTCTATGGCAAGTACTTCACAAGCTACAACTCAGCATCAGGTGCCAGCACGGGGCGCGAGCTACGGCTTTCCTACCCTGAGATCGACGAGCTGATAGGGCTCTACAAGGGAAGGGAGCTGCAGTTCGATGTTGAGGGGGCGGAGGGAGCCATCTCTGGGCGCCCGAGCAGGCTCGATGGCGCCACGCGCTTTGTGGTGGTTGATGGAGACCCCAACGTAAGCGTATCGGTCGCTCCCACCCATTCGGATGACGCATACGAAATCATCCGAGCAGCTAATGACCTGTATTTCTTTACCTCATTAGAGAGGGTCTACGCGCTCCAGGGAGGAAAGCTCTACCGCTGCTCGCCACGCTTGTTCGCCGTGCGTGATTTCATGCAGAGTGTTTATTGCAATCCGAAAGACCACATCCTGCTCTCAAAGGAGGATGCGCCGCGCTTTGCCGCGATGGTCTTACCAACCCTCGAGAAGAACCTGAAGGTCAAGGCGCCCGCCGCGCTTGAGGACATGCGCCCCGTCCCTTGCACGTTTGAGTTCTATCTAGATCGCCAGGGAGCTGCGGTTACAGCGGATGCCATTGCATGCTACGGGGACAAAAGGTATCACCTTGGCCTAAAAAGGGACGAGAGGGAGCATGACCTGACGCGAGACATTGCCTCCGAGCTGGCCGTGCGGCGGCTGGTGGGGCACTACTTCGCCCAGGTTACGCAAAGCTCCGGCCAACAAGGAGGGCAAAGTCCTTCCGCGGAGGGCAAGGCAGGCGCTTGGATCTTGCCGACAAGAGACTCGGATGCCGTCGCTCGGCTTCTGTTTGGCGGCATCGCCAAGATGCGCGCGATGGGTACGGTGTACTCGACGCCGGCGTTTGACCAGCTTGTCACTTCCGCGCATCCTCATGTGCACGCGACAGCATCCATTACAGCAAATCTCATCCAGTTGAGGATGGCGGCAGATGACCTGCCAGAAGGAGAGCTTTACGCGCTTCTCTCCAGCTATCGCCACAAGAAGGGCTACCATCGCCTGCGCGATGGCTCCTTCCTTGATATCTCGCAGCTGAACCTCGACGAAGTGAGCCGCCTTACAGATGAGCTGGGGCTTACGGCCCGCCAGCTGTCATCGGGCGTCGCCGAGCTGCCCTCTTACAAGGCATTTCTTCTTGACGACATGCTGGAGAACAAGGAGAAGGACGCCTCTTTCAATAGTTGGATCGACAACTTCAAGCATATCGACCCACGCATCTATAAGGCACCCCCCAATCTTGCCCTGCCGCTGCGCCCTTACCAGCTGCAGGGCTTCCAATGGCTGTGCACCTTGGCTGACATGGGCTTCGGCGGGATTCTTGCCGACGAGATGGGATTGGGCAAAACGGCCCAGTTGATCGCTTTTTTGCTGGCACGCCGGGGAAACGGTCAATCGCTCATCGTCTGCCCTGCTTCGTTGGTCTATAACTGGGAGGCTGAGTTTGCGAAGTTCGCACCGGAGATGGACGTTGTCGTCGTGGCCGGATCAGCCGCACGCAGGCGCTCGCTGATGCGCGAGGGCGGCCATGACGTGCTTGTAAGCTCCTATGATCTGGTGCGGCGGGACATCGATGCCTATGTTGCGAAGGATTTCTTCGCGGTCGTCTTGGACGAGGCACAATATGTGAAGAACTATGAGACGCTCTCGGCACGGGCGGTGAAGGCCCTCAGGGCCCGTCATCGCTTTGCGCTCACCGGGACGCCGGTGGAGAATCGACTCTCAGAGCTTTGGAGCATCTTTGACTTTCTAATGCCGGGCCTGCTTGGAACCTATGAGAGCTTTCGTGTTCGCTACGAGCAGCCGATATCTGAGGGCGATGAGGAAGTCGCAGGACATCTGAAAGCTGCCGTCGGTCCCTTCATCTTGCGCAGGTTGAAGCGAGAGGTCCTTACCGATCTGCCTGACAAGCTCGAGCAGACTGTTGTCGCGCAGATGGGTGCGGAGCAGCGGAAGCTCTATCGCGCTCATGAGCAAGCGCTGAGGCTTTCGCTTGCCAAGCAGGATGATGAGTCCTTTTCTGGTGGCAAGCTGCAGATACTTGCTGAGCTCACCCGTCTTCGCCAGCTCTGCTGTGACCCGCGCCTTGTCTATGAAGACTATCGCGGGGCAAGCTGCAAGCTTGAAGCTATAGACGAGCTGGTTTCGACCTCGCTTGACGCTGGTTCGAAACTGCTTATCTTCTCCCAGTTCACAAGCTTCCTCGCACTTATTGCGCAGCGTTTGAAGAAGGGGCAGGTGGCATTTTATGAGCTGACGGGGTCAACGCCGAAGCAACAGCGCTTGCAGCTGGTCAATGCGTTTAATGCTGACGATACGCCAGTCTTTCTGATCTCGCTCAAAGCCGGGGGCACGGGGCTCAACCTCGTGGGGGCCCAGGTTGTCATACATGCCGATCCCTGGTGGAATGTCGCTGCAGAAAATCAGGCCACAGATCGCGCCCATCGCATTGGCCAGAAAAACGATGTGACCGTCTACAAGGTGATCTGCAAAGATACGATCGAAGAGCGGATGCTGGCACTGCAGGATGCCAAGGCAAAGCTCGCTGACCAGGTAATTGGCGAGGGGCAGGGCATGTCGCTGGGTTCCCTGTCGAAAGACGACCTGCTGGATCTGCTTGGGTAGGCGCCCGTGCGCGGCTACGCCGGTCGCAAGCGGGCCTTGCCTATGGAAGAGACAGATGCGGCACAAAAGAGGAGAGAGCCTTTGAGATAGTGTTTGGCGCCCTTGTCAATGGGCTGGAAGCGTTTGTAGGAGGGCTTCTAGGTAACAATGTTCAAGGGCCAGCGCGCCCTTGGGCTTTCGCATGGCATCATGCGCGCTGATGAGTCAATGCTCGAGAAGTTGAGAAGAGAAGGACTTTGCATGATTCAAGACATAGGCCAACATAGGCTTTCCAACCATTTCGTGGCCAAGCAGCCTTTGGCAGACAGCCTTGTTCTGTGCTGTCGCGCTATGGAGTTTCTCGCGCGGCTTTCAGGGGACAAAAGCAGGGACAACAGCGGGCGTTTGCTGGGAGGCTCACTTTCGCTTCCTCGCGTGGTCGACTTTGGGGTGGGCCCTGGCGAGCTTGAGCTCGTCTACCTGCTCTCAGTTGACGACGTCGATCTTTTCTTGGCGCGAGCCCAAGACGTGCCCACTCCTTCAGGATTCTCATGGGAGCAGCTGCGCGACTTGAGGATGGCTGAGCCGCGTTGGCTTGCCTTTGCGGCAGCCACCGGCTGCCAGCTTGCAGACTGGTATCGCCTGAACCGCTTCTGTGGGGTGTGCGGGCATCCCACAGAGCTTGCCTTGACCAGCCGCGAGATAGTCTGCCCCGCCTGTGGCAACATCATCTATCCGCGCATCAACCCCTGCGTGATCGTGGGCGTGCTCGATGGCTCCCATGACCACCTCCTCTTGACGCGCTATGCGCCCCTGCATCACCCCTTTCCCAATTATGCGTTAGTGGCAGGCTATACCGAGATAGGGGAGACGCTCGAGCAGACGGTGAGGCGGGAGGTGGCTGAGGAGGTCGGTCTCACCGTGTGCAATATGCGCTACTGGACCGACCAGCCCTGGCCGTTTTCCTCGGCCATTCTTGCGGGGTTTTGGTGCGAGGTCACCGGGAGCCTCGATCTTAGCGTTGACCATAGCGAGCTCAAGGATGCTGTCTGGATGTCGCGTGAGGAGATACCCATGCCGCGCAAGGACAGCTCGACCCTCACGAACGCGATGATAACTGCATTTGCGACAGGGCGACTAACCTACCCACGCTCCTGAGGGCAGGCGCAGCGGTGCTTGTCGGTGCGCCATATGGCGTGAGAGGAAAAGAGCGGGTCGTCATGCCACGTAACGACGCTGCCTTGTGCAAGCGTCGCTGGCACGTCTATGATGCGTTGGTTGGACGATCCGCGAAAGCGCAGGCTGAGGTCTTTTTGTGCGAGCACAAACGGTCCGTCCACAAGCACGTCTAACAGCGCTATGAGCTCATCTGTGACGTCTATGTGCGGCGACACTGTATAGGGCGGACGCGGGTCTTGCGCGCCGGTAAGCTCCTCCCAGGTAAAACCTGAGAAGGCCCAGATGCTCTTCGCAGGGTATGTCGCGCGCACGCGCCTCACGAACGGCAACAAGGCCCTCTGGTTGTCTGGCTCGAATGGCTCCCCGCCCAGCAAGGTGAGCCCATCGACGTAGCTTGGCTCAAGGCTCGCAACGATCTGGTCTTGGACTGCCTCGTCAAAGAGCCTTCCTGCCTTTGGGGACCAAGCCTCGGAGTTGAAGCACTCCAGACAATGGCGATGGCAGCCCGAGACGAACAACGACGTCCTCACGCCTACGCCATCGGCGATGTCGCAGTACTTGATATTCGCAAAGTTCATGCTGCTTCTTATCCTCGCGCTTGGCTCGTGGCGCTATAGATGCAAAACACGGTCTTTTATTTCCTGCGTACGGCCTTGGTTCCAGAATTGCGTGCCGATATAGCCGCAGGTGCGGCGAGCGACGTTCATCTTTGACTGGTCCCGGTTGCCGCAGTTCGGGCACTCCCAGACGAGCTTGCCGTCATCGTCGGTGACGATCTGGATCTCCCCGTCGTAGCCGCAGACCTGGCAGTAGTCGCTTTTGGTGTTGAGCTCGGCGTACATGATGTTGTCGTAGATGAACTGCATGACCCTGATGACCGCTTCGAGATTGTCCTGCATGTTGGGCACCTCGACGTAGGAGATGGCGCCGCCGGGGGAGAGGCGCTGGAACTGACTCTCGAACTTGAGCTTCGTGAAGGCGTCGATCTTCTCTTTCACGTGGACGTGATAGCTGTTGGTGATGTAGCCCTTGTCGGTGATCCCCGGGATGATGCCCCAGCGCCTTTGCAGGGACTTCGCGAACTTGTAGGTGGTCGACTCGATCGGCGTCCCATAGAGGCTGTAGTCAATGTTCTCCGCGGCCTTCCATTCAGCGCACTTGTCATCCATGTGCTGCATGACGACCAAGGCGAACGGCGTCCCCTTGTCAGGGTTTGTGTGGCTTTCTCCGGTCATGTACTTCACGCACTCATAGAGGCCGGCGTAGCCGAGTGAGATTGTGGAGTAGCCGCCGTACAGAAGGGGGTCGATGACCGCGCCCTTGGGCAGGCGCGCTAGCGCTCCGTACTGCCAAAGGATCGGCGCTGCGTCAGACAGCGTGCCACACAGGCGCTCGTGGCGGCAGCGCAGGCCCTTGTGGCAGAGCTCTAGGCGCTCGTCGAAAATCTTCCAGAACTTGTCCATGTCGCCGCCGGAGGATAAGGCGACGTCCGGCAGGTTTATCGTCACAACGCCCTGGTTGAAGCGGCCGTAGTACTTTGGCTTGCCAGGGACGTAGTTCTTCGCGCGGGCGATGTTGTCGAAGCCGCCGTGCTCGCTGCGGTCGGGAGTGAGGAAGGAGCGGCAGCCCATGCAGGTGTAGCAGTCGCCGTTGCCGGCCGTCTCACCTGTCGAGAGTTTGTACTCCTTCATCTTCTTCTCGGAGATGTAGTCAGGGACCATGCGCTTTGCCGTGCACTTTGCGGCGAGCTTGGTGAGGTAGAAGTAAGGGGAATCCTCGTGGATGTTGTCCTCCTCGAGCACATAGATCAGCTTGGGGAAGGCCGGGGTGATCCAGACTCCCTTCTCGTTCTTGACGCCTTGGTAGCGCTGGCGCAGCGTCTCCTCGATGACAAGGGCGAGGTCATGCTTGGTCTGCTCGTCGCGGGCCTCTCCCAAGTACATTAGGATCGTGATGAACGGCGCCTGTCCGTTGGTCGTCATGAGAGTGACGACTTGGTATTGGATGGTTTGGACGCCGCGCGAGATCTCTTCGTGCAGGCGCTTCTCGACGACCTTGTCGATCTGCTCGGTTGTGGCGGTGTAGCCGATGGCCTGCATCTCGGCGTATACGGCACGGCGGATCTTCTTGCGCGAGACGTCGACGAACGGCGCGAGATGCTCGAGGGAGATCGACTGGCCGCCGTATTGGCAGCTCGCGACTTGAGCGATGATCTGCGTCGCGATGTTGCAGGCGGTCGAGAAGGAGTGGGGCTTCTCGATCATGGTGCCTGAGATGACGGTGCCGTTTTGGAGCATGTCATCGAGGTTGATGAGGTCGCAGTTGTGCATGCGCTGTGCATAGTAGTCAGAGTCGTGGAAGTGGATGATCCCCTCTTTGTGGGCCCTCACGACGTCTTCGGGCAGAAGCTTGCGGGCGGTGAGGTCACGAGACACCTCGCCGGCCATGTAGTCGCGCTGCACGGACACAACAGTAGGGTTCTTGTTCGAGTTCTCCTGCTTCACGACTTCGTTGTTCGAGTCGATCAGCGACAGGATCTGGTCATCGGTGGTGTTCTTCTTGCGCTTTTGGTTTTGCACGTAGCGGTAGATGATGTACTTGCGTGCGACGGAGAACTTGTCGAGGGCCATCAGCTGGTCCTCCACCATGTCTTGGATCTCCTCGACTGACACGGTATGGCCGGCCGCCTTGCACTTGTCCTCCACGTTGAGGGAGGCGAAGCGCACCTCGCGCTCGTTGAGGCGCTCGTCGGCGGGCACCTCCTTGTTGGCGGCAAGGATGGCATTGCTAATCTTAGACAGGTCAAACGGAACTTCCGCGCCGTTGCGCTTGATGATCTTCATCAGGGGTGCTCCTCGGTAAGGTATTTTCCTTCGCACTCTCTTACTGTCCAGGTAGTGCCTTCCGGGCGGCAGAAAAGTGCTCGATGCTAGACACATCTAAGCATACACACTAATTATAGGGGATGAAGGATAAATAAATACCATATATTGTTGAAAATGTCGTTGAAAGTCTGTTGATAACTCATTTTTTAGCAGGTGAAGGCAGTGTTGATAAGAGGATAGGCTATCAATAACAAAGATTAGTCTAATTATTTTTCTGTGAACGGTAGGAATGGATGAAGAGAGAAAACGCGAGGGATAAAAAGAGGAAATGGCGCCTTATTGATGCCTGCTTTGAGTCGCCTTTTGTCTCTGCGGTGTGACTACAATGTTGGAAGCAAAATGAGGAAGCAGACTTCGGAGGTATGAATCCATGGCGTTCTCCAAGCGTCTTGACCTGTTTGGCGATGAGGTGTTCGCCGCTCTCAATGTGCGGCGCCGAGCGAGGGAGAAGCAAGGCAAGCCAGTCTTTGACCTGTCGGTTGGCACCCCTGATTTCCCACCCTTCCCGCATGTCATTGACGCCCTGGTCCAGTCGGCCCGTTCCCCTGAGAGCTGGAAGTACTCTTTGCATGACACGGACGAGCTGATTCAGGCCGTGTGCGGCTACTACCAGCGACGCTATGGCGTGAGCGTCACATCAGACCAGGTCATGGGCGTGAGAGGCACGCAAGAGGGCATGGAGCCCCTTGCGCTAGCGCTCGTTGACCCCGGGGACCTTGTGCTTGTGCCCGATCCCTGCTATCCCGTCTTTCGGGCAGCCCCCCTGCTCGCGGGCGCTCAGCTTGCCTTCTACCCGCTTACAGCCGACCATGACTTTCGACCCTATGTAGCAGGCATCCCTGATGACGTCGCCGATCGCGCGAAGTACATGGTCGTGTCCCTGCCGGCCAACCCCGTTGGCTCGGTTGGCACGCCCGAGGTGTACGAGGAGATCATTGTGTTTGCAAAGGCCCATGACATTATCGTTGTGCATGACAACGCATACTCTGACATCGTCTTTGACACAGACGTGCAGGGAGGGTCGTTCCTCGCCTATCCCGGCGCGCTCGACGTGGGGGTGGAGTTCCTCTCCCTTTCGAAGTCGTTCAATGTCACAGGAGCGCGCCTCTCCTTCTTGGTGGGACGCGCTGACATCGTCGCTGCGGTTCGTAAGCTGCGCAGCCAAACTGACTTTGGGACGTTCTTTCCGGAGCAGGCGGCAGCAATAGCTTGCCTCACGGGCCCTCTTGATGGCGTTGAGCGGCAACGCCTCGCCTACCAGAGGCGTCGCGATGCCCTGGCCGATGGCCTAGAGTCTCTCGGCTGGGAGCATCCCAACGCTCATGGCACGCTCTTTGTGTGGGAGCGCCTGCCGAAGGGAAGGACGGATTCAGTGAGCTTTTGCATGGAGCTTATGGACAAGACAGGCGTCATCGTCACACCTGGCGCGAGCTTCGGCCCGGCAGGGGAGGGCTATGTGCGCTTTGCGCTCGTTATGCCCCCCGAGCGCATCCAGGAGGCCATCGAGGCCATGCGCGAAGGGGGCATGTCTGCGTAGCTGTCTGGTGAGGGCGGTCTGAAGGTGTGAGTGATGCGATATAGGCACTCGTATAAGGCACTCGTGATACCTAATAGCGGTGAAGGAGAGGTCCATGGCGATGGAAAGTAAAGATTTCGCAGAGCTTGTACGTGAGTCGAGGAGCTGCCGCCGCTTCGATGAGAGCAAGCCGGTCGGCATGAGGCAGCTGCGCGATCTTATTGAGGTGGTGCGCTTTGCGCCAACGGGCAACAATACGCAGCTTCTCCGCTTTCATCTCTCGACAGAACCCCAGGAGGTCAAGATGATTTTCAGCCACCACAGGTGGGCTGGACTTCTGCCTGAGTGGGATGGGCCTGAGCAGGGCGCTCGACCCACAGCCTACATTGTCGTCTGTGGCCCCTCAGGCGCGTCGAAGGCTCCGATCCGCAACCTCGATGCCGGTATTGCAGCACAAACCATCATGCTTGCCGCCCACGCGGCAGGCATCGCTGGCTGCATGATTGCGAGCTTTGATGGGGGCCTTGCCGATGAGCTTGGGCTGAGCGCCCAAGGGCTTGCGCCTCTCATCGTGCTCGCCCTTGGCGTGGCCGCCCCTGACGAAAAGATCGTGATCGAAGACGCGGGAGGTGAACACGGCGTGAGGTACTGGCGCGAGCTTGATGCTCACACTCAGCACGTCCCCAAGCGCTCGCTTGACGAGCTGCTCGTGTGAGGCGAGAGAAGACGATGGGGGGCGGCAGGAGGTCGTGGCCTCGGCGCATTGGTCCTAGAGGGACTCCAACCCGAGCAAAGCCGCGCCTATCGCGCCGCAGAGCTGGCTTCTCGGATCGGTCGCGACGGGCGACCCGAGCACGGCAGAAAGTGCCGCGACGACACCCTTGTTCGCTGCGACGCCTCCTGTCATGAGGTAAGGCGTCTCAGCGTTTACGCGCCGTGCGAGAGTGGCCGTCTTGCGAGCGACTGACTCGTTGAGCCCGTGTATGACATCCGACGTCGGGGTGTCGTCTGCGACGAGCGAGACGATTTCGCTCTCGGCGAAGACCGTACACATGCTTGAGATGTGGACCTCGTGCTTCCATGCGAGACCTGCTTCGCAAAACTCTGGCAGGCTCATCTCGAGCGTGCGTGCCATCATTTCCAAGAAGCGGCCGGTGCCTGCGGCGCACTTGTCGTTCATCACGAAGTTGACTACCTGCCCATCATCTCCGAGATGAATCACCTTGGAATCCTGGCCGCCGATGTCGATCACCGTCAGCGCTTGCGGCGCGAGGAAGTGGGCTCCGCGAGCGTGGCAGGTGATTTCGGTGACGGAGCCGTCCGTTCCCGGGATTGCCTCGCGGCCATAGCCGGTCGAGATCTCGGCGGAAAGGTCGGAGCTTTCAATGTGCGCCTGCTGGAGGACCTGTGACTTTGCGCGAGCGGCCGCATCGGTCGCCTTGGCTCCCGTCGGGAGTATCGCCGAAGCGATGATCTGCTTGTCCGCGTTCATGATAACAGCATCGGTCGAGGTGGAGCCTGAGTCGATGCCGAGCACATAGGTTGTTTCGGAGCTGCCTTTACCGCCTGGGATGGGGGCGGCGGCCTTCGCGGCAGAGGCTGTCTTGCGCAGCGTCTCCCCGAATGCCGCAAGGCGCGTCTTCAGCTGGCCGGCGCTTTGCGAGCTGCCATCTGTTTCAATCTTGACCATAGGGGAGCTCCCATCCCGCGTGACCTTCGCGTACTCAAAGCCGTAGTAGTCACAAAATTTCATCGTGTGGTACACGATGCCCGCCTGCCCGCCTCGATGGCGTAAGCTGTCGCGCTCGGAGACGTCATCCATGCGCATGCACGGCATCTGGTTGAGCAGTGCGTCCGCATACCAGTCGAGGAAGCTTTCAAGTGATCCCCCGGCCCGGCCTACGTCGGTCTGGCGGCCTGCTCTTTGGGGAGCGTCGTCCGCGCATGCCGCGCAGGGTCCGTCTGCGGCCATGCGCGCCAGCTGCGGAGGCGGTGAGCTCAACAGCTGTCGCTGCGTGCAGGTGGCGTTTTCCACCGGAAGCCCCACATCGTCCTCCACGCTGCGAAGTAGGGTATGAGTCGCATGAGCGCCGACAAGCGTTACGCGCCGGTCGCTGCGCGCGACGTAGGGCTTGAAGGACGCGAGCGCTATCCCAACGTCAAACGATCGTCCACAATAGGCGGCATAGCTCTGGGCGAGCTTGGCAAGGCGCCTGCGAAAGAGGGCCCTTTCCGCCTCGCCGCGCTTATGGGGCAGGTCGAGCAGATAGCAGAAGTCAAGCGTGCCCTGCTCCGTAAGTATGTCATAGGCGCGCTTGATGACGTCGCAGCATGTTATCAGCACGACCTCATGAACGTCGGGAGCGAGCAGGCGCTCGATCAAGCCTTTGCCATAGCCACAGAGGTTCGGATGCGCCAAGCGATCCGCCTTGTCGAAGGAGGCGACGTCTGCCTCGGCGAGCCGTGCTTTGGCGCCAAAGCCGGCAAGAAGCTCAATTGGCGTGTACTTGCAGGCGTAATAAAAGGTGTGATCCTCTTTTCGGCTGAGACTTTGCATGCGCTTCCTTACCTCCTTGTCCGGCGGCTAATGCTAGCACGTCTCATGGCGCAGGCGAAGAAGTTCGAGAAAGGCCTCGAAGCGCGTGGACATCTGCCCGCACATGTTGTTCTTCCGGTCGCAGCCGTCACCGTCGAGCACGAGGGCGGGAAAGCCCGCCCGCTCCAGGGTGCGTCGTATAAGCTGGGCTGCCCCGGCGGTCTCCTTGCAGCCCCAATGGCAGAAGATTACGGCGCCGTCGGCGTGGGTCTGCTCGCATATCCAGCGTATGCGCTCAGCGCGCCGAGCGGCCGGCCCGTTGAAGCTGCAGCGCACAAGGCGCTCCGCCATCGCCTCGAAGGGCCTTTGGGCACCGTCGTGGCGCCAAGGGCCATCCTCGCCACAGACTTGGTCGAAGAGCATGTCGGTAGCCACTATCTGAGCCTGGGGAGAGCGGTCGAGATGCTGCGAGAGCTCTGGCAGGAAGAAAGGGGCCGTGTGCACCCAGACGAGCGAGAGGCCCTCATAAGGCGCAGCGCCAGCATAGTCCTCCACCATATGTGCCGCCATTTTCTCTGCGCCAGGGCTCCCAAGCGCCACATGAGCGTCGAGCAGCTCCTCGACAGTAAGCATCATGTCCGACTTGAGGTAGTGGCTGGCACGCTTCGTGAGACTGCGTGAGAGCGTGTCGAGAGTGCGCTGGGAACGTGCGACAAGGCCCGAAAGACGAGCTTGGTCTATCTTCCGGCCGAATACCTCCTCGGCCTTCCCCGCGAGCCCACGTAGCTCGTCTGCCACGTACATGATGGAGTCCTCGCTGATCTCATAGGGCACATCAACGTACACGCTCGGTACGTCCCACAGCTTAGCGAGGGTCTTGAACGTGAGGTTGTTGGCGTCGCAGGCTACCGAGCAGCTCGCAAGCATGCGCGGCTTTTCCAGCACGCCTGAGAGAGCCATGCCCATGAGGACCTTGTGGTAGCTGCAGTAGGTCTCAGGAATGCCGGACTCCTCGGCGTAGCTGACAAAGCCGCGCTCGGCATGGGCGCCTCCCGTGGTGCCTGCAAGTGCTTCAGCCGTCACTGTAGGCAGGTCAAGCGCCTGAAAGATCTCGGTAGGCAGGAAGATCGAGCTCAAGACGAGCTCATGGGTTCGTGAGAACGCCTGGCTGACCATGTCGAAGCAGATGCGGGCGGCGTAGTTGTCGCAGGGGTAGAGCCTACGGTCCTGCACATGCGCAGTGCGCCAGCGCGTCCATGTAAAGCCGAAGGAAAGCCATGAGCGGGCAAAGGAGGGAGAGCTCTTGATGTGGGCTCCCACGACGTCGCCGTACCAGTCAAGCATGGCCTGTGACTTGTTAGAGCTGCGCTTACCCATGCTGGGCGTCTCCTTGGCGGGCGCGTAACATCTCAAGGAAGGCGGACATGCGGGTGGAGAGCTGGCCTTCCATACAGTTGGCGCGGTCGCAGCCGTCGCCGTCGAGCACGAGGGCGGGAAAGCCCGCCCGCTCCAGGGTGCGTCGTATGAGCTGGGCTGCCCCGGCGGTCTCCTTGCAGCCCCAATGGCAGAAGATTACGGCGCCGTCGGCGTGGGTCTGACGGCAGAGCTCAAGAATGTGGTTGGCCCGGCGTGCGGCTGGGCCGTTATACGAATTGCGCACAAGGCGCTCCGCCATCGCCTCGAAGGGCTTATCCGCCCTATGCCGAAAGGGAGTCTCGTCTCCTAGGGGGACCTGGTCGAAGAGCATCTCGGAAGCCACTATCTGGGCGGTGCTGCTCTGGTTGAGGACCCCCTGCAGCGGCTCAGAGAAGAAGGGGGCCGTGTGCACCCAGACGAGCGAGAGGCCATTATAGCTAGGGGCGTGGGCAAAGTCTTCGCCCATCTGCTCTGCCATGCGCTGTGTCTCGGGGCTCCCGAGGGCAAGGTGGGCGGCGAGCGCCTGCTGCATCTCGTTTCCCATGTCAGAGGCGGCTAGGTGGTCTCTTCTTTGAATAGGGCTGCCGGCGAGCAGTTTAAGCGTCCGCTGCGAAGCGGCGACTGCCGTGCACAGGGCATCTTGGTCTATCTTCCGGCCGAATACCTCCTCGGCCTTCCCCGCGAGCCCACGTAGCTCGTCTGCCACGTACATGATGGAGTCCTCGCTGATCTCATAGGGCACATCAACGTACACGCTCGGTACGTCCCACAGCTTAGCGAGGGTCTTGAACGTGAGGTTGTTGGCGTCGCAGGCTACCGAGCAGCTCGCAAGCATGCGCGGCTTTTCCAGCACGCCTGAGAGAGCCATGCCCATGAGGACCTTGTGGTAGCTGCAGTAGGTCTCAGGAATGCCGGACTCCTCGGCGTAGCTGACAAAGCCGCGCTCGGCGCAGGCGCCGGAGGAGAAGTTGGCGATGGCTTCTGCGCTGACAGGGTGGACGCCCATGGCGATGAACGGCTCGCTTGGCATGAAGATGCTGGTGACCGTAGCTTCGCTGAAGTCGTTTAAAGCCATTGTCACAGCGTCAAGGCATATCTTCGTCGCCGTTTGTCCGAAGCGATAGTTGCCTTGGTCTGGCAGGACCGTGTGCTTGGCGTCGGTTAGGTTGAAGCCGAGCTGCAGCCACCAGCGCACGGCATCTGGCGCGTCATGGATGTGCTGGTCTAGCTGGTCCCCGTACCAGGCAATGATCTGTGAAGCAAGGTTCTTCGCCACGCGCCTATTCCTCCTCAGAGCTGTCGATGAGCTTGGTGACCTGAAAATCCAAGCCGGATGATGCGATGATGTCGGCTGAGCCAAAAATGACGACCGAGGGATCAGCGACGGCCTTTGCAACAACAGGCGCGAGAGCGGACATATCCTTTGCGGTCGCGGCAAGCTCTTGGCTGCGTATCTGTGCCCTCCATCCGTAGGGATGCCCGCTGAGGCAATCTGTGTCCTGCCTGCGCGCGAGCTGGCGTGGTTTGAGAGGAGTGTCATGGCTTGCGACGGTAGAGACGATATAGCCTTCGAGCTCCGCAGGAGCGACGTCCCAATTGGAAAGCCATTGTGCCGCGTGTCCGAAGCGCTTGATGGTTGCGGCGGCGTTGGGGTCGCGATAGGACCAGAACTGCGCCAAGCCTGAGCTGGTATGGCGGAAGCCCACGCCATAAGCGCCGCCCTTCACGCGAACCTCGTTCCAGAGGTAGTCGAACGAGAGAGCTCGGCTTGCAACCTGCCAGCTGCCGAGCGAGCCTGGGTCGCAGTCGGGTCTCGGCCCCCCTGCAGCGACAAAACAGACATCGCTCGGCAGGACGAACGCTTCGTGCACGGGGCCGTCCTTTGCCTTGGCCGGGGGTAGCTGCAATGCATGCGCGCTGATGCGCGGCCCCCCCTCGCGTAGGCCTAGCGTGCCGCCAGCCTCCCAGAAGCGCCTTCTGTCCTCTGCGCTGCCGGCAAAGCTGACCTTGACCTCGTCAGAGGTGAAGATGCGTCCGGCTAGGTTCCAGAGCACCTCGCAGACTCCTTGCTTCTTCTTGTCCCACTTGACGAGGAGATCCTTCAGGAAGAGGTAATAGCTGATGCCGCCCATGCGATCGGCGGCATCAGACGCTGCCGAGAAATGCGCGTTGAGACGGGAGAGGGCAGCGCTGTGGCCGGAGTTCAAGAAGACCTGCTCAAGCGCGATGAGGCGCTGCCGCAAGACGTTGCGCATGCGGTCGGTGTCCGTGAAGACGGTCTGCCCCCACACCTCTGAGGGCAACGTTGCCAAGGCCTCAATTTTCTCTGAGAGCGCGCTGGCCCCTACGACGAGCATTGGGCGGGCGAAGGCAGGGTCGTCGTCGCGGCCATACGCCTCGAGGGAGAAGTAAAGCCCGCCGAGATTGCTCTCGACGAGCGTGTCAAGCTCAGAGGCGCGGTGATGCTTCGTGTCGAGCTTGCCGAGGAGGTCGCAGAGCAGCCCGACATAGGGTAGCTCTGCCACATTGAGCCGGCGCAGGTCAAAGTAGTGCCATACGTATGCTATTCCGTGGGTGTCAAGCTCATGGGCGATGCAGGGAAGTGGGGCCTCAACCATGAGCGGCTCAGGCTCGGCTGGGGCTTCAACGATGTCGGAGATGCCAAGGCGAGGGAGCTTTGCGAGGTCCTCAGGGTCATCAGGTGCCTCCTGCTCCGCGCGCAGGGCTGCGACCTCGCTGTCGACCGCCTTGAGCTCGGCTGCCGTCATGCGCGCTTTCTTGTCAGCGAGCTTCCTTCTCTCGTCGTCAGCGGCGTCATCTGCCACAGGCACAAGCTCTACCTCAGCGGCATGGGAAGACCCCACCACGAGCTCGTTCAAGAGCCGCTCGAAGTATCCGCTGTCGAGGCCAGTCTTCATATGTGCGAGCGCTTCTTCGTAGTGGAGGTAGGCTATGGGGTTGTTGTCGTCGTAGAGCCAGCTGGACATGACTTGGATTGAGAGCGCAACGCCGTCGGAGTAGCCGCCCCAGTCCCCCTCGCGGAGGTTGAACTCAGCCTGCGCAAGCGACGCCTCAAGGCGATCGGCGCCGATGCCCTTTGCGACCAGCTCTCTGCACGTCGTTTCGACAAGTTCGCGGAAAGGCCGCGCCGCATCGGGCTTGGCCCCTTTGAGCTGAAACAGCATCTGCGGCTGCAGCTCCCCGTCGATCAGGGTGGCCGTAAGGTCATTGCCGAGGCCGCTGTCGAGTACGGCGCGCTTGAGCGGTGCCTCGTTGGAGCCGGCAAGGGCGTCGAGGAGGATGCCGGCGGCCAGCACGCGCTCGCGCTGCGCTGCGGTGCCGATGACATAGGCAAGAGCAACTGAAGCCTTGTTCGGGGCGGTTGCCATCTTTGTGCGAGTGAGCCCGGGCCGTACGGGTGCCTGCAACGGTAGCGGGTTCGGCGCTCCTGCCCTTCTTTGCGGGGCTGCGCAAAAGCGTTCGTTGACGAAAGAGAACTCTCGGTCGGCGTCGAGGTCCCCGTAGAAGATGGTGTAGCTGTTGGCGAGGTTGTAGTGGCGCTCATGCGCGTCAAGGAAGCCCTCGTAGCTTAAGGTCGGTATGGCCTCAGGCTGCCCGCCCGATTCAAAGCGATAGGGACTGTCGGGGAAAAGGGCTCTGTTCACGCCTTCGAACAGCACTTCGTCAGGGTCGGACAAGGCCCCCTTCATCTCGTTGAGGACGACGCCGTTGTATCTGAGCTCCCGCTCAGCCGAAGTGGGTGCTCCGCTCAGCTCGAGGTGCCATCCCTCCTGCTCGAAGATGCGAGGCCGGTGGTAGATCGCCGGGTGCAGGACCGCGTCGAGGTACACGTCCATCAAGTTCTCGAGGTCTTGGACGTTTGTCGATGCGACGGGGTACATCGTCTTGTCGGGAAACGTCAGGGCGTTCAAGAAGGTTTGCATACTTGTCTTGAGGAGCGTGACGAACGGCTCCTTGACGGGGAACTGGGTGCTGCCACAAAGCACGGAGTGCTCGAGGATGTGAAAGACGCCCGTGTTGTCTGCCGGAGGCGTCTTGAAGGCGATGGCGAATGATCGATTGGTGTCAGCGCAGGCGATCCAGAGCGCTCGTGCGCCGCTTTTGTCGTGGCGAAAGACATAGGCGCAGGCTGACAGCTCCGGAATCGGCTCTGTTTTGGTGACGGTGAAGCCACCGTGATGCGTGCCGGGCGCAAACGCTGGATCAGGTGCGGTAAAGTCTTTCTTCTTGTTTTGCATACGTCGCCTCCGAAAATGGTGCGGGGTGCTAAGGTCTTCTTACCAAAGTCAATTTCTTATGATAGCCGGTCGCAAGCTGAGGAGGGGCATGTCTGAGGGGAGCTTCCCGCCAAATTCCGCATCGAGCGACCGTGCGCTGCGTGGCATTGCCCTCACGCTTGCCGGGGGCGCGCTTTGGGGCGTCAACGGAACGGTATCAAAATATATCATGGCGACCTATGACGTCGACCCTCTATGGTTTGTCTGCGTAAAGGAGCTCACGGCGTGCTGGCTGTTCCTTGCCATGGCAGCGCTGCGCAAGAGAGCCTCTTTGAAAGAGGTCCTGCACACGCCGCGCGCGCTGGCGGGCATCCTTCGCTTTGCCATCGGCGCGATCCTATTTTCCCAAGTGGCTTATCTCGAAGCAATCAACTGGACCAACGCTGGCACTGCAACGGTGCTGCAGTCGCTTAGCATGGCGCTGGTCCTTGTCGTCGTCTGCATACGGTCGAAAAGGCGGCCGCGGCGTCGGGAGGCGCTCGGGCTTGTCCTTGCGTTCGCGGGGACCTATCTGGTTGCCACCGGAGGGGATCCCTCGACGCTCTCATTGCCCCTGGGTGGCCTGCTGTGGGGCCTTATCTGTGCTGTGGCGGCAGCCTCGCTAACAATACTGCCGGTTCGCCTGATGCGTCAGTGGGGCAACTTCGTCGTCAACGGACTTGCCTTCCTCTTTTCGGGCTTAGTGCTCTCTGCCCTTTTCCGGCCATGGGAACATATGCCCTCCCTTGACGGTGTCGGTTGGGCCTGCATCGGCTTTTCCGTGGTCTTTGGCACCTTTGGCGCCTACGCCCTCTATTTGCAGGGCGTAAAGGAGGTCGGCTCGGTGCGCGGAAGCCTCCTCGGTACAAGTGAGCCGGTCGTGGCCACCATTAGCTCCGTCGTATTTCTTGGCACATCATTTTCTGCTGCGGACTTGCTGGGTTTTGCCGCGATCATAGC
>ENA-UOOM01002037-UOOM01002037.1-fermentation-metagenome-genome-assembly--contig:-NODE-2037-length-17612-cov-3.912400_pt1 | contig 17612 bp, 20 predicted proteins | sample MGYA00245781_ERZ724031 | MGnify/ENA primary metagenome ERZ724031 (study PRJEB28704, sample SAMN03018317) | fermentation metagenome | biome: anthropogenic terrestrial biome; feature: soil; material... | reverse complement strand
GCGTTGCGCTAGGCGCAGGCGTTGCGCTAGGCGCAGGCGTTGCGCTAGGCGCAGGAGTAGGTTCAACAGGGGGTTCCTGGGGTACATCAAAGCAATTTTTAAAGAGCCTCAATAGATTTGCCCTTATACCGCAATTTTTAAGAGAGCTGTTAAGGTAGCTTGATAAACCCTGCTTAGAGAAACTACCGATTTGGATTGGTTGTGTACCCTTAACGCATAGATTGTCAGATTTGCATTTTGCCGCACCGCATTGGTTATCGTCTGCATAACAACCTTTGGTTTTGCAGCTAGGTGCAGTCTCGCAATTGTTGTTGCATTCCAATGATTTTCGCTGTTCTGCTTCAGGTTCTACAGGTATCGTTTCTTTAACTTCAGCCGCTTCAGTCTTTTCAGGCTGCTCAAGTGCAGGTGCTTCCGACTTTTGCACGGGCAGACAATTGGTTGCGATGGGTGCCTCACATTCATTTGCGTTCGACCCGGTTAAGGTTTTCGAACCGAACGAAGAGGGCATGCAGTCAGACTTCGATGAAGCAACATTGTACTTGTACGAAGAACCGCCCGATACGGGTGCGGCCAATGCGCTTGTCGAAACGCATGCAACGAGGAGTGCTAAGGCTAAGGTAATCGAGATTTTTTTCATGTGTATTACCTCCTTGCTGTTAATTCTAAACTCCTGAGATCTAACTTCAATGTATAAATGTTTCCAACAATAGGTAAAGTATCTCATTATATGTAAAGATTTGCAGATCAGGTACTTGTATCCAACTGATTGTGAATTCTTCATGTAAATGTACTGTTATTACCCATCTTGATAAACAATATCACAAATACGCAAAAATGGTTTATTATTAGAGACCTACAGCATATTCTTAGCTAGGGGGTGATTGGTTTGATTGAACATTATCCATTTAAGAACACGCCGCTTCCGTATGGTTACGACGCTCTGGAACCATATATTGACACAAAGACTATGCACCTTCATTTTGATAGGCACCTTCAGACCTATATCAATAATTTGAATGCTACGCTTAAGAATTGTCCTAGTTTGCAAGGAATGTCAATAGAACAGCTGATAAAGGTTTCCTACCGGCTGCCCGAAGCCCTATGCACTTCGGTCTCACGCAACGCAGGGGGAGTATTTAACCATCGTTTCTATTTCGAGGGAATGACCCCCTTCGTAGGTCAAAGACCAAAAATTACCCTAGCACACGAGATAGAAAAGTATTTTTGTAGTATGGATTCCTTTAAACAAAAGTTCAAAGCTGCCGCCCTCTCGGTTTTTGGGTCTGGCTATGCTTGGCTTGTGTGCGATAAGAGATATAATCTTTGCATCGTAACCACACAAAACCAAGAAACAACCCTGAACTGTGGTCTTTGCCCCATTTTAGCAATAGATGTTTGGGAACACGCATATTATCTTAAGCATTACAATGAACGTGTAAGCTATATAGAAGACTGGTTTAATGTTGTAGGATGGATGATAGCCGAGGACAGGTTTATATCTTGCAAAAAGGGAAACTGGTTATAAGCAGAAGATTTTGATCGTTTTACGATAAATAAGGGGCTGTCGCACTTTTTCTTGGCGCGACAGCCCCTTATTTATCGTAATAGTACAACAGCATAACGGGGCATAATGAAAGTATGCAAGCAATAGCTAGCTTAATGATTGGTGTCGGCGTGTTCGCTTTCATGATATATTCTAAAAGAGTCGATAATTGCGGAATCTAAAATATCAATCACATCAAATGCGATGTGATTTTCATAAACTCTTCCGATCACATAATGCTCCCTATAAATAGGATCAGAGTCCAACATGTGAGGGTCATTGACGGCGGAGTCAAATGTCCCTTGTAGCCCCGCACAATTTATCTGAAATGCATTTCCATTGAAGTCCCCGTATCTATCGTCAATAACTTTTCTGACATATAACTGTTCAGATCCGCAAAACACGACGGCGCCCGGTAGACTGTCAATCAGTTTCCAGAAATCATCCCTTAATTCGCTGTTTGGCTTGCCATCAATATCGTCAGTTGTTGTTGAATAATCGGCATCCATTTCAGATTTGATTGAGTATGTTGGGTATGGGGTTCCATACATAAATACAAGATTAAACTTCGCCCCATTTTGAGATATTTTTTTAATCCAACTTCGTACGGTGTCGGAAATCCTGTCCATCTGCTCATACCACTTGGTGTTCAAGACGATAAAGTTGCAATCATCAATACGAATGTAGTACGAAGTGCGGCCATAGATTTCATTACAAAATTCGTCAACTACAAATTCGTCAAACAATTCGGAGAATACTTCAACTTTGTAGTTTTTTTCGACCTTTTTATCATTGCCAGACTGGTTTTCATCATCAGATAATATTTTGTTTCTTCCAACATGTGCAGATTCCTGTAGACCAAAACAAGGATAGTAAAAACTTTCTGGGAAATATTCAGTCGCCACCTCTAACCATGCTGTCAGATTTGCAGAAGCGTTTATTTGCGAAACCGTCCCGGATGCGATATCGCCGAGCACAAAGGCTAAATTAGGATTTTGCGATTTTATACTAGCGATCGTGTTGCGGAGCGCAGGTTCGTTAAAAACTTCCAAACGTCCAGTTCTGTCAGCTGTTCCGCCGAAAACAGCAAAGGTTAGTATGGGTTCTTCATGCTTTGCTTCTGATCCGGGAATCAAATTAAGGGTTGATTCCGGTAATTCAACTTGAACGGCTTCATTTATACCGATGCCTCTCTGGCGTTTTTCCTTTTCAAAAGAGAGAGCTCGAGATAACACAAGGATACTTATAAAGCAGGCTACAATAACTCCCGATGCGGCAACTATCAATGCTTTTGTAATCTTTTCAGATAACATTTCTAGACAACTCCAAATCGAGTCAATTCAATAACTTATGTTGCAAGAAGATTATCTATTTCCAGAGAAGTAAGGTATCTCCAATTACCCGGGCGCATGCCTTCGAGATTTAGTCCTCCCTCACTTTCCCTTCTCAAGAACGTAACATCGTGACCAACAGCATAGCACATCTTTCTTATCTGGCGGTTTCTTCCTTCGTGAATTGTGATGTATAACCGTGTATTCTGTTTGTCCGAGGAAATAACTTTTACCCTCGCGGGGGCAGTAAGTTTTCCATCGATTTCAACGCCTTCTCTAAGCTTTCTGAGCTCCTCTTTCTCGAGTTTTCCGCGGCATACTACATAATAGGTTTTTTCAATTTTATTCCTCGGATGAGTTAGCTTATTGGCGAGCTCGCCATCATTGGTTACAAGGAGCAGCCCTTCTGTATCATAATCAAGCCTACCTACCGTGTAAAGCCTTAATTCCAAACCCTTAAAGTAGTCCAGCACAGTCGGTCTCCCCTGGGGATCTTCACTGGTGCACATAACCTGAGATGGTTTATAAAAAAGGATGCACACCTTTTCTTCTAGTGTTAACGGCTTCCCATCTACGAGGATTTCGTCGCCAGCCTCCACCTTTGTTCCCAGCTCAGTAATCACGGTTCCGTTGATAGATACCCTGCCTGCCAGTATATATTCCTCGCTTTTTCTTCTGGAAGCAACTCCCGCCTCCGCTAGGTACTTTTGCAGTCTAGTGCTCATTCAAAGCCTTTCAGGCTGTTTTATTCAGCCAGTTACCAAATATAATATCGAGATAGTATAAGAACGTTTTTTCTTTAACTGGCACAGTTGCGATAAGCTCGTCGGAAGCGACCATTACACCGTCTAGCCAGACCTCAACTGTACCGAGGTAATCACCAACTCCTACCGGAGCTTCGATTACAGCTAACAGCTTAACAACCAGCTCAATGCGCTGGGATTCTTCTTCTGTTAGCGTCAATACTATATCACTTTTTGCCCGGGCTTCCAATGCATCATCAATACCGTTTTTTACGTTTATTTCACCTAATACCGAATTTTTTGCAATGACCGTATGTCGGGCATAATTGTTGAAGCCATAATCAAGTATAGCAGCTGTGTCATTATACATATCTGAGCAGCCAAGTACAACTGAAACAAGCTGCATACCATTCCTCAATGCGCTACCTACTAGGCATCTACCAGCAGCTTTTGTGTATCCTGTTTTTATACCATTAGCCCCATCGTACGAATATAAAAGTTTGTTTTTATTGCTCAGTGATCGATCCCAATCCCTGCCGTCGTGGGGGATGGTTATTTCTGTCGTTCCGACTATCTTTCTAAATTGCTCATTTCTCATAGCAGTAGCAGCTATAATCGCAAGGTCGTTAGCTGTAGTATGATGTCCGTTAGCTGGCAGTCCGTTTGGATTTACGAAATTGGTATTGTCTGCTCCAATCTCCTTTGCTTTTTGGTTCATCATATCACAAAAGCCGGAAACGCTTCCTCCGATGTGGATTGCAATAGCGACAGCAGCATCATTACCCGAATGGAGCATCAAACCGTAGAGCAGTTCCTCCAGCGTCAATGTTTCCCCTACCTCAAGATATATAGAAGAGCCCTCCGTACCAGCAGACTCCGAAGTTATAGTAACCTCGTCTAGTAGATTCCCGTTTTCTATCGCTACTAAGGCAGTCATTATTTTTGTAGTGCTTGCCATAGGAAGCTGTTTGTCTTCGTTTTCTCTGTAAAGAACTTTTAGGGAATCAACATCTATCAGTGAACAAGCAGTAGCATGTACTCCTTCAATTTCCGCTCCAGCAGATATCGGCAATGCTGCCGATATCACCAATAGAGCCGCTAAAAATATTCTCTGCTTTTTCATGTTATCCTCCTAATCAAAAGCGGTCGCATAATTCTATGCGGCCGCTTTTTCAAGTTGTACTAATCGTCGAAAATCGGCTGGTCTGCTTTTTGCTTCTTTTTGCAAGCAGGTAGCTTTTCCACAAGTTTTTGGAGTTCTTCCATGGCCCGGGGCAGCATTTCAATTACCCGATCAATCGTGCAATTGTACTGTGCAGGAACAACCTTCACAGCACCGTTCCCAATCACAACAAATGACATCGGAGTTAACGATATACCTGCGGCTGACGCACCCGCAAAAGGATAGTGTCCATCCTCGCTTGTACCTGAGTCGTCTTTATCCCTTTGCTTTTTGTTGCTCTGTCCTGCAACACAGTATTCACCTCCGCCAGATACAAATCCGGTAGAAACTTTAGAAATTGGTATAATCATCGTTCCATCCGATGCCATTACCGGATCGCCTACAATGGTGTTGACATCCACCATTTCTTTGAGTTGCTCCATTGTCGTTCGCATTATATTTTCTATCGGATGCGGACTAGCCATTGTAATTATCCTCCTGCCGATGCATTTAAGGAAGTTTCTCTATTTCCTTCAAAGATAATTTGCGCCGGTAGGAACCATGCAATACCTTCCAGTTTGAGGGAAAACTCGTTTTTGTTGAAAGAAGGGGTCACCTCAATTATGGGATATGATCCATCTTTCCAATCGAGTGGTGCGAGAAGAGCATATAAAATGCCTTGAACAAGGCCGCAAAGAATGGCACACTGTGCGGCGTCGTGCAGTCCGATTGTGCTTACTAATTTAAATTTGGCGGGCCGCAATGAAGACATGATCTTTTTAACCGGAATAATTATCTTTCGCTTTTCCTTTTTTACTTTTATAATCTTTACTTCCTCTATAAGCCTCTCCAGTGATTCATCTACTAGCACCCAAGGAAGAGAATAGTTGATTCTTCCATTTGAGTATTGAAATTTTGCTTTTAGCGGTAAATATCCGCTTGCCAATCCTAATGCTAGTTGAAAAGTAAATTTACCACTATTATACTCAGCGGTAATAATCACCTTAACGCGAGAAAAGGCTAATAAGAAAAGTGCCGCAACAACCGCGAGAATTATAATCGCCCACATGAGGTTATTGTGCCCAAAGGTCAATAAAATACAAATATTCGAAAATAAGGAAGTTAGGATTGCGCAAAACTGGCGCCGCAGGAAAACGACGCCAGTTAGCACATAGTATTATTTTTGCAGTTTTCAAGGAGATTTTCGTTCTGCTTTTTCTTCTCTGTCGCGGAGTGTGCTGTAATCCTCAGTGTTATCCCCATCGATCCACAGACGCTCAAGGTTGTAATAAACTCGCTCTTCCGGGTGAAATATATGAACTAAAATATCGCCGTAATCCACAACAATCCATCTGCATTCTTGGTAACCTTCTTTTCGTCTAGGCACCAGACCTTCAGGTATCAGCTTTTCTTCTAATTCGTCGCTTAGTGCTTTCACCTGTTGTGCATTTCGACCGCTGCATACTACAAAATAATCAGCTATTATACTTTTATCACCAATGAATATCTTTAATATATCCTCCGCTTTCTTATTGTAAAGCACGTCGCAAATCCGGTCTGCTCTACGAGCGATTTCATCCGTCATATTTAATCCTCCATAAATTTTTGGTTCTTACCTGATTTTAGTACTATATAGTTCCTTGCGTCAACTGTATTTCCGTGAAGCAACCTGCCTCTATTAATGATGTATTCAATCGAACAATTGATATAATCAAGCATAGCTTTGTCAATATCCTGGAAGGCGACTCGCCTAAGGTCGAGAACTCCTTCATAATCCCTGTTTGGTTCAATAGCGTCCGCTACATATATTATTTTTTCCAGAAGGGTCATGTTTGCCCTGCCGGTTGTATGCCAACGAATAGCTGACAGGACATCTTCGTCATCTATCAAAAATACCTCTTTTGCCAGCACAGCTCCAAGCGGTGCGTGCATTAGACTGGGTTCATTTCTGGTGACTTCATCGAACTCGATGCCGAAGCTAGATGCCATAGCAATGGACTCTTCCGATGAAAGACCTTTTGCACAATCGTGCAATAAAGCCGCCCATCGCGTTCTAGCGATGTTTTCTCCGTATTGTTGCGCGAGCAGCTCTGCGGTCTGAACAACCAGCATGGAGTGTAGATAACGTTTTTCGCTTATCATACCATATAAAGCATCCTTTGCTTCTTCATAGGTCATACATTCATTTGAATAGAGGTTGTTTGCTTTTATGTAATCGAAGACCGAAGCTGGTAGCTCTGCATCAACCGGAAGCCCTTGGGCGATTTTTTTCCTAATAGAGGAAGAAGACATTCCGGAAGGTTCTTTTTTTGCATAATCTACTCTCATTCTTGGGTCTATAGCAACTCCATGCGAATCGAAGCCCGTTCGTTCAAACGAGATGAAACTAGTCAAGCCGTAGACCTCATCCACATTCTTCCAACCCGTTTGAAGCGCGATGAGAGTATCTTCACCTACAATATAGAATAGCTCGGTTTGAGGCAACTCCCTCTTTAGAAGATTTAGAGTATCAACAGTATAGGTAGTGCCATTCCTGTTGAGTTCAATCTCGCTAGCCAACATGCCATTTTCGTTCGAAAGAGCAAGTCTTGTCATTTCGAAACGATGTTGTTCATTAGCGGATATCCTTAGCTTATGAGGAGGGTCGCCAGCGACCAAAAATAACACCGCATCCAAAGAGTATTGCTCCAAAGCATACCTAGCCAGAGCAATATGTTCGTTGTGAATTGGGTCAAAAGTTCCCCCCATAAGTCCCAGTCGTTTTGACGACCGGACAGCGTCAAGTGCCTGATCCAACATGACTAGCTCCAATTACGTATTAAAATCCCAAGAAATGGGTATAACTACCTCAAAACACGGGAGGCGGATATGGACAAAAACAAAAAATCTTATTTTCGGAGAGAATTTACTCAGCGTACAGTTGCAGCAAGGTGGGCAGATGGTATATTCTTCTCCTTGTTTGCCTGGGTTATATTTTACGGTTGGTTCTTAACGCAGCTATCAAACACACTGGCTGCGACCATACTAGCCAGCGCTAGTACTTTGACCGGATTAGTTGCAACGGCTCTGTTGCGAAGCATCCGGTTTGATAAATTCGTTAAGCTGCATACCGAATCCCTTAGAAAACAGGCGCTGCTGGAGTTTCTCATGGTTCTGCCGCCAAACGGTGTGATGGATATTTTGCTATCCTCGGATCCCTCGCTGTCAATTATTCATGGAGTAGTTGTGTGCGATAACGGATTTATTGCAAAGCTTCCAAACGGCAAAAAGCGGATGTACGCCCTTTTACAAAAGTACCCTACCGAAAAGGTTTCAGCTAGCGAGCTCCTTGAACTCCATCGTAGAGCGAAAGCTGAATGCTGCCCAGAACTATGGGTTTACAGCACTGCAAATTACTCTAAAGAAGCGGAAGCTGTAGCTAACAATTCCGAAATAGGAGCAAAGCTTAACAGGCCTGAGGAACTTATTAACCTTGCTGATAAGCTAGAGATCCTTCCAGATGAGGATGCAGTGCAATGCGCGGTCGATGCCCGCATACATGAAAAGCAACACAATCGTGACAAGCTTCGAAAAAGTGCCTTTCTGCCATCCTCCACAAGAAGGTATATCATTTGCGCGGCAGGCATAATGGCGGCTTCACTCTTAACAGGATACAAGATTTATTACACCTTTATGGCTGGCCTATGTCTTGCATTTGCTGCGATAAGTTGGCAAAACGGGCGGGAAAAATCATCCAGTACAGACGCATCCCGATAATGAACTTTGTTGATGCTCCATACTTACAAAATAATCCTAGGCTTGTCCTCGGATCGCCTATAGAGCACAAACTTTCTTCCAATAAGTTGAACCTGCTCCGCGCCGGTGCGCTCTGCTATATAGTCAAGCGCTTCCTTTGCGGTTACATCTGCCGAGTCCAGTATTGTTATCTTTACCAGTTCTCGAGCTTCTAACGCTTCGTCGATGCTTGTTACCAGGTTTTCGTTAAGACCGCCTTTGCCTATCTGAAATATAGGCGTAAGTTCGTTCGCTATCGCTCGAAGAGATGCGCGTTGTTTGCTTGTCAGCATGTTCTTCCCTCTTTATTCAATAAAATCAAATTCCCATTCACCCATTATTACGGCGTCCCCTTCCTGCGCTCCAGCCTCCCTAAGTGCATCTATGACGCCTACTTTGAGAAGGAAATGCTGGAAATAGCGCATTGACCCCGAATCATCGGCAAAGGTTCGGTCAAGTAGCCTATCGATAAGCGGACCGGAAACGACAAAAGCTTCGCCATTATCTTCCACCGTAAACCTTTCGGTATCAATGCTTGGTAGCTCTTCTTCTCTGAATCGCTGTGCTGGAGGAAGGTCGGCTAACTTTCTGACAACTGCGTGGAGCAATGATTCAAGTCCACTGCCTGTCGCTGCGGAAATTGCGTAAATCTCAGTTCCGTTGTCATTCAAAGCTTGTTTGAAACTATTAAGGTTTTCCTCAGAGCCCGGGATATCCATCTTATTTGCAGCAATAATTTGGGGCAAGTTAGCAAGTACCTCGCTATACTCTGAAAGCTCGTGGTTAATTGCCCTGTAATCGTCCAAGGGGTTCCTACCCTCGCTACCGGATATGTCAAGTACATGGACGATCATCCGCGTGCGCTCTATGTGGCGCAAAAAATCGTGCCCTAGGCCTGCACCCGATGCCGCACCCTCGATAAGACCGGGAATATCTGCCAAGACAAAATCCTTACCATTAAACTTGGCTACGCCGAGATTAGGTGCCAGTGTGGTAAAATGATAATTGGCTATCTTAGGTTTTGCTGCCGTCAAGACGGAAAGCAATGTGGATTTACCCACATTCGGCATACCCACGAGACCTACGTCTGCGATGGTCTTAAGCTCAAGCAACAGTTCAACTTCTTCACATTTTCCTCCTGGAGTCGAAAAACGCGGTGCTTGCCGTGTTGGGGTCGCGAAACGGGCGTTTCCTTTTCCACCGGTTCCGCCTTTAAAAAGCAGTCTGTCCCCCTCATCATCGTACATATCGAGCAAAATCCGACCAGTTTTAGCGTCCTTTACAACAGTACCCTGGGGAACAACGATATAAATGTCTTCAGCAGATTTTCCGAATTTCCGGTCACCTTGACCTGGCTCACCGTTCTTTGCACGAAAATGACGATTGTACTTGAAGTCTATTAGAGTATTCTTACCATTGTCCACCCTAAAGTATATGCTTCCGCCCCGGCCACCGTCGCCGCCGTCCGGTCCACCGCGGGAAACATATTTTTCTCTGTGAAAGGAGACGGCTCCCTGGCCGCCGTCCCCCGCTTTTACATAGATTTTCGCTGTATCTACAAACATTTGCTTTTCCTTTGTGTTTAGTACTGTGTCATTATATCAACAATGCAAATTTGGCACAATATTATTTTGCTATTGCTTGTTCTTTGGCGTAAGAACATACGTCAAATAGGCTACATGAATCGCAGGATGGTTTCCTTGCTGAGCAAACACGCCTTCCGTGCCAAATCAGCCAATGGTGAGCCAAAGCCCATTTGTCTTTAGGTATAACCTGCATGAGCTGCTCTTCTGTATTTTTGACGTCCTTTGCGTTTGCGAGACCCGTTCTGTTAGCTACGCGGAAAACGTGAGTGTCCACTGCAATTGCTGGAGTGCCAAATCCAACAGAGGCTACAACATTCGCAGTCTTTCTTCCTACACCCGGAAGAGTTTGGAGCGTTTCAATATCAGAAGGCACCTTACCTTCGTATTTTTCTACCAACAGCTTAGCCGTTGCGATTATATTTTTTGCTTTTGACGGTCCAAGACCGCAGCTTTTAATCATTGGAAGAAGCTCTTCCTGTTTCAAAACCGCAAAATGTTCCGGCTTGTTGTAGTGCTTGAAAAGCTCTTCTGTTACTGCGTTAACGCGTACGTCTGTGCATTGGGCAGATAGTATTACCGATACTAATAGTTCGAATACCGTAGAGTATTCGAGCGCAGGTTTCGCATCGGGGTAGTTTTCTTCCAATCTTTGCAGAATCTCTGCTTGTCTCGTCCTTTTTCTCGTCTTTCCTTCTCTCATTAAATCTCCTATAGTATTTTAGCTGTGCAACCGATCGATAATGCTCTTAAGCTTTTTCCTTTGTTCGGGGTTGAGCATGGGACCCGCTTGATTAGCAAACCGCTCCAGGTCTTGATCGCTTAGCGCACCTTTTTTGTAATTTGCTATGAGCTCATTGAGAAGGTCAGATTCACTCCTGCCTTCATACTTTTTTGCCTGGTTCATTAAATCGTCTACCTGCTCCATTGAGGGTTCAGTGGTGCCAGTTGTTTTTTTTAAAATATCGCGCAAGTTTCGTTTCATATCATACACCCCTTCCTCTGACCATGTTATTCAGCTGATGTCCGTATGTTTACGCCTCAACTCAAATATGAATTATTGAGGTGATGAATGATGAAAAGCTTATCTGCTCTTCCCAAAGAGAACAAGCCACCAATAGACGAAACCGAAAAAGTTCAAGAATCGGAAGACGGCTCCATTTTTCTATTAGCATTTTTGCTTAGCAAAATGGACGGTGATAGCTCGGATATGGTAAACGGCATCGCTCAGCATGTTCCGGGCGGAGAAAAACTACGCCTTGCACTAAAGTTTGGAAGCGAACTAAAACGCTGCGGTGGTGGTTTTTCCAGCCTAAAAGTAGTTGCCCGTTACACAAAAAACGATCTTGGCAGTGTAGAACGAGCAATAGCCAGAAGCGAACAACTCAGAGAAACTGTTGAACTCTTGCACTCAAAAGATAGAGGAGGAATGGATGCCATTTTAAACATGGCAGGCATTAATCCAATGGTTGCCGCAATGCTAAAAAACCAAAACGGAGGCGGACTATCACCGGAAATGCTGATGTCGCTACTGGGTATGCGCAAATAATCAGTTTTTTTCCAGCTGTTTTGTAACTAGCCCATAGGATGGATTATCCAGCATTGCTGTTATCACTGTACCAGTTTCTGAGTATGCCTCTGATAACACCTTCCCTTTTTGCCGTATAAGAGAAACAACGTCTCCCCTATTGTACGGAACGGTCAGCGTGACTTTTTTATCGTTCGCGCCGATTAATCTTTGAACCTTAAGTAATAGCTCATCGATGCCTTCTCTATTAAGGGCGCTGATTCGCACGCTGTTTGAATCTTGACTTCCGTTGACTGCATCCTGTTTGTCGGCTTTGTTAAAAGCTATTATCGTTGGTTTTCCACCTGCTCCTATGGCATCGAGCACCTCATATACGGTGCTCATTTGCTCGCGCATGTATGAGGACGAGCTGTCCACAACATGGAGTATTACATCCGCATAGGTTGCTTCTTCTAGCGTAGATTTGAATGCTTCTACAAGGTCGGTTGGCAGTTTTTCTATGAATCCAACAGTGTCCGTAAACAATACCTCCCCACCATCAGGAAGTTTGACAGAACGTGTCACGGGATCCAAGGTTGCAAACAACTTGTCTTCCGTCAAGACTTCACTGCCCGATAACTGATTTAATAGTGTCGACTTGCCAGCATTGGTATATCCTACGATAGCAATTACTGGAACCGCATTTTTCTCTCTTCTGGATCGACGCAATGCGCGTTGTTTAGCAACTGCTTTTAATTCGGATTCCAAGAGAAAAATCTGGCGCCTAATTCGCCTTCTATCCGATTCGAGCTTTTTCTCGCCTGGCCCCCTAGTCCCTATCCCCCCGCCTAGTCGGGATAAAGACTCTCCTTTGCCGGTCAATCTGGAAAGGCGGTACTTGTACTGGGCAAGCTCGACTTGTATTCTTCCTTCTCTAGATTGCGCCCTTTGGGCGAAAATGTCTAGTATCAGAGCGGTTCGGTCAATAACCCTCGCCCCTAACAGTTCTTCTAAGTTTCTTATCTGTGTAGCAGATAGCTCATCGTTGAAAATAAAAAGGTCTATATCCTGCGAGGAAGCGAGGCGTGAGAGCTCCTCTGCTTTTCCCTTACCAACGTAATAGGCTTTATCAGGGGTTAATCTGCTTTGGGTTTGCACTCCGATAACCTCTGCACCGGAAGTTTCCGCTAATGATGCAAGCTCGGAAATAGTATCGTAGCTTTCCTGTCCCGTTTCTACTCCGACAAGGAGCACCCGCTCGTTTTGTGATTCACGCACTTCAGTTGTTGTGGAAAACAACCGCTCGTCTGCTTCTTCGATTGCTTTCAACCATTCCTCATGCGGAATTTTGTAAACGGGATACGGTCCATCTAGTATCAATGTGATGTCATTTTCAACCCGCTCTCCCAAAAATCCAGCAGAGAGCGAATTAGGTAGACCATCTTTTACCCCTACAGCGCACATGGAATCCAACAGTGCGCTTTTTAACGTACCCAAATCCACCGACGAAAGACTGGAGTGCCCATTCGGGTGGGTATGTATGCAACGTATACCTGAAAGTCTGTCAGAATTCCTAGTCAATCGCATAGAAGGCATGGATACGTTTGCAAAATCCCCAACGCTGACATCCTTTATTCTTCCATCCCTACCAATATAGACAGAAATCTCCCGCCCAATCTCCTGTGTTAAATCTGCTATTTCAAAAAGTAGTTCGGAAGACACAAACTGGGATGATTCGGTTGCTATTTCGTATAAGAGGGACATTCTCGAAAGAGTAGTCTGTCGGATGCCCGATGTATTACCGTTTATATTTGGCAATCAAGTATTCCTTTCTTTGTTTTTACCATTATATCACAGCTTTAGTCTTATGCCGAATCAAGAGTTTTGAGCATGATAATTGTATCGGAGGTGAATCACTTTGGTGGATATTATCATTATCAATCACGGAGAAGATAACATGCTCGAAAAATGCCTAGAAAGCATTTTTAACGCGGCGGATGCAGCCAAGCTGATTTCTTCTGTTACCGTTCGCAATTCTTGTGGTGCATATTCCCCGTCTTTCAAGATTAACGTGATTAATGGAAAAAACATTGGCTACGGTGCTGCGTGCAACGAATGCGCAAAAAGAGGCACGGAACCTTATATACTCTTCCTCAATCCGGACGTCATAATGCAGAAAAACGCACTTACAGCAGCCTTAGATTGCATAGAATTTAACCCGAATATCGGAATACTTGGAATTGAGCTTGCTTATGAAGATGGCAGTACCCAAGCTTCAAAAATGACATTCCCAACAGCAAAAGATCTGACTCGCAGAGCCTCGGGTGGTAAAAGAGGTTATGCTACTAGTGACCAATCTATAACAGGAGAAGCAGACTGGGTGTTAGGTGCTGTAATCCTTGTGAGACGTTCCGCCTTTGAAGCAGTTGGAGGTTTCGACGAAAGCTTTTTTCTGTACTTTGAGGAGGTTGACCTTGCGAAGCGCATGTTAAAGGCATCTTGGAGATGCTTTTATTGCGCAGAAGCCAAGGCTGTACATATATGTGGCGGCGCAGGCGGAGTATCCCCGTTCTGCGCAATGCAAATGGCAAGGAGCAGGCTAATATACTCAGCTAGATACTTTACAGAACAAGAGTTCAAATGTATATATCACAGAACAATCTATGCCGAACCTTTCCTACGGTTTGTCAAAGCGCTATTGACAGGCTATAATCCGATTTCGGCTTACACTGCGCCGTTACGAGGTGCAAGGAGTGCAATGGAGATGATAGATTAAAAATGATGCTTGCAGTGTTTGACCTATGTGGTACACTTGTCCGCTGTAACACTTTGTTTGCATTCACCCGCTGGGCAAGCAGGAGAAATCCTTGCTGCTGGCTTGGGGATTCTGCACTAGCAAAAGTAATCGACTATTTATTCCCAAAGTTACGATTTCGAAGGTGGTTGTTCTTAAAAGCTCTACGGAGGTTTGATACTAAGGAACTCACTTTTTTATCGACCGTGTTTTGCAGGGACGTTTTGCCGCGATACGTGCGTCAAAGCGCCGTATCCCTTCTCATCTCCCTGCAGGAACAAGGATGGACAACAGTACTAATTTCTGCTGCACCTGATTTTCTCGTTCGAGAGGTCTCGCGGATTTTCGGCTTTTATGAGTGGAAAGCGAGCGAATACAAAAACGGTGCGTTAACTACAGACCTTACAGGCAACAAGATTACTGCTATACAAGAGTTTGCGCCTTGGGATGCGCTGTATGTCGCAACAGATAACAAATCAGATCTCACCTTGCTCCGCAAGGCAGACTACAGGAGAATATATTGCGGAAAAAATGAAAGTTGGTGGATAGCGCATTTTCCGAATGACGAGGTATTCAAAGATTGACCATTTATGCTATTCCTTTTTCTTATGGCTGGGCTACTCGTGCTAAAACGGCGTTCGACAAGTTGTCCTTCTTTGCTATCTTTATAATACCGGTATGGTTCGTGTGCGGTATGCCGATATCGTTGCGATTCGTTATCGGTGTTATCGCTGAATACTCACTTTATGAAATTGGATACTTAATAAATGACTATTTTACAGTCAGAAAAGAAACTATGCCTAATCACAGGTTGCCACAGGAAAAACACGCCAAAATAGAAAAATACTTAATTCAAATTAGTGCAACAAGGATAACAATTGTTATACTGTCCTTGATTTATCTTAGGTCTCAGGAATTCACCGTAGCATTGGCATATATCGCAGTGATCTTCGCTCTGCACAATACAATTCGCTGCAATTGGAACATATTTACTTATTTCCTGCTTTGCTTGGGTAAATACTTGGCGCTACCTGCGCTCCATATTCCCGAAAAAATTGGTGAAGCTTGCCTTATTCTCGCTCTTGCATTTGTTATTCCACGCACAATAGAGCACGCTTCGAAACCGAAATACCGCTTACCATTTTTAAAATCTCTAAACCACAATAAATTCAGAGCGGTATACTCCTATATTTTAGCTTCAACTGCGACAATGTTTGCCCCTTTCTCTTTGCTGTTTTTTGTTGCGCTCTGGTATTACGTGTACCGCGTTGTCGTTCTTGCTATCTTTCTTTATTTTGGTGACCCAAGGAAAAAGCCATCCCCTCAATTATGACGGAGATGGCTTTATGATCGGTTTGTTACTTTACTGATTGAGCTCCGGCTTCGATGCACTTCCTGTTCATGGGAATCAGGTGCGCTTTCTTTTCGCCGAAAACAATCTGGAGCTGATCAATTACGGTTTCTGGATCCACGACGGAATTAATTGCGAGATAAGCTCCCATCATGACCATGTTTGCCGCTTTGACCGTTCCAAGGCTTTCTGCAATGTCGTTCGCGGGGATGTAGTGAACATGGATGTCATCCCTAGTAGCCTTGCGGTCAATAATCGAGCTGTTCACAAAAAGATGAGCTCCTGGCGCAACGTACGACTCGAATTTGATCATCGACGGCAGGTTCATTGCTATAACTGCATCTGCTTGAGTTATGTTCGGAGCGCCTATCCAGTCATCCGAAATTATAACATTGCAGTTGGAGGTACCACCGCGCATTTCCGGACCATAGCTGGGTAACCACGTCACGTTTTTGCCTTCTTCCATTCCGGCTTCTGCTAGCATTTTGCCAAGGGAAAGCACTCCCTGGCCACCAAATCCAGCAACTATAACCTGTTCAAGCATTATTTCGCCCCCTTGTCCTTGAAAGTGCCCAGCGGGTACTGGGGTATCATGTTTTCCACCAGCCAATCCAAAGACTCCACTGGGCTCATACCCCAGTTGGTGGAGCAGGTGGATAGAACTTCTACAAGAGTAAAGCCTTTCCCGGCAAGTTGATATTCGAAGGCTTTCTTTATTGCCTTCTTTGCGTTGATGATGTTCTTATTGTCGTGTACTGAAACGCGAGCAATGTAATACGCTCCTTCATGGGTTGCAAGCATTTCCGAAACTCGGATTGGGTAACCGCAGTGCTCAGGATCGCGACCGTCAGGCGATGTTGTGGTCTTCTGCCCGACAAGGGTAGTTGGAGCCATCTGACCACCGGTCATGCCGAAGATAGCGTTGTTTATAAATACCGTGGTGAACTTTTCGGCTCTGGCACAAGCGTGGTTTATCTCGGCTGCGCCGATGCTTGCAAGGTCGCCGTCGCCCTGATAGGTGAATACCAACCTGTCTGGCAATGAGCGCTTGATGCCTGTTGCGACAGCCGGAGCACGACCATGAGCTGCCTGTTGCATGTCGCAGTTGAAGTATCTGTAAGCGAATACTGCGCAACCGACGGGTGCAACACCGATGCTTTTATCAGCCATTCCAAGTTCTTCTATACACTCCGCTACAAGGCGGTGGATGATTCCGTGGGTACAACCGGGGCAATAATGCATGGGTGTGTCGGTGAGCATATTAGTTTTTTTAAATACCATTGCCATATTAGCCACGCTCCTTTCTTACCTGAAGTATCTTGTCGACAATTTCTTCGGTGGTGGGCAGAGAAGAGCCCAGCTTCCCGAAGAAATCAACTGGCTTTAATCCGTTGATAGCAAGACGAACGTCCTCTACCATCTGTCCCGCAGACATTTCTACTGTGAGCAAACCAACGACACTATTTTGTTCGGCTGCTTCCAGCACAGCTTTGTCAGGGAAAGGCCAAAGTGTTATGGGACGAACGAGTCCAACTTTGACTCCTTTTTCTGCGCATTGCTTTATCGCAGACTTTACAATTCGTGCAACAGTTCCATAGGCATAAACGATGATTTCCGCGCCATCGGTATTATAGGCTTCGAACATCGTTTCCTTCTCTTTGATTTCTGCGTAACGTGCTTGGAGTCGCTTATTAAGCTCCTCCAGAGCTTCAGATTCGATATATAGGGAATTGACTATTGCTCTATCCATGGATTTATCCGACCAACCCGTTGTCGCCCAATCCTTCTTTTTGAGCGGGCGAGATTCGCGCTTTACGAGCT
>ENA-UOOM01002033-UOOM01002033.1-fermentation-metagenome-genome-assembly--contig:-NODE-2033-length-17650-cov-4.275419_pt1 | contig 17650 bp, 10 predicted proteins | sample MGYA00245781_ERZ724031 | MGnify/ENA primary metagenome ERZ724031 (study PRJEB28704, sample SAMN03018317) | fermentation metagenome | biome: anthropogenic terrestrial biome; feature: soil; material... | reverse complement strand
TGTACAATCAGCTTCCGGTCTTCTATATACATGCCGCGAAAAGTATTGACAATTTTTCCCGCAAGCTCTTCCGGTACTTCAAAAAAGGAAAAGTTTTTCATCAGGTCGATACGTCCTACTGGTACCTTCCCTTTTACATTGTCGTTAATAAAGCCCATGAGGGTGGCAGGGTTCACATTATCAATTTTACCCACGTTGATAAACAAACGGGTATATCCTTTCTCAGCCTTACGTGATCCATTCTCCTGTCTCTCTCCTCTTTTTCCGCGTGATTCATCGCGCCCCCGTCTGGATGGGTATTCCTGCGGTTGTTCTATTTCTTCCGCCAGCTGATAATACTCAATTAAACGATTAAACTCCAGGGAAACAATACGTTTAATAATATCTTCCTTCTCCAGCCATTCCAGTTTACGAAATATGGAAGGCAACAAACGTTCTATCTCCCCTTCGTTTACCTTTACCTTTTCAACCTTATCCACAAAGTTGAACAACTGTTTCTCGCAAATCACATCTCCTTTGGGAATTTCTCTTTTCTCAAATTTCTTGTTGATCAGTTTTTCGATCTGTGTAACTTTCCCTTTCTCCTTGGTATGGATGATGGATATTGAGGTACCTGTCTTTCCAGCTCTGCCGGTTCTCCCGCTGCGATGCGTGTAGATCTCGAAGTCGTCGGGCAATCCGAAGTTGATGATATGGGTCACGTCGTCCACATCCAGTCCGCGTGCAGCCACATCGGTCGCAACCAAAAGCTGGAGATTGTGATTCCGGTATTTTGCCATCACAAAGTCACGCTGTGCCTGCGAGAGATCACCATGCAATGAATCTGCATCATAGCCGTCCTGGAGTAGCTTGTCGGCTATTTCCTGGGTTTCTTTGCGGGTACGGCAGAAGATGATACCGTAAATATTGGGATAGTAATCCACGATACGCTTCAATGCCAGGTATTTGTCTTTGGCATGCACCATGAAGTAGATGTGTCGCACGTTTTGTGCTCCTTCATTTTTTCGGCCGATGGTAATCTCTATCGGATCCTGCATATACTTCCGGGTAATCTTTTCAATCTCCTTCGGCATCGTGGCAGAAAACAGCAACATGCTCCGCTCCTGCGGCAGATAGGAAAGAATTTCATCGATGTCCTCAGAGAAACCCATGTTCAGCATCTCATCTGCTTCATCCAGCACCATGGTATGTACGTTACTGAGTGATACTGTCTTACGTTTAATCAGATCGATAAGTCTTCCCGGTGTAGCCACGATGATATGGACCCCTCTTTTCAGGGTACGTATCTGACTTTCGATGCTCGATCCGCCATATACCGGAAGAATCTTTATATCTTCCACATATGCAGAATAGTCGGTGAGGTCACCCGCGATCTGTAAACAGAGTTCCCGCGTGGGGCAGAGAATAAGAGTCTGTGGTGACAGCAAACTGATGTCTGTTTTCTGAATAATTGGAATCCCGAAAGCAGCTGTTTTTCCGGTTCCTGTTTGTGCGAGCGCGATAATATCGCGTGTGTTGGCCAGCAACTGAGGAATTACCTCTGTCTGTACCGGCATGGGCTGTTCGAATCCCAATTCCGCAACCGCTTGCTGAATTTCAGGGATTATACCCAGTTCTTGAAATGTACTCATTTGTATAAATTATAAATGTGGGTGTATTGATCTTTCTCCGTACTCCACATTACCAACTTTATAAAGATGAGAGAAAATTCAATGTCTGTCTGTGATTTTTGGGGATGATGATAACCTGTTTTGGTAAAGGATATAAAAACCACCTAAAAAAAATCGGCTGCAAAGGTATGAAAATAAATCGAATAAATGCGAATCAGAAAGGATAAAGTAAGAATTTTCTTAATAAATTTCTTTTGCCGCTCGTCACTCTAAGTTCTTTCTCCAGATAATTGTCCACAGATCCATATTGTTGTTTGATGTAATCTACCACATAATTGAGATAGGCCCTGTTGACCGACAACATCGCCGTTACGGCTTCTTGCATTGATTCGGAAAGGTTTCTGGCATCTATTTCAGCTTTGGCCGGATCAATATGCTGATTGGAGAGCATATAATCCTGCTCAATGGTACTCTGCGGCACTCCTATGGCATATAAAATAAAATAAGTGGCTATTCCCACACCGTCTTTGCCCAATGAACCTGACAAAAGGACGGGATAATTACTATCATTGGCAAGCAGATCGAACATTTCGGCAAACTGAGTTTTATGATTTTCTACCAGATTTATATATTCCTCCTGCACATACCGGATGGCATCGCTGCGATCGAAATGTTCATCTTTCATTTGTTCATCCAGCTTTCCTGCATCCATGGGAGCCAGGGGTAAAGCTATTTTTCTGATGGATGGATGAAGGAGTATTGGATATTTTCCTGCAGTTCTTTCGGAACGAAAATCAATTACCGTCTTTATTTTCAACCGGCGGATACGTTCCTGATCATAAAGGGTAGCGTTGCTGAGATTCCCGGAACGATAGATCTCACCCCATTTCATCTGCCGGTTGTCGGTTGTAAAGTAACCGCCGACGTCGCGGAAATTTTTGATGTTATTCATCTCAATAACCCGGTTTGCCACCACACCCGACTGTACACCAGCCGTACGCAAAATGAAATACTCCCTTAAACCTGAGCCTGTGGGATTCACGCGGAGTACCTGATCGGCAATACGTGACGTAGCCACCGGAGTAAAACTTGTAAGGGAACTGTCGGTAAGCGAGGAGTAGATATCTATGCTTCCTTCCTGATCGGGACTGACCTCCCATTTAAGCAGAAAGTCCCCTTCCCGGTCTTTCTCTACCACGGACGTTATCTTTACTGTCGACATACAGGAGTAAGTCAGAAAAATCAGCAAGCAAGCAGATAGTATGGAATATAGTTTCTTCACCTTCCCAATATATAGAAACAAAAGTATAAAAACTTTGTTCTACAAAAAGAGGTAAAAAAGAGTATTAACAATATATAATTATTCATTTTTCTTTTTAATACTTTATTTTTTAGTTCATTGAGACAATTTTGGAAGAAACTGATAATTGTGGATAACTTGTGCAGGAATTGTAGAAAGAAATTGATAATTTGTTTTTTTTATTCAAAACCGATTTTGGAATAAAAATATTTTGCATATCTACAAATTTATTATACATTTTTTACGGCAAAGTTTCCATTGCTTTTCAACAGACCAATAGGGAAGAAAACGAAATAAATTATTAACTTTGCCTTTTGTGAACGGCAGTTGAAAACTTTTATAGATTGCTGGTTATGAATAGAAAAAGTAATATATATCTGTTGAAAACAAATGATATCATTCCTTTTTTATTCGATAACCTTTTTCGGACAAATTGGAATATAAATTAATCAACAATTTCAACAGGCAATCATCATCATCATATTTCTTTTTTTATTTAAAACTATATATATAATAAATAGATTATGACAAAGGAAGAAATCATTCAAAATATAAATCTATTAAGAAAAGAAAAAAATGCCATTATTTTGGCGCATTACTACCAGGAATCCGATATACAGGATATCGCCGATTTTGTAGGGGATAGTCTTGCACTGGCTCAATGGGCAGCGAAAACCAAGGCAGATATCATTGTACTGTGTGGTGTCCACTTTATGGCAGAAACAGCGAAAATTCTAAGTCCTGAAAAGAGGGTATTCATTCCCGATTTGATGGCCGGTTGTTCTTTGGCGGAAAGTTGTCCGGCAGATGACTTTGAGAAATTTGTGCAGTCCCATCCAGACTATACCGTGATCTCCTATGTGAATACAAGTGCAGCGGTGAAAGCATTGACTGATATCGTTGTTACATCAACAAATGCCAAGCAGGTAGTGGAATCACTTCCAGAAGAAGAAAAGATAATTTTCGGTCCCGATAAAAACCTTGGTGATTACATCAATAAACTCACGGGGAGGAGTATGTTGCTCTGGGATGGTGTCTGTCACGTGCATGCACAATTTTCGCTTGAGAGAATACTGGCTTTAAAAAAAGAATATCCGGAGGCCTTGCTCCTTGCTCACCCCGAATGTCCGAAATATTTGCTTGAAGTGGCAGACCACGTAGGTTCAACTTCATCCCTGCTTAAATATGCCACTCATTCTGATAAAAAACAGTTTATCGTTGCTACCGAAGCAGGTATATTACACCAGATGCAAAAAGAAAATCCCGACAAGCTTTTTATTCCTGCACCACCGGAAGATTCCACCTGTGCCTGCAACGAATGTTTTTATATGAAAATGAATACATTGGAGAAGCTATATCTGTGTCTTAAAAATGAAAAGCCTGAGATTTTTGTAGAAGAGGAAATCAGGCGAAAAGCTGTGAGACCCATTGAAAGGATGTTGGAAATATCGGCTCGTCATGGTTTATAAAAAGCTTTATTTAGCAAGAGATTTCTAGAATTGATAAACTGACGGCTTTTTTGTACCTTTGCACCCGCAAAAAAATAAAAATATTAGCTTTGTCTCCATTCCTCGTTTTTTAGACAAAGTATACTTAAAGTAAAACAACATGGCGCTTCAATGTGGTATCGTGGGACTTCCCAATGTAGGTAAATCCACCCTTTTCAACTGTCTGTCGAATGCAAAAGCTCAGGCGGCAAATTTTCCTTTTTGCACTATTGAACCAAATGTGGGTGTGATAACAGTTCCCGATGAAAGATTGAATAAACTGGCCGAGCTTATTCATCCCCAAAAGATTGTGCCAACCACGGTAGAGATAGTGGACATTGCCGGCCTTGTGAAGGGTGCGAGTAAGGGGGAAGGATTAGGTAATAAATTCCTGGCCAATATTAGGGAAACAGATGCCATTTTGCATGTACTGCGTTGTTTTGACGATGAAAATGTGACACATGTAGATGGAGTTGTTGATCCGGTGAGGGATAAAGAAATCATTGATGCCGAGCTGCAGTTGAAAGACCTTGAGACGATAGAAGCCCGTATTGCCAAGGTTGAAAAACAGGCAAAGACGGGAGGCGACAAGGAGGCTAGACTGGCTTTTGATGTATATGCCAGGATTCGTGAAGCTTTGTTGCGCGGCGAATCGGCACGAACCGTGGAGTTTGAAACCAAAGATGAAAAAAAGACTGCCCAGGGCCTTTTTTTACTTACTGCGAAACCGGTGATGTATGTATGCAATGTAGACGAAACAAGTGCTGTAGATGGGAATGCATACGTTGAAGCTGTGCGTGAGGCTATAAAAAATGAAAATGCCCAAATACTGATCGTAGCAGCCAAGATTGAATCGGAGATAGCAGAATTTGATACTTATGAAGAGCGTCAAATGTTTTTGCAGGAAATCGGTCTCGAGGAATCGGGGGTGAACCGGCTTATCAAATCGGCCTACCGCCTTTTAAACTTGCAAACTTTTCTTACGGCCGGTGTGCAGGAGGTCCGCGCCTGGACGTTCGAAAAAGGGTGGAAAGCACCGCAGTGTGCCGGAGTGATTCATACCGATTTTGAAAAAGGATTTATTCGCGCCGAAGTAATCAAGTATGCTGACTATATTGCCTACGGTTCGGAGAATGCAGTCAAAGAGGCCGGTAAAATGAACGTGGAAGGAAAAGAATATGTCGTACAGGACGGCGATATCATGCACTTCCGGTTTAATGTGTAGAATTTCCCGAAGAACACACGAACTTTAAATCTGGCTACAACTTAAACAATCAGTTCATCAAAACCTGTTTATGTTTAATGTAAATTAAAAACCTATTTTTTATAACTTTTAATTTTTTATGCTGTATAACATATAAAAAAATTTGTAATTAATCGTTTAACTTGTTTTTTTTGCATTAAAATCTGTTATCGGGTATAGCTACACAACGGAATGTTAAAAAAGGTATCCTTAAAAACAATTGCGTCTGAAATTGGTGTCTCTTCGGCTACCGTTTCTCTTGTGCTGAATGGAAAAAACCAGCATGGAAGGGTAAGCAAGGAGATGTCTCAGCGGATATTGGATAAAGCAGCCGAACTGAATTATATTCCCAATAGTCTTGCGAAAGGATTGAAAATAGGGCACTCAAAATCCATCGGATTAATTGTGGCCGATATATCTAACGTGTTTTTTGGAACGCTGGCACTGCATATCCAGAATTATGCTGAAAAAGAGGGGTATACTGTAATTATCGGGAATACCAACGAAAAATTGGAGGAAATGCAAAAAATGATCACATTCCTCAATTCACGCCAGGTTGACGGACTTATAATTACTCCTGCCGAGGGAGGTGAGAAAATAATCCAATCGCTGTTGGAAATTAAAAAACCCCTTGTTCTGGTTGACAGAAGCTTTCCCAATTTAGAAGCTTCATCGATATTAATCAATAATTTTGACATTTGCTATCACTCCACAAAGCAACTGTTGGATAATGGTTGTAAAAATCCGGCATTCATATCCTATAAACAAAATCAGTTTCATATGAATGAGCGGAAAAGAGGTTTTGTGAAAGCCGTGAAAGAGGCTGGTGTATACAATCCTGAAAATTTGAAAGAAGTGAGTTATCAGTCATTAAGAGAGGATATTGAACTTGCTGTTTCGCAATTATTAAGCCTTCCCAACAAAGTGGATGCCTTTTTCTTTGCAACCAATTCAATTTCAATTGCAGGAATTAAATCCTTATCGAAAAGAGGGCTAATTATTCAGAGAAACATACAGGTTATGTGTTTTGATGAAGCCGAAGCCCTCGAGTTACTTACTTACCGGATTCCCTATATTAAACAACCGATCGAAGAAATGGCAAAGAAATCACTGAAAGTTCTGTTTGACCAGATTGAAAAAAATGAAACCGGTGTCCAGAAATTCTACCTGGATGCAAAATTGATCGATTGAAATTTAGGTTAAACGTTTAATAAAACACAACAGTGTAAAATTTTGCTGGTCCCTGGAGAAGGAATATTTACACACTATTCTATCGGTTTGTAGAGAACAATAACTTAAAACAAATGAGGGAGCTTACACTTTTATAAATTTACTCAGACAAAAATGATGAAAACAAATTATCCAAAAATTGGTATTCGCCCTATTATTGATGGCCGCCGGGGTGGTATCAGAGAGTCGTTGGAAGAAACGACTATGAATCTTGCTTTGAGTGCTGCCGTATTGTACAGAGAAAATCTGAGATATCCCGACGGAACACCTGTAGAATGTGTAATTGCGGATAGTTGTATAGGAGGAGTGAAGGAAGCAGCACTGTGCGCAGAAAAATTTGAAAGAGAAAATGTAGGTGTTTCCCTGTCAGTAACACCCTGCTGGTGTTACGGTTCAGAAACAATCGATATGAATCCGCTGATTCCGAAAGCAATCTGGGGATTTAATGGTACGGAACGCCCCGGGGCAGTTTATCTTTCCGCCGCTTTGGCGGTACACAACCAAAAGGGTTTGCCTGCCTTCGGTATTTATGGAAAAGATGTGCAAGATGTGGGAGACAATACTATTCCTGATGATGTGCGCGAAAAGCTTCTACGTTTTGCCAGAGCGGGACTTGCTGTGGCGATCATGCGTGGAAAATCTTATCTCTCCATTGGATCTGTTTCCATGGGAATTGGCGGTTCGATGACGAATCCGGACTTTCTGCAGGAATATCTGGGAATGCGAACTGAGTTCGTGGATGCCACCGAGATATTGCGCCGGATTCAGTTGGGAATATATGACCAGGATGAATTCAAAAAAGCGATGCAATGGACGAAAGAAAAATGCATGTGTCGCGAAGGGGAAGATTACAATCCAGTTCACCTGAAGCATAATCGTGAGCAGAAGGATAAAGATTGGGAATTTGTAGTGAAAATGACCCAGATCTTCCGTGATCTTATGATCGGAAATCCGGTGCTTGACGGGATGGGTTACGGGGAAGAGGCTTTGGGACATAACGCTATTGCCGGCGGTTTTCAGGGTCAGCGTCAGTGGACCGACTTTCTGCCCGATGGTGATTTTTCCGAAGCCATTCTCAACTCTTCCTTCGACTGGAACGGCATCCGCAAACCTTATACTTTTGCTACGGAAGATGACCACCTCAATGGGATCAGTATGCTGTTTAATCAGCTACTGACAAACAGATCACAGATTTTTGCCGATGTACGTACCTACTGGAGCCCTGAAGCCATTGAACGGGTCAGCGGATGGAAACCGGATGGTTTATTGAAACAGGGGGCTATTTTTCTTAAAAACTCCGGTTCCTGCACCCTTGATGGTACCGGCCAGCAGTCCGACGCCAATGGCAATCCGGTGATGAAGCCTTTCTGGGAGATTACCGGTGAAGAAGTGGAAAAAATGCTGGAAGCCACAACCTGGTATCCCGCGTCGCTAGAATATATGCGAGGCGGAGGATACTCTTCCCAATTTCTTACGAAACCGGGTATGCCGGTCACCATGAGCCGCATAAACCTGATTAAGGGTCTGGGGCCGGTATTACAGATTGCTGAGGGATGGACGGCCACCTTTCCCGATCATGTTTTCCGTCTGATAGATGGTCGTACCGATAAAACATGGCCTTCTACGTTCTTTGTACCACGTATTACCGGAAAAGGGCGATTCACCAATGTCTATGAGGTGATGAACTACTGGGGAGCAAATCACGGGGCCATAAGCTACGGACACATCGGGGCGGACCTTATTACACTCGCGTCGGCTTTGTCTATACCCGTGAATATGCATAATGTGGATGAAACCAGTATATTCCGACCCGATGCATGGTCGGCCTTTGGTTCAGATCACGAAGGATCCGACTATCGTGCTTGTGCCGCCTACGGTCCGCTTTACAGATAAATTTAAAAAAAATGAGGCTTTAAGGCAAAAATCGTCAAATTTTAAAAAATCTAATGAATACACAATGAAGAAAGAATTTAAATTTTTGAAAGCAGGCACTCTTTTTTTAAGTTTACTGCTAACCCTTCCCCTGTTTTCACAGACCGGATCTATGGGGGATATGTTTGAACTTGCACAAATAAAATCGGGCCTAAAGAACAAAAGGATCTCCAGTACCGATAAAACAGGAGGCAACAGAGATCGCCTCGAGCCGTTTCAGCCTGGTGAAAAAAGAACTATTGCGGAAATAAATGGTGTGGGTGTTATAAACCATATTTGGATTACTATTGCTCCACCACCTGACCAACTCAGTAGAAATGATATAATTATCAGGATGTATTGGGACGGAAACGACTATCCATCCGTGGAATCGCCTATCGGGCCTTTTTTCGGCCAAGGATGGAATGAAAGCTATAATTATGCTTCTCTACCTTTGTCTGCAGGACCAAAAGAGGGAACCGGACTGAGCTGTTATTTCTCTATGCCATTCGAAAAGGGTGCAAGGATTGAGATTGAGAACCAAAGCGACAAAACGATTAATGCCTTCTATTTCTATATCGATTTTCTGGAGATGGCAGAGCTTCCTGAGGGAATGGGCCGCTTTCATGCCTGGTATAATCACAGCCTGTCCAAAGCCTTGCCCGAAGGAGAGACCGAATGGGCGCTGACAGGTGAGTGGAAACCCAATACCCAGTTAGACCGGAATTATGTTTTCATTGAGACCAAAGGGAAAGGGCATTTTGTCGGGATCAATTACTACGTGCACTCCCCTACTCCCATGTGGTATGGAGAGGGGGATGACATGTGGTTTATCGACGGAGAGAAGACCCCTTCCCTGATCGGTACCGGTACGGAGGACTTCTTCAACACTTCCTGGTGTCCGAAAGAGCCGTTCTCACATCCTCATTTCGGTTATCCGAGGGTGAATAACGATGTAGGCTGGTTGGGAAGAACCCATGTATACCGCTTCTTTATCAATGACCCCATCTTCTTTGAAACTGAGGTGAAGGGAACCATCGAAACAGGCCATAACAACAACCTCACCCTTGATCTTGCCACTGTGGCTTACTGGTATCAGGACAGTGCGGTGAAACTGCCTCCGGCGCCTTCTAAGGAAGTACGTAAACCCAAGCCGTTCATCAACCATATGGATATGCACCGTTGGAGAGATGCATGGCGGAAAGCAAAAGGAAATGACCCGCAATTGTGGGGAAATGAGTGATTGATTTAATTATTACAGTAAATGAATTTTTTTTCTATTCTTTCCTTGTATGTTTTCTATATTTTTACAAGTGAAAGTTATAATATACAATCAATCAAAAATATATATAGTATTCTTTATTCTTTCTGGAATATATTATTGTTTTCTTTAATTTGAAAAATAAATAATGCACATTTATGAAAAATAATTGCTTTGTAAGAAATATTCTTTTTCTTTTTTTATTTGTTTCTAATATAGGGTTACTTTATTCGCAGCAACAAATAACAGGAAGAGTTGTAGATGAAAATAAAGATCCGGTTATTGGGGCGACTATTCGTGTCAAAGGATCTGATATTGGAACAGTAACAGATTTTGAAGGGAATTATATTTTAAATACTGATTTAAATTCTGATATATTAATCATTTCTTATGTAGGAATGAAGACTATTGAAGTGGGAGTATCCCAAAAGATGTTTGTCGTTTTGGAACAAGATCATGAATTGCTTGATGAACTAGTTGTCGTTGGATATGGTACTGTCAAAAAAAGTGACTTAACAGGTTCAGTTAGTTCTGTCAAAAGTGAAGATTTAAATAAAGGAGTTGTTGTTTCACTGGAACAAGCATTACAAGGAAAAATATCTGGTGTTCAGATCAATCAAACATCCAGTGAGCCAGGTGGGGGTGTTGCAATACGGATTAGAGGAGTAAATTCAATTACAGGTGGTGATGAACCTCTTTATGTTGTAGATGGAATGCCTATAAATAATTCAACAATGTTTTCAGGTGGAGGCGGGGGCGGTATTCCCGTAAATACCAATCCAAAAAACCCTTTAAATTCCCTAAACACCAATGATATAGAATCTGTGGAAGTCTTAAAAGATGCTTCTGCTACAGCGATTTATGGAGCTCGTGGAGCAAACGGAGTAATTTTAATAACAACAAAAAAAGGTTCTAAGAGCAAATTAAATATTAATGTAGATACATATTCAGGTGTCCAGGAAATCTATAAACATTTAGATATTCTATCAACAGAGGAGTATATAAAAGCAATGAATGAATTAAAAATTGCTGAATTTAGTAATGATCAGATACAAGAAATAGGAAAAGGAACCTATTGGCCTGAAGTTGTGACAAGAAAAGCATTCGTAAATAATAATAATATATCTCTTAGTGGAGGAAGTGAGAATACACAATATTTTATTTCCGCTAATTTTATGAAGCAAGACGGAATCATTAGAGGTACTGATACACAACGCTTTTCATTTCGAGCAAATATGAATCATGAATTTAATGATAGAATCAGCATTGGATTTAATTTAACCAATAGTTTAAATCATGATAATCACTCAGTTGAAGGTGTTGGTAATACAGAACTTGGTCCATATTATACTGCGACTATTTTTGACCCAACCCTTCCTGTATATCAACAAGATGGGAGCTTAACAATTTCTGAACATTTAACTCATCCTAACCCACTTTTTTATTCTGATCAACAAACTGCCCATACTAAAACAAGTAGAGTATTGGGGACTTTTTTTCTAGATTTTAAGCTCACGGACAATATCTTTAATAAAATAAGAGTTGGTTACGATCAAAATAATGGTCGACAAGATTTATTCAAGGAATACTCACCAGTATCTGCAGGTAGTTTACTAGCTGCTGCAGATGTTTCGCACTTGGAACAGACGAGTAACTTATTAGAGTATTCTTTGAATTATCAAAAAGAATATGAGAAATGGCACGTTATAGGATTACTAGGAGTTACATACGAAGAATTTATTAATAGGTCTTTCGGGGTAAGTGTTTCTGATTTTCCTACCGATGTTTTATCAACTAATAATTTAGGTTTAGGTAATAAAGAACTTGCATCAATTAGGAGTAATAAGGATAAGAATAGCTTATTATCATATCTTTTCAGGATTAATCTTTCACTATATGATAAGGTATTATTTACATCTTCATTTAGAGTTGATGGTTCTTCAAGATTTGGAGAAAATAACAAATATGCAAGTTTTCCTTCCCTTGCATTAGCATATAAATTAAATGAGGAAAACTTCATTCCAAATTTATTTAATGAGTTCAAATTACGAACAAGTTGGGGAAGTACAGGGAATCAAAATATTGGAAATTACGCATCTCTTTCTACATATTCTTTGGGAGGAGAAGCATTACTTGGAGGTTCTTTATATAGAGGTACTCAAGCAAGCAGATTGGCAAATCCTAATTTGAAATGGGAAACAACAACTCAATATAATATTGGAATGGATGTAGGAATTTTAAATGGTCGCATATCTGTCTCAGTAGATTATTTCATAAAAGACACAAAAGACATGTTGATGAATTTTCCTCTACCTCCTTCATCTGGTTTTAATTCCAAATTGAGAAACATCGGTTCAATGAGGAACTCAGGAACAGAAATAACACTAAATACGAGAAATTTTGTCAATAAAGATTTTAACTGGACAACTTCAATTGCCTTCACAGCAATGAAAAATAGAGTAACAAATATAGGAAATTTAGACCAAATAACAACAGGAAACTTTTTTACAAGTTCATTTGGAATTATTAAGCCTGGTGAACCATTAAATGCTTATTATACGTATAAAGTAATTGGTATTTTTAGTGATGAAAATGAAGTTGCTTCATCAGCGCAACCAACTTCCAAACCCGGATATCCAAAATATTTAGATGCTAATGAAGATGGAAAAATTGATGCAAATGATAGAGTAATAGTTGGTAAGCCATGGCCAGATTTTACATACGGCATTACAAATAAAATAAACTTCAAAAATTGGAATTTAGATATATATATAAATGGTCAACAAGGCGCCGAGTTATTAAATGGTAATATAGTGTATTCTATGCATCCTGTATCACCAAGGATGAATAGAATGAGAGATATGATCATTAATCGATGGACACCTGAAAATACAGATACTAAATGGCCTTCTGCTATAAATCCAGAAGGATATGGTGCTACTAAAATTAATTCTTTAGCCGTAGAAGATGCATCTTTTATTAAACTTCAGTCTGTACAATTAGGGTATAATTTTGCTCTTAAAAACTTAAATTGGATTGAAAATTTAAATATTTATTTAACGGGTCAAAACTTATTAACATTAACAAAATATTCTGGATTAAATCCGGAATCTAACAAAAATGGACAAGGCAATATATGGGCGGATAGAAATTCTTATCCGATGGCAAGAACATATATTTTGGGTATTAATTTACAATTTTAAATTTATCATTATGAAAGTATGTAAGTTAGCATTTACTTTAATATGTATTTATTTTCTAGTGGGTTGCCAAGGATTACTAGAAGAAAAAGTATTTTCACAACTTTCCACAGATAATTTTTTATCCACGGAGGAAGGTTTAGAAACAGTTTTGTATCAGGGTTATAATATAATGCAAAGAAATGGAAATGATTTAACAGTGCTAATTCATTCTGATGCCTTTATGACAGGACGAGGTAATGGAGTATTAGGAGCTTGGGAAGGATCTACTGCAACTCCCTATCGAACATGGAATTGGCTTCCAACGCAATGGGATTTAGTAACTCATTGGAATTTTAATTATGATTTAATTTACAACTGTAACACTATTTTAGATAACTTAGAAACGTACGATTTTTCAGAAGAATTTACAAGGAGATTAAAAGGCGAAGCATTGGCATTGAGAGGGTATGCATATTATGTACTGTTCGATTATTTTGGTGAGTTTGTGATTCATACTACAACAAGGATAAATGATTTAAATCAACCAAGAGCAAGTATTGATGATTGTATGAAGCAAATTGAAAATGACCTATTAGATGCAAGTGAGTTTTTGCCAGTAACCCAGTCTCAGTATGGAAGAATAACTAAAGGAGGGGCATTAGGGATGCTTTGTAAATTTTATCTAAATACTAAACAATGGGAGAAATGTAATAATATAGCAAAAGAAATTATGGACTTAAATATTTATAGTCTTTTTTCAGACTTCACTACTTTATTTCATATTGAAAATGCTGGGAATAGTGAAGTATTATGGGTTCAACCTGCTGCGAATCTACCGAATCAGAGAAATACAATAGCAGGTCTTACATATCCTGCAAATTGGAGATTTGCAGGAAGTCAAACTGCATTTCCTGCTGTTGTTTATGTACCTGATTGGTTTGTCGATTCTTATATGGAAAATGATGTTAGAGCTGAAGTTATCGTAAAGCAGTACATAAGTAAAGCTGGAGTAACAGTTACTGGATATGGTAAAAATCAATCCATCCCCTTTAAATATGGTCTTGATTCAAATGCAGATGGCGGTAATGCTGCAAATGATTACATTGAACTAAGATATGCAGACATTATCTTATCAAGAGCTGAGGCTTTAAATGAGATTCAAGGTCCTAATATTGAATCTATTAATTTAATAAATATGGTTAGAGATAGGGCTAACATATCTTTATTGAAGCTTGAAAATATAAGAGATAAGGAAGATTTGAGAGATAGTTTACTACAAGAAAGAGAATGGGAGTTTCATTTTGAAGGGAAGACACGTCAAGATTTAATTCGACATGGAAAATTAATTTCCGATGCCCAACATAGAGGTATAAGCAAAGCTACAGAGATACATAATAGATATCCAATACCTCAAAGTGAAATGGACGCTAACCCAAATATGATTCAAAATACAGGATATTAAAAAATAAAGCATATGATTAATAAGACACTTATAACGTCAAGTCTTGTTACGTTATCTATAATGGGACAAGCACAAGAAAAGCCAAATATTATCTTTATATATGCTGATGATATGGGGTATGGAGATTTAGGCTGTTATGGATCTTTAAATAGTACGCCTAATATTGATAAGTTAGCTAGTGACGGAATTCGTTTTACTGATTTTTATAGTGCTGCAACTGTGTCAAGTCCATCTAGAGCCGCATTGATGACTGGTCGTTATGCAATTCGTTTAGGTATTAATGACGTTTTTTTTCCAACTAGTTATACGGGTATACCTGAAAGCGAAATCACTATTGGAGAAGCATTACAAAATGAGGGTTACTATACTGGAATAATTGGAAAATGGCATTTAGGCCATTTGGAGAAATATTTACCTTTACAAAATGGTTTTAATGAATATTTTGGTATTCCTTATTCTAATGATATGGCTTCTGCTTTTTTTCTCAGGGGAAATGATGTCGTTGATTTTCATCCTAAACAGGATTCATTGATTTATAATTATACCAAAGAAGCATTAGAGTTTATTGATAATCACCATGACAAACCATTCTTTCTTTATTTACCCCATAATGCGGCTCATATACCACTTGCTCCTTCTGCAAATTTTAAAGGGAGATCGGTGAATGGTATTTATGGAGATGTAGTTGAAGAATTAGATTGGAGTGTTGGTGAAGTTTTGCAAAAACTTGATGATTTAAATATAGCAGACAATACTATTGTTGTATTTACAAGTGATAATGGACCTTGGATAACAAAGGGTCCTTTGGGTGGAGATCCGTCACCATTATTTCAAGGTAAAGTAACACCTTGGGATGGAGGCCATAGAGTGCCATCTATAATTAGATGGCCACAAAAAATAAAACCAAATCAGACTATAACAGATGTGGCAGCAATGATTGATTGGTTTCCTACTTTTATTCATATAGCGGGGGGAATTTTACCCACTGATAGAATTATTGATGGTGAAAATCTATTATCATTATTATTGGGAACAGGTAAAAGAGCAACGGATGAATTTGCCTTTGTAAATTATGGTAGAGTTGAAGGCTATAGAGTTGGTGATTGGAAAATATTACTCCCGGAGCCATTGCGAAAAGGTAATTTTTGGGTTGAAGATGTTGCAGCTCACGATACTTTATTTTTTAATATAAGAAATGACGTAGGAGAAACGAAGAATGTAAAAAAACAATTCCCGAAAGAATATGATAACGTTCTGAAGATGATGAAAAATTTTAAAAGTACACTTTCAGATATCCCGGATGCACAAGTTGTATTAGATAATAGTGGACCAAATATGTCAAGAAAACAGCAGGAAGATATTATTGAAAGAGCTAAACTTGACGGAATATTATCCAAATCAAAATAGATAATCTCTCCTAATGTTGATGTCGTACAATGTCTTCTTGATAAAGATGGTAGATATGGGCAGCTTTTAATATTTAAGAATAGTGTAAACGATATAGATATCACTTAGAAAACAGATATATGCTACAGTTACTATTTTTTACGGTTTTACTGATAACAACTCCTTTGGATCGCCAACAAAATGTAATGGATTGGGAGCAATTGGCTCCTCCTGATACAGTTGGTATATGGATACAACCGGTACAGGGAAAACCGGCTATGCCGGTATGGGGCCATGCCAATGGTATAATTGTAGGATTGGCTCCGTTACCAGGCCCCAGAGGATTGATCCGGATTTACACTCCGTATCTGAATTATGGATTTCCTGAGGTGATGAATTTCATTGCTTTTGAGCCGATTCCAGGAGGAGCTGAAGAACGTGGGTATTCGGAACTTGAAAAGAGCAGTCTGGATAAGGATGAATGGGGAAAGCGTTTTTGGAGCTCTGACGATGCTACGGCTGTTTTACCTTTAAATGAGCAATACCCGGCAAGAGGGGTAGTGGAAAAGATAGACGGAGAGGAGACGCTGACATTGTATGTCTTTTCCGAACCTTTTGATAACGGTGCCAAAGTATATGCTCGTCTTCGGTTTTTTGAATCCCGTCCTTACGAATTTGAGATAACCACTTATAAATATGATGGTTCTGTGGATCTGGATTATTTCATAACGAGTGCAACAATGGGAAACAAAGCCCGTCTGAGGACGCTTTTCTTCAAAGACAAACAAATATCCTCACTTGAAATATGGCCCGATTATAAGGATATTCATTTTACTTCACGTGAATATTTTTCACAAAAGAAGATGATGCGGGATAAAAAGGGTAACGTCTATTTTATTGCCGCGCCCGATGAGGAAGATTACAGCCAGACTGTATTTACGCACGACACGAAACTGCATTGGCAATACAGGGGTAAACATGCAACCCAGTATTGGATAAAAGAGAATCCCCATAAAGAGTTAAAGGGAGTAATTACCGGCCGCTTTACTTATTGGGCAAGTGAGGCACCCATACCGGGAGGTATATCCATCGAAAATTTAGAATTGAATTCACCGTTTAAGAACGGAGAAAAGTTTATCTTTGGGATTACTCCGTTGTCACCGCAACAGTTTATCGGGAAAATACAAAACTAGTAACTATTTCGATAAGCAAATGCAGAAACAAAGCCTGTTTTGGTTATGCCTAGCGTCTAACTTTAGTGAATTTTATTTGGAGTGGTGATATTCGACTCAGTGTGATCTACTATTAAGGTTAAAAATATAATATCTTTGGAAAAGAAATTAATCTGTAAAAATAAGAATATCAATAAATTTTAATTTGTTTATCATGCGTTTAAAAACAACTTTATTTTTTCTTTTTTGTATTGTATTTATAACAACGGTATTTTCTCAAAATCGCGGTTTTAGCGGTTTGGATATGAACATGGGCAATCTCTATCGTCTCTCAAATGCAGAGACACGTTCTATCAGCCCCGAAAACTTTACCGGGGAGAAAGGAAAAGGAGGCATGGCTATACCC
>ENA-UOOM01002032-UOOM01002032.1-fermentation-metagenome-genome-assembly--contig:-NODE-2032-length-17651-cov-4.310980_pt1 | contig 17651 bp, 19 predicted proteins | sample MGYA00245781_ERZ724031 | MGnify/ENA primary metagenome ERZ724031 (study PRJEB28704, sample SAMN03018317) | fermentation metagenome | biome: anthropogenic terrestrial biome; feature: soil; material... | reverse complement strand
AAAATAAAAATCACTTTTTTCTCACCTTGAGAACTCATCTTATAAAGAGAGACCAAACCACTTTTTACAATGTATAAACTAGAACACTCTTCCTTATCCTTGCAAACGTGTTCACCCCTCTTATACCAACGGACACTAAAACAATCTGCAAGGGTATCCAACGTTTCACATTTGGCTTCACTAAACGCTTCAATACCTTTAAGGATTTCCATTTTCTCTGCACGGGTCCATTTTTCCATGTTGCACCTCTTTTTTGAACAGTTGTTGAACGATATGTTTTAGACTCTGGCCTACGGCGAGTTTCGCTTTTAGCTTTCTACTTTAAAGGTTTTAGCGTTTGTGCCTAACCACATGGGAGTAATACCTAATTTGTCTTGCCAAATCAAACGGTACAGGGTTGGCGAGATTTGCAGCAACTATAAGGAGCTACAAGCCTGCAACCTAGATAGATCACCTTTATAAAAAAAACACGAAATCATCTCTGATTCGTGTCTTATAAAATGGTTGCGGGGACAGGACTCGAACCTGCGACCTCCGGGTTATGAGCCCGACGAGCTGCCAACTGCTCCACCCCGCGATAATATTTGTGTTCCTTGAGTGTAATATCTATTATAGCACTATCTCAAAGTTTGTCAACTCTTTTCTATTTTTAATTAATTTTTTATGAGAAAACGACTAAATAAGTGGAAAGCTGTAATAAACGCACACTTTCCACTTTAGATCTAACATTTATTTATCCTATTCTTGCTCGTCTTCTTCGGTTTTTTCCTCATCATCTACTTCCTTTTTTTCTACTTCACCGTTTTCTTTTTTAGACTCTTCTTCCTTTTTTTTCATTTCTTGTGCTTCTTCAAAAGTATAATTATTATAAAAATAGGCATCTATTATGTCTCTTGCTACTGGGACAGAGTTAATACTTGTATCTCCCTGAATAATCATGGTTACTACAACTATTTCAGGATCGTCATAAGGGGCGAATGCCATAAACCACCCAGTATTATCTATCTTATCTGAGCCGTATTGAGCTGTACCCGTTTTACCCCCTACTCCTATACCATTGTGATCAAAACCTAAAAAAGCGGATCGACCACTCCCTTGTGTCATTACATCCTTCATACCTTTTTTTATTTCTTTAATATACTCTTCATCTACATTGATTTTATTTGTTATTTTTTCCTTATGTTGATACGTAACTTTTCCATCGCTATTTACAGCTTTCTCTACTAAATAAGGCTCTCTGCGAATGCCCCCATTTACTAAACTACTTAAAAAATTTGCCATTTGGATTGGCGTAGTGGAATTCCCACCTTGACCAATGGACGCATTAATCGTATCTGTTGTTACCCATCTTGAATCCATAATTTGCTGCGTGATTTTTTGCAAATACACATTATCTTTTACATTGTACTTGGCCATAATCGCAGTAACTTCTTCAAAAATACGATTATATAATTGAGAGATCGAGTTGTATTCGTATTTATCAGGCGTTATTTGACTATACAATTCTTTTGCAATTGCGTAAGACTTATATACAGCTTGCTCTGTTCCATCCTCATTTGTAATAATAGCATTTCCCTTGATCCCCACAGTTCTTCGAATATAATCTGATGTAGAATACGTTCGAATTTGTACTTTGTCAGCTTTTGTCGCTAAATAGCCGGAAGACTCGGATATTTCCAAACCTGTTCTTTGACCTATTCCAAATTCTTTCGCATATTTTTCAATATTGTCTACACCTAGTCGATATCCTGCTTCATAAAAGAAGATATTACAAGAATCTCTTATGGCTTCTCGTACATTCTCTGCGCCATGGGCCCCTAAGCATGTAAATTGAGGGAATCTCCCATAAACCCTTCCGCAGTATATTGTTGAATGCTTTGTAATGACCCCTTCTTGTAAAGCTGCAGCAGCCATTAGAGGTTTAAACACAGAACCTGGTTGTAGTGCTGATAATGTGGCATTATTGTAAAGGGGTTTTGGGTACAATGGGTCATCTACTAGTACGTTTAATTCATTCCAATCTTCAGAGCTGATTCCATTGGTAAATAAATTAGGATTGTAATCAGGATAACTAGCCAAAGCTAGTACTGCGCCTGTCTTTACACTTAAGACTACTGCTGCTCCAGATTTTGCATTAGGTGCATTTGTCCTTTGAATTTTTTTAATCTGATTTGCTAAAGATTCTTCCGTTACTTTTTGTAGATCATAATCTAAAGTTAAATATACATTATCTCCACCAATAGGGTCTTGGACCTCTTTTGTTGGGTCATTTTGCGCAATACCTTTATAATCTGTAACGGCAAACCGTTGACCGTCTTGTCCTTTTAGATATTCTTCAAAGGAAGATTCAATCCCACTAATCCCCTTAAGATCTCTCATCTTATAGCTTCCATCTTCAACATCTTTCTCACTAACTTTCCCAATATACCCTAAGACATGAGAAGCCAAATTTTGAAAAGGATATTCCCTCACAGGATTAGAAGCCACACTGATTCCTGACAATTCATGTACTCTTGAATCAATTTCAAACACTGTTTCTAGTTTGATATTTCGAGCTACTTGAATAGGCTCCCAAGACCGAAATCCCTGTGCCCTTACCATCTGGCGAAACACTAAAATTTTTCTAGCATCTTCATTGGATAACGTATCATCTATTTCATACATTTTCCGAAGCTTTTGAAGAGATTTCTGCGCACTATAGTCATATTCTTCTTTCTTAAAGCCAAAATCTTTTTTCCACTGAAGTTCTCTTGTTTCATAGCTAAATATAATATCCCCATCTTTAATAGAAAGGGGTAAGTTTGCATTCATATGAACTTTTTCAATAGCTTCTAAGGCGACTTCATTACTGATTTCATCTTTTACATTGTATTTGTCTCTAAGTATGGTTAGTGTTTCTTCTGCTGTAGCATTTCGAGGAATCTCGTGTTCTTCTTTCCACTCTTTTTCTTCTTTTTCATAAGCAAAAAATATAGATCCCTTTTCAATCAATAGGGGAAAATTATCTTCAAACACTTCCTCGTTCTTTTCAAGTAAATTATACAGTTGTAAAAGCACTTGATTTTCCTGTCCATCTTCGATATTGCTGTAGATGAGCTCTACTGAATAACCAACCTTGCTTTTAGCTATTTCATAACCATCTCCTGTAACAATAGACCCCCTAGGAGCTGTTTCCGTAATTTTTTGTACCATTTTATTTTCAGCCATCTGTGCGTACTGATCACCATTGATGATTTGCAAGTAAGCAAGGCGAGAAAGAAATATTGTGATTAACAAAATTAAAAATACGAATAAAAAAATAAATCTATATTTATTCTTATTAACTATCATTTGTTTAAAATTAGCTCCTTATTTGCGACTTTGATGATTGTTTCGAACCCATCTTAATGACAATGGATAAATCAAAAACAAGGCCATAAAATTTATTACCCAATAGGTAAGATTAAAAAACTTCAAGTAATTGACAATGGAGATGTGATTTCCTATTAAATACAAGATTAAAACTCTCGAACCATGATTGATAATAACTCCTATCGGAAAAACACTAATAGGAGCTAATAAACTATCTTTAAACATATTTTCGCTTATTACGCTAGTAATAAATGCCGTCAAGAGAAAACTCAAAGCATATAATCCAATAAAATCACCATATAAAATATCTGCTAGTAAACCTATAATGAACCCAAGAGTATAGGACTGCTTTCTTCCTAAAAGTATGGAAAAGCATATTAAACTAATTAATAAAAGATCTGGATATCTGCCGCTTAAATTAAAAAATTGAAAGACAGTACTTTGTAATATGAGCTCCATCAATAATATTATACTTAATTTGACAATATTCAAACTATCACCTTATTCTACCGTTTAATGAGTAATACCTTATCGATCTTTTCAATATCTATTGACGGCTCAATGGTGAGAATTTTTTCTAACCTTCCAGCATCTGCCTTGATCTCTTTTACTTTTCCTACGACAATATTTTTTTCAAATACACCGGCTAGACCTGAAGTTACGATAATGTCACCCTTCTTTATTTTTGCTTCAGGATCAGCATATCCCTTCAGCATAGATTGATCATCTTTACCAGTGATCCGAATATAGTCTTTGCTTTTTACGCTTATACCATTAAACATACTTGTACTATCTATTATGGTCAAAACTTTGCTCGTTCCATTAGAGACTTCTTTTACTCTCCCTACAAGACCTTCACTTAAAATGACCGTCATATCCTTTTTGACTCCTTCATTGCTGCCCTTATTGATTACTACCAAACTAAAACCTCTATAAGGATCAACACTGACAACAGATGCAGATATATACTGATATTGACTATTTTCTTTTGTAAAATCCAACAATTTCAATAGCTCTTCATTTTCTTGAGTCAATTTATCGTAATTCGCTAATTTAATTTCAGCTTCATTTAACTCTTTTTCCAACTGTTCATTTTTGGCTTTAAGAAACGGCAAATCAACGACAAAATCATATAGGTTTTTAACGTATTGTGACGATAAGTACAGTACTCTTTCTACAGGTGATGTGGTATTCCGTATTATGCCCTCAGGAGCGGTAGTATATGCTCTACCCTGAGATGTCGTTCCAATACACACGAACAGAAATAAAACCATTATGACAATATTTATGGCTACACGATGTTCTTTAAACCATTTCAATTACAAAATTACCTCCAAAAATTATTTTGCATTAAATATTTCATTATTGTATCCCTGCTCTAATACCATTACCGTACCTTTTGCCACACAGTCTAGCGGATCATCTGCAATACTACATCTAATACCTGTTTCCTTTTCTACTAGATGATTAAGCCCCTTTAACAAAGCACCTCCACCAGTCATGACAATTCCTCGTTCCATAACATCTGATGCTAACTCTGGCGGCGTCTTTTCTAATACGCTTTTTACAGATTCTACAATCGTCTGTATCGGATTTTCAATAGCATTATAAATATCTTGTGTAGTAACAGCTAATGTCTTTGGCAAGCCAGATAGTAAATCTCGTCCTTTAATATTCATCTCTTCATCGTATAGGTCTTTTATTGCACATCCTATAGTCATCTTTATGTTTTCTGCTGTTCTTTCTCCAATGGATAAGTTGTATTTATTCCTAATATATTGAATAATAGACGCATCGAAATCATCTCCACCAACTCTCTTGGAATTGCTGATAACAAGACCACCTAATGAGATTACCGCAATATCTGTAGTACCTCCACCAATATCAATGACCATACTTCCTGTAGCTTCAGCAACTGGCAAACCTGCGCCAATTGCTGTGGCAAGAGCTTCTTCAATAATACCTATTTGACTAGCTCCTGACATCTGAGCGGCTTCAATGACCGCTTTACGCTCTACTTCTGTAATATCTGATGGAACCCCAATTAAAACCCTCGGTCTTCTAAACTTTGAGAGCTTAATCGCTTTATCGATAAAATATTTTAACATAATTTGCGTTGACCTAAAGTCTGCAATAACCCCATCTTTTAAAGGCCTAATAGCCACAATATTACCTGGTGTTCTGCCTATCATCTCCTTTGCCTCATTTCCAACGGCAATAGGTTCTTTTGTATCTAAGTTTATGGCCACAACAGAAGGCTCTCTTACAATAATACCTTGTCCTTTTATAGCGACTAAAATATTTGCTGTACCTAAGTCAATGCCCACGTATCCATTATTAAATATACCCAATTAACTTCCACCTTTCTAGATCTATTATACTTGTTAACTCTATCTATAATAGACCGACTTTCTCATTTAAGCTTCTTATAGAATATGAACATCAAATTCTGCTAGCATATCACAAAGCAATGTAATTGGCAATCCTACTACATTCGTATAGCAGCCCTCTATCGTATCTACAAATAGAGACCCTAAACCTTGAATGGCATAGGCTCCTGCCTTATCTCGTCCTTCTCCCGTTTCAATGTATCTCCAAATGACTTCATTACTAAGGCTAGCAAATTTTATTTTGGTATTTCTATGACTCACGATTTTTCTATTTTTTTCTGTACTAAAAACACATATTCCTGTAATCACTTCATGCTGTTTACCAGACAACGATTTTAAAATACAAAAGGCTTCTTGATCGTTAGTAGGCTTGCCTATTAATATGTCATCAGAGACTACCATAGTGTCCGCTGCAATAATAATTCTAGGGGTGCCATTTGTCTTTTCAGCTACATCTAATGCTTTTCCTAAAGCAATTCCTTCTACATTTTCCTCATTGGATAATTGTTTGTCTATTTTTTCTTCGATATCGCTGACTATAATATCAAATTTTAAGTTTAAATTTTCTAATATCTCTTTTCTTCTTGAAGATCCAGATGCTAAAATAATTCTACTCACAATTTTATCCTCTCTGTTATTAATTTCGGTAGTAAATGGCTAAAGCAAGTATTAAAAATACAATGCTACCTAAATTAATATTAATGACTAAACCAAAAGTCAACGTAGCAAAACTTAAATCTAATACCCATGGAGCGCCACCACTTAAAATGCTAATATTAACAGTTTTCCCGAAAATACTTATGTAATCAGAAAGAAATTCTCCTGCCAACTGCCCAGCAAACAAGGAAGCAAGCACAATTAATAGTAAAATCCCCTTACTATTCCTCATATACACTTAGGCCCCTTCCAAATAAACAGTTTTACTAAATGATATTATACAGTATATTAAAATTTTCTAAATAAGTAAAGAAAATTACGTATGATTTCAAAATCAACCTTTGTGGAAAATGTTAGATGGTTAGATGAGAAAAACTAGGATAGGAGAAGGCGGAATTTATGCAAGATGGTTAGCAAACCCAAAAAGCCACCGAAGGTGGCTTTTTGGGTTTGCGTAGAACTTAAAACGTAGAACCAATGCGTCGCAGGCTCATTACGATACTTTTTGTTTCGTTTGAATCATTTCTGCTGTGATTGCATTTGTTGGACATTTTTCTACGCAGATCATGCATTCTGTGCATTTGTCGTAGTGGATTTTGGCTAAATTGTCTTCAAAACCAATGGTCTCTTCAGGACAATTTTTTACGCAAGCTTTACAACCAATACAACCAACTTTACAATTTGATTTTACTTCTTTACCCTTATCTTTTGAGTTGCAATCTACGTGAACGCTCTTAGACGCTGGCACTAAATCAATAACTAGTTTAGGGCAGGCTTCTATACATTTTCCGCAAGCTGTACACTTATCAGGGTCTACTCTTGCGATTCCGTCTTCTGTTACATGAATGGCATCAAAAGGACAGACTCTCTCACAAGTTCCAAATCCTAAACAGCCATAATTACAGCTTTTTTGACCGCCCAAAGCAATGACCGCTTCCTTGCAATCTTTTATTCCATAATACTCAAACTTATTAGAGCAATTAGAAGATGTACCTTGGCAAATTACCCGGGCAATCATTCTTTCTGAACCACCGGCATCTACGCCCATAATTTCACCAATTTTTTCAGCGACACTCGCCCCTCCAACTGGGCAACTATCGACTTTTGCACTTCCTGCAGCAACAGACACTGCATAGGCTTCACAGCCTGGAAATCCACAACCACCACAGTTTGCACCAGGTAATACATCTAAAATCATTGGTACTTTAGGATCTTTTTCTACTGCAAACACCTTTGATGCATATCCCAAGATGGCTCCAAAAACTATGGCCATTCCTCCTAACCAAAGAACAGGAACAATTAATTCACTTATCAAGCCTTATCACCTCCTATAGTAATCCTGAAAAGCCTAAAAACGCTATAGACATTAAGCAGGCAGTAATCAATGCAATAGGAAAACCTTGTAATGGTTTAGGAATAGGAGCGATTTCTAATCTCTCTCTAATTCCTGCAAATAGCACAATAGCTAAAGTAAAACCGAGTGCTGCTCCCACGCCATTAAAAATAGTTTGAATAAAGTTATACTTTGCATCGATATTTAAAATGGCTACCCCTAGTACAGCACAGTTTGTCGTAATAAGAGGAAGATATACACCTAAAGCATCATACAAAGTAGGGCTTACCTTTTGAATAACCATTTCTACAAATTGCACTAAAGATGCAATGACTAAAATAAAAGCTATTGTCTGCAAATACTGCAAGTTAAAGGGTTCTAATATCGTATACTGTATAACGTATGTAACTGCAGAGGCAAGTGCCATAACAAAGGTAACTGCTGCTCCCATGCCTGCAGCGGTTTCTACTTGTTTAGATACTCCTAGAAAAGGGCAGATACCTAAAAATTTTACTAATATAAAATTATTTACTAATATAGCACTTAATAGGATAATCAGTAACTCAGTCATTTACACTGCTCCTTTCCTTTTTTCTATCCGTCAACTTGTTTAGTAGTCCCATGAGAAGTCCTAGAGCAAGGAACGCACCTGGAGGTAAAATCATAATCAAAGCTGGTTCATAACTAGCACCAAACAGCGAAAATCCAAACATGCTACCCGCACCTAATATTTCTCTGACACTACCTAATAGAGTTAGTGATAAAGTAAATCCAATGCCCATACCTACCGCATCAGCTAAAGAATCTAAAATACCGTTTTTAGAAGCAAAAGATTCTGCTCTCGCTAAAATAGTACAGTTTACGACGATAAGAGGAATAAAAAGACCTAATGCCCTGTCTAAAACAGGCACAAAAGCCTTTAAAAGCAATCCCACAATAGTTGTAAAGGATGCTATAATTACTACGTAAGCTGGTATTCTTACCTTATTTGGTATGAAATTTCGAAGTAGTGAAACTACTACATTCGAGCCAATTAATACGGCCATTGTGGCAAGGCCCATTCCCAAGCCATTAACCGCAGCAGTGGTTACTGCCAGTGTAGGACACATTCCCAAAACCAATCGAAAAATTGGGTTTTCTGGAATAATACCTCTCCAGAGATTTTTAATAAAATTCATAACTTATACCTCCCCCCTATTTATTCATTTCATTAAATACTTCAAGAGCAGCGTTTACCCCATCCGTAACAGCTTGTGTAGTAATAGTAGATCCCGTAATAGCTTGAACCTCACTATCACCAGCAGTACCTGATTTGATTACAGTAAGTGGGGTACTTGTAGACATTCCTGCAAATTGATCTTGGAAGGATTTTTCTGTAGCCTTTGCCCCTAATCCAGGAGTTTCACTGTGTCCAACTACCTTAAGTCCTGTAATCTCGCCCTCTATTGAAATCCCTACTAATATATTCATTTCACCACCATAGCCTTTTGGTAAGACTTTAAACGTATAACCTATTATCTCATCCCCTACAATATCTTTGTACACTTCAGAGATGATTTCGAGGTTATTAAAACCTAATTTCTTTTCATGATCAATAATCGTTTGCTGTTCAACCTGTTCAAAGTAGTCAGAAGGCGATATGACCTCTTCACGAGCTAATTTATTTTCCATTTCGATTTGTTCTGCGATTCTTTCTCCTGTAATCGAATTCGTGAACGCTAAGGCTAAAGCTGCAACTGCAGTAATAACAAAAAGTTTAAGAGCTAAATTAATAATCTCTTTCATCAACCCTTCACCTCCCCGTAAATTCTAGGTATGGTAAATCGCTCAATTAATGGTGCACATACATTCATAAGAAGAATTGCATAGGACACCCCTTCTGGGTAACCTCCCCATAGTCTTATGACGGTTGTCAATAACCCGCATCCAAAAGCATAAATAATTTGGGCTTTTTTTGTTGGAGGACATGAAGCATAGTCTGTAGCCATAAAGAAAGCACCTAAGAACAAACCTCCACTTAGAAGGTGATACATTGGGTTTTCGCCAAAAATGAATGCAAGTACAAATACAGTTCCCATAAATACTACTGGAATATGCCAAGTAATAACTCTTCTGTAAAGCAGATACAGTCCTCCAATAAGTAAAGCTAAGGCAGATACTTCTCCAATACATCCGGCTACATTACCTATTAGCAGATCCATATAACTTGGTAATCCTTCTGTAACTCCGCTTTTTACAAGTTCTAAAGGAGTTGCTGAAGTTGTAGCATCTACAAAAGCAGAAGAAGTCATCCTTGAAGGCCAAGATGCTACAAGCATCGCTCTTGCTCCAAGAGCTGGATTCATAAAGTTTTGACCGATTCCTCCAAAACATTGTTTGACGATGGCAATGGCAAATGCAGAACCGATTACAGCCAACCACCAAGATGCGCTAACAGGCAAGTTAAATGCTAACAGTATACCAGTTACTACTGCGCTGTAGTCATTAATAGTAATTTCTTTTTTCATTAATTTTTGTATTATTGCTTCTGTAACCAGACAAGTTCCTATGCAGATGGCTGTGAGTATCGCTGCTCTTATTCCAAATCGCACTACTCCAGCTATAAGTGCTGGCATTAAAGCAATGACCACATCTCTCATTATGCTAGAGGTACTGTGATTTGCGCGGATATGAGGCGACGATGATACGATTAATAAATCTTCCTTCAATGTTTAACCCCCTTATTTCTCTTTTCTGCTATTTGCGATAATTTCTCTTTTTGCAACACGAATGGAAGAGAGCAGTGTTCGCTTTGAAGGGCATATGTAGGAACAACTGCCACATTCCATACAATCTAATGCGTGATATTTCTTACATTTTTCATAATCTCCATTTAAAGAGTATTCTGCTATATACAAAGGCAATAATCGAACAGGACATATGCTAGCACATTTTCCACATCGAATACATAGTTGAGGATTTGGCACCTCTGCTTCTTCCTTTGTAAGACATGAAATACCAGTCGTTTCCTTGAGAAGAGGAATATCAGGAGAGTACTGAGCAAGTCCAGTCATTGGCCCACCATTGATAATCTTCGTAGGTTCTTCTGAAAAACCCCCGCAATTTTCAATTAAATCTGCTATATTTGCACCAATTTTAGCTTTTAATACACTTGGATTTTTTACAGCTCCGCCGGATATGGTTACGATTCTCTCTATGAGAGGCATTCCTTCTTGTATCGCATCAGAAATGGCAGCTGCTGTCCCCACGTTAAAAACTACTGCTCCAACATCAGCCGAAGAGCCTCCAGATGGAACTTCTTTACCTATAATTGCTGTTATTAATTGATCCTTATAACCTTGTGGGTATTTCGTATGTAGTGAAAAAAGCTCAATGGATTCGTCATTACCAAGAGCCTTACTTATGGCCTCGATAGCTTCCTTCTTGTTGTCCTCAATTCCTATGTACCCTCTTTGAACACCCATGCACTTCATCATAGCTCTTAGTCCGAAGACCACTTTATCAGCATGATTGTTCATAATATACTCATCCGATGTTAAATAGGGTTCACATTCTGCACCATTTAAAATAATGTGCTCTACCGTTTTTCCTTTTCTTGGGGTGAGCTTTACATGTGTAGGAAATGCTGCTCCACCCATTCCAATAATACCAGCCTCCTGCACAATTTGCTTGATTTCCTCAGGGGATAAACTTTCCAAATCTCCTTTTGGCTTTACTTCTTCATAAAGAGTATCTTGCATGTCCGATTTGATGACTACAGATACGATTTTTTGCCCTTTTGGATGAAGTCTTGGCTCAACAGCTATGACCTCACCAGATACACTTGAATGAACCATCGCAGAGATAAATCCCTTAGGTTCACCTATGCACTGACCTACTTTTACAAGGTCGCCTTTTTTTACTAAAGGTTTCGCTGGAGATCCTGAGTGCATCAACATTGGAATAACTACTGTTTCAGGAGCTTTTGCTATTACTAATTCTTTGCCACTTGTTAGCTCCTTGCGCCCTGGTGGATGAATTCCGCCCTTAAAGGTAGAATGCTTAATATTCACTTAGAAACACTCCTTTCAATTATTTTATACAATGTCTCCATTATAACAGATTATTAAGTATACTACTATATTTTTGTTAAAATTTTATTTTACAAAAATGTAGCAATATACTTTTTGTAAAGCTTTTCATTGCTTATGGTGTTGTCAGTACATCTTTTAAGCTCATAAAAACGGGTTCTACTTCAAATAATTCACAAAAATATTTTACGGTCTTATCTTTTAGTTCATCCATATCCATAGGATGCCCTACTAGTTTTTCTAGGGAGATTACTCCTCGGTCTTTAAAACCGCAAGGATAAATCCAATTAAAATGCTCTAAATTTGTGTTTACATTAAAGGCAAAGCCGTGCATGCTTACCATTTTACTTATGGATATACCGATAGCCGTTATTTTATCATTGCCTATCCATACACCTGTATGTTCTCCATCGAGACCATAGGATTCAATATTGTATATTTCGCGTAACATCTTAATAAAGGTTTCTTTTATTCTCCAAACAAATTTGCGCACGTCTTTATTATAGTTTTTTAAATGAAAAATAGGATATCCTACAATTTGACCAGGACCATGGTAGGTGACATCCCCACCTCGACTCAATCGAACTACATCTACCCCTCTGCTTTGTAGAAATTCTTCGGAAACTAGTATGTTTTCGACTTTACCTTTTACTCCTAAAGTTAGTACTGCTGGATGTTCTACAATGAGAAGAGTGTCCTCTATTTTGTCACTTGCTCGAAGTTCTCTTAACTCTTCTTGTATTTTTAGCGTCCGTGAATAATCCAAAGTTGCCAAGTTTACAATATTAATTTTCACAATTTATTCATCCTTTTCTCCCCCGTGTTATTTATTATACTAAATAAAATCATATTAATAAAGATATTTTTTTAACAAAACGCTTCACCTTGATAGATTTCAAAAAAGAGTTGAATTTTATCTGTCAAACCTTTATAATGATTTAAGTAATTGATTCTGACTACTGCGAGGGTGGCGGAACTGGCAGACGCGCATGCTTGAGGGGCATGTGGGAGTTTTCTCGTAGGGGTTCAAGTCCCCTCCTTCGCACCAAATATGCAGCTTACGTTGCAATGAATAGTGAACAATGAATAATGAGCAATATATGATAGGCGTAATGTAAACGTGGCATATTTGTACTATTCCATGTTCAGTGTTCATTTTACTAAGAGGTTTAGAGGATAAAGGGGACACATTTAAAATGCGTCCCCTTTATCCTCTTTCTACTTTCAGCTTTCCAACTTTCAATACTTTTCTCCATAAATAAATCACTGCATCTTTTAACTGATCATAATCTCCATCATTATAAATTAAGTAATCCCCATAGGAAATCTTGTCCTTTATATTCATTTGAGATTGAATCCTTTTTATTGCTTCATCCTCTGTAAGATTGTTTCGTGCCATTAATCGCTCCAATTGAGCATCTTCACTAGAAACTACCAAAATCACTTTGTCTACAGTATCTGTAAGTTTTTCTTCTATGAGCAAAGGGCAGTCATAAAGAATGGCTTCATAACCTTGTGTTCTATACTGATCTGCTACCTCATTGTATAGCTTAGCTACCTCTGGATGCACAATATTATTTAATATTTTAATGGCATGGCTACTGCCAAACACCATATCGCCTAATTTTTTCCGGTCGAGAGTACCGTCAGGCAAAAGAATCCTTGGCCCAAATTCTTCTTTTATTTTTTCTAAACCAATGCTATCTAGCTCTACAGCTTTGCGAGCAAGCAAATCTGCATCGATAATTTTGGCATTGCAATACTCCTTAAGAATATTAGAAACGGTACTTTTTCCTGTAGCAATACTACCCGTTAAGCCATATATTTTCATCATTACACCGCCTTTATAGTTCTAAGATATAAGTTCTAAGTTATAAGAAAAATCTTTTATTCACCTATGGTAAGGTAACAAGAGTTTTTGCTTGAAAGGAACTCAATTACTTACAACATAGAACATAAAGCGTAGAACGAACCCTAATAGGTGACCTAGGTCACCTATTAGTATTCATAATTACTGTAGAAAAATGCTTTGTATGCTTTATATGCCATATATATATCCGCTTTGCTAGCAATTTCATATGGAGCATGCATACTCAGTAAGGCGACTCCTACATCTATAACATCCATACCGTATTTTGCTGGAATATATGCGATGGTTCCACCACCACCTTCATCAACTTTTCCAAGTTCTCCCATTTGCCAACAAATATTGTTCTCATTAAAGATTCTTCTGATTTCACCAACAAATTCTGCACTAGCATCATTGCTTCCGCTTTTTCCTCTTGAGCCTGTATATTTTGTCAGTACAATACCTTTACCAATATAAGCAGCGTTTAACTTATCATGAGTTGTAGGGTAGTTTGGATCAAATGCTGCATTTACATCTGCAGATAAAAATTTGGAATTCATAAGGCATCTTCTTAAGACCAAGTCCGCTTTGCCTACTCCTGATAAATGAATCAATTCACTTACTAAATTTTCAAAGTAATTAGAAGTCATTCCCGTATTACCTACACTTCCAATTTCTTCTTTATCTGCTAATATTGTTACGCAAGTTCTCTTAGGAGCATCCATTTCTAAAAGAGCTTCCAATGCAGTAAAAGCGCATACTCGATCATCATGCCCATAGGCTCCTACTAAGCCTCTATCGAATCCAATATCCCTTGCTTTTGCTGCAGGTACAATTTCTAATTCTGAAGAAGCTAGGTCTTCTTCTTTAATATCATATTTTTCATTTAATAATTTCAAGATATTAAGTTTAACACTATCCTTAATATCCTCATCGTCCATTGGAATGCTACCTACTAGAATATTTAGCTGTTCACCTGTAATAGCTTCGCTAATTTTCTTTGCATTTTGTTCTTTTGAAAGATGTGGTAATAAGTCTGTAATATAAAACACGGGATCTTTTTCATCTTCACCAATATTTACAGTAATTTTTGTTCCATCTTGCTTAATAATCACCCCATGTAATGCTAGCGGTATAGTAACCCACTGGTATTTTTTTACTCCACCGTAATAATGAGTCTTGAAAAAAGCTAATTCTGTATCTTCATACAAAGGAGCTTGCTTTAAATCTAATCGTGGCGCATCTACATGCGCTCCAATGATATTTAAGCCTTTTTCAAAGTTTTCCTTTCCTATAACAAACAAAATTACTGTCTTATCTTTAAATAAGCCATATATCTTATCTCCTGGCTCTGGTCTTTTATGATTTTTAATATAGTAGTCAATGGATTTAAAACCTTTCTCCTCTGCAATTCTTGCTGAGTAAAGAGAAGCTTCCCTCTCGGTTTTACATGTATCTAAATACTTTTTATACGTTTCACTAAAGTCCATGACTATTTCTTTTTCATTGCCCTCTAATCTTCTCCATGCATTGTCATATCTCTTAACTAGTAATTTTTCTAATTCTTTATAATCTGACATGATATTCTCCTTTCCTTGTGGCTGTAGCGTATGGTTCTAAGTTTTGCTTTAGTCTACGAACTCAATATCGTCTAATTGTTTTCTAAAACTTTTTCTAAAATTTTCAAGATATTCTTTCCTAAGGGCGTCCTGCTCCTTCTGTTCTTCTAGATTCAGTCCTGTCTCCTTTTTTTTCTTTGCTAAATAATTTATTCTGTTTAATTTTTCCTCACTAATCATATTTTATCTCCTTAAATTTGCATGATACTATAGCATACCCATTATAGTAAGTACTTAGGCACCTCTTTATTTATACACATAACCTCCACCGCTTTATTGGTCGAGGTTCGAATTTGTTTATAGAAGGTCACTTTTATGTATACGTTCCCCTTTGTGTGTACGAGATGCTCATTTGCATATTATAGCACAATTTTTGTCAATTTAAAGATAAGAAATAAAAAATATACAGGCAAACAAAAAAACCTTAGGTAAACCTAAAGTTTTTTTGCATTCCTATATAAGCTCGTTTATTTAAGATTTTATAAATTTTTTATTCTTCGTTGAAATTGCTATCAATCAATTGAATAATTGCCTTTAACGCTTCGTCTTCATCTGAACCATCTACTTCTATTATTATTTCCGTGCCATGAGCTGCTCCGAGAGTCATTACTCCCATAATACTTTTGGCGTTTATTGTCATATTATCCTTTTTTATAAAAATCTCACTTTTGAATTTATTGGCTAATTCGACTAATAAAGAAGCAGGTCTTGCATGTAGTCCAGACTTATTTGTTAGTACCGCTTTATTGCAAACCATTACATCACCCCACTTATCTATTCTACTCTATTACTTCTATTATACACATAAATCGACTTTTAGCAAACACAGTAGTTTGAATTACGACAATTTTTCACAAAAAGGTATAGATATTATTTAACTATTGTATTATCATATATTTTATGGAGGTGAGCTTAATGAAAATTACTAAAGATATGGGTATTTTAACTTCTGTTGAAAACCACCCTGAAATTGTGAAGGTTTATGAAAAATATGGAATGCACTGTTTTGGATGTATGGCTGCACGATTTGAAAATATCGAAGAAGGTGCTCTAGCACACGGAATCGATGTAGATGCATTAATGAAAGATTTAAACGCTGCTGTAATAGCTTAAAAAAGCGCCTTTGGCGCTTTTTTAGTCCCTTGAATTATCTTTTAATACCATTAATCATTCCCATAATCTCATCTGTCGTTTGAATGGCTTTGCTACTCATAGAATACGCTTTTTGAGTTATAATCATATCTGTCATAACTTTGCTCATATCTACATTAGAAGACTCTAATGCCCCTTGAACAATGCTACCAAACATTTCTTCTTGGTCTATAGAATTGTATAGAGTAATACCTTCACGGTTTACGTATTTACCTTCTCCTAAAGAGATTAGAGAGTCTAAAACTTCTGGGTAGTATAGGGGGATTTTTCCTACTGTAGTCGCTACTCCGTCAATATCCTTTATGATATCGCCTTTACGAGATATGGTAATATCTCCTGTTTCCCACTCTTCTACTGGCTCACTTACATTTATTTCTAGTCTATGTCCATTATCATCCGTAATACTTAAGTCTTCATTGATGTGAAAATTTCCATTTCTCGTCAGAAAGAAATCACCGTTTTCATCTCTTACGCCAAAAAAACCATTGCCTTCAATAGCCAATTGATAATCACCAGATGCACTTATAATAGACCCCTGTTTAAAATCTACGCCGCTCACCCTACTTGTAGAGCCTACATTGATGCCTGAAGGGTTCATGTTTTCTGATAAAAGTACGTCCTCTTGATGAATTTGATTTAACAATAACTCCTGAAAGCTTACCTTCTTCTTTTTATAGCCGGTCGTATTGACATTTGCCAAATCATTAGCTATAGCATCCATTTTATTTTGATTAGAATGGAGCCCTGTTTTTCCAATTGTCAAAATCTTATTCATGGTTCACCTATAACCTTCCCAATTCATTTACTGCTTTATTTAAGGTCTCATCAGCAGCGTGAAGTAATTTTTGATTTGATTCAAACTCTCTTGATATTTCAATCATCCTAACCAATTCATCTGCAATTTGTACATTTGAAGCTTCTATATAACGTTGTCTTACCTCTCCATCTACTCGGTTAAATGCTTCCGCCTCACTTGTGAAAATGGCATTGCCAATAGTTTGCAAATTATTATAATCTTCAAAATCGACTACAAGTAAATAGATCTCTTCTTCTGGAAAAAAACCTCTATTATCTATATGTACTTCATTGTTTTGTATTGGAATTTGCTCTAATTGGCCATTCTCATCTATGCCCATTACAGAGTAACCATCTAATGTGGTCAAAATGCCTTCATTGCTTATTTTAAAATTTCCATTTCTTGTATAGCCATATTGCCCATTGCCCATTTCA
>ENA-UOOM01002030-UOOM01002030.1-fermentation-metagenome-genome-assembly--contig:-NODE-2030-length-17659-cov-21.624290_pt1 | contig 17659 bp, 21 predicted proteins | sample MGYA00245781_ERZ724031 | MGnify/ENA primary metagenome ERZ724031 (study PRJEB28704, sample SAMN03018317) | fermentation metagenome | biome: anthropogenic terrestrial biome; feature: soil... | reverse complement strand
CTGAGCTACGGAGTCATTTTTGGCGTGCAAATTTACGGAATATTTTTTTAAGAGAAAGCAAAATCTTTAATTAGTTTGCTTTAGAAACAAAATAAGGAGCAAAGTCAGTAAACTTTGCTCCTTATTTAATTTTTTTTAGACTAAATGATTAGAGGTTAGACAATGCTGCACCTGCTTTGAATTTAGCTGCTTTTTTAGCCGGGATGTTGATTGCTTTTTTCGTGCGAGGATTGATACCTTTTCTTGCACTTCTTTGAGTTAACGAGAAAGTTCCAAAACCCACTAATACAACTTTACCACCTTTTTTCACTTCACCCGAGATTGCATCGAGGGTCGCATCCAATGCTTTTTTTGCATCAACCTTGCTGAGACCTGATTTTTCAGCAATAGCACTAACTAGTTCTGATTTATTCATAAGAAAACGTTAATAAAAAAATTAAACAAACATTAATGTTAAGGTTTTCACCTATTTTAGCGCCAAATATAATTGATTATTTAAAAACAATCAAGAAAAAAGATAAAAAGTATTTGATTTTATTTAAAAAAAAGGAATTATACCACAAAATCTCGTCATAATACGAAAATATACGTATTTTTGCCTTTCATTTCCATAGAACAATTATGAACACTTCAAGAACGGGATTTGGCGGTGCTTTACCGCCGGTAACGCTAAATATAGTTATTATAAATGTTATTTTGTGGCTGGCACAAGTGGTTTTTTTGAGACAAGGGTACAACCTGACCGAAATGTTTGGATTGCATTATGTGGAGTCGCAAGGTTTTCGGATTTATCAGTTGGTAACATACATGTTTCTCCACGATACCAGTTCATTCATGCACGTTTTCTCCAATATGTTTGCCGTTTTTATGTTTGGGCGGACATTGGAACATGTGTGGGGTCCAAAGCGATTTCTAAGCTTTTACTTTGTAACAGGTATTGGGGCGGCATTGATACAAATGCTTGTCGCATTTTTACGAATTCAATCGATAAAAAGCGGAATGTCTTTGGAAGCAATCGAGGACGTTTATTCACAAGGATATCAGTTGCTCCAACAAAACATGAATTATGTAAGTAGTGCACCGGCTGCCTTAAATGCTGCGCTGAATTCGGTAACTGTTGGTGCATCAGGAGCAGTTTTTGGCATATTGCTGGCTTTTGGAATGTTGTTTCCCAATGCAGAACTTTTTATTATTCCCTTCCCTTTCCCTATTAAAGCAAAATGGTTTGTTATAGGATATGGCGTGTTTGAACTTGTTTTTGGTATCAGTAACTTCTCCTGGGACAATGTGGCTCATTTTGCGCATTTGGGAGGTATGTTATTTGGTATCTTTATGATATTGTATTGGAGAAAAAAGGACAAAGTACATGGCAACTATTATTGATCAGTTAAAGTACAGATACAAAAACGGTGATGTTTTGGTGAAATTTATTTTCATCAATATTGCTGTTTTTCTTGTGCTAAAAATTATTAATGTTATTTTCGTTCTGTTTAATATCAGGGTTTTAGAACTGATTACGTTTTTGGGTGTTCCATCTGAATTATCGCAATTACTAAATCGGTTGTGGACACTGTTTACTTATATGTTTGTCCACGAACAATTCTGGCATCTTCTTTTCAACATGTTGTGGTTGTATTGGTTTGGACGGATTTTCCTGCAATATTTTAGTGGGCGGACTTTAGGCAGCTTGTATATTTTAGGTGGCTTGGCCGGCGCATTTTTGTATATACTTACTTTCAATACCATTCCCTATTTTGTAGGCTTGGGGCATAGCTGGATGATTGGAGCTTCAGCTGCTGTAATGGCCATAGTGATGGGAGCAGCATTCTATCGTCCCAATGTTCAGTTGAACTTGTTGCTGATAGGGCAGGTGAGAATTATTTACATTGCTATCGGGGTTTTCTTACTCGATTTTCTTTCGTTAGGAAGCGGAATTAACGAAGGCGGTCATGTGGCACACATTGGTGGAGCCATTGCAGGTTACATTTTTGCATGGCAATATAGAAATGGCCGCGATATTACCGGATGGGTAAGCAAGATACTTGATGGGCTGGCAAATTTGACAAAACGAAGGCCGCCAAGAAGAAAGACCAGAATGAAAGTTGAGTATCGTCGTGCAGAGACCGATATGGAATATAATGAACGTAAGCACAACGAGCAGGCAGAGATTGATGCTATTTTAGATAAATTGAAACAATCGGGGTATAGCAATTTGTCTTCTGAAGAGAAAAGGAAACTGTTTGATGCCAGCAAAAAGTAAAATAGTTGTATTTCGTGGAATTGTAAGAAACATAATATTCGCTACGAATATTATCGCTATTCTATTGCTCCTGAGCTCACTACTGTCCTGGCGGGTTTCGCCATTGAAGACTAATTTGTTCTCTTATATCGGAATTGCGTTCGGTTTTATTTTCTTTTTGAATGTTATGTATCTTTTTTTATGGATAACGTTCAAAAAGTGGAAATTAGCACTTATTTCATTGGTGTCTTTAATTCTGTGTCACAAACCGATAACTACTTTTTTCCCGATGAACTTTTTTCCCGATAAAGTTCCCGAAAATAGTCTGAAAGTTCTTACGTACAACGTGGAAGGCTTTATTAACGAAAACAGAAAAGCAGACAAAGAGCATCCTATTCTCGATTATATTGTTGAATCTGATGCAGATATTGTTTGTTTGCAGGAATACCTTGTTAGTAAAACAGGGCAATCGATAAAGTCGCAACGCGATGTAAACCGAATTCTTAGCAAATACCCCTATCATTCCTCTACGGCATTGGAGGCATCCGGAAAATATCATATTTTTGGGCTGGCGTGTTTCTCCAAATACCCCATCGAAAAAACACATGAAATTGTGTTTAACTCATCGTTTAACGGTGCTGTGGTTTACACGATCGATGTAAACGGAAAAAAACTTGCTGTTGCCAACGTGCATCTTGAATCGAACAGCATAAGCGCTGAAGACAAGAAATTGTACGGCGATTTCATTCAGAATAGTGATGAGGTGAACCTGGAAGACGTTACTTCCAACATTCGGTCACGGTTGGGAAAAGCGTATCGAATGCGTACAGAACAAGTTCTTAAAGTGAAGAACTATCTTTCAGAATTAAATGTTGACGGAACCATAATTTGCGGCGACTTCAATGACACGCCCATCTCATATGTATATGCACAAATGAAAAATGGAATGGAAGATGCATATGCGAATACAGGTTTTGGTCCGGGAATCACATATCATAAAGATTTTTTTTGGTTCCGTATCGATAACATTATGCACAGTCCCAATCTTAAGGCCTATAGAGCTAAGGTTGACAAAGTTGCCTATACCGATCATTATCCGATGACAACCTTTCTGGAATTGAACAATTAATGCCGAAAAACATTTATAAAGTATAAGACTTTTAATGTATTCTCAAAATGTACAAGATAAGTAAACAATTTGCGTTTTCGGCCGCTCATGCGCTTCACGGGTTGCCCGATTGTCATCCGTGTACACGGATGCACGGACACAATTACGTGGTCACGGTGCATCTTCGGTCGAAAGAGCTGAATGAAACCGGATTTGTAAAAGATTACAACGAACTAAAACTTGTGAAAGAATATATCGATGAGCGTCTCGATCATCGCAATCTCAACGATATTATGGCGCCGCTGAATTCTTCTGCCGAGAATCTGGCAAAAATGCTTTTCGATGTATTCAAACCCTTGCTCCCCGAACTGTATGCTGTAGAAATTAGCGAAACCCCAAAAACCTCTGCGATCTATGAGATTGACGGTCAATGAAATATTTTATTCGCTGCAAGGCGAAGGAGGAAGAACAGGTGAAGCATCCATTTTCATAAGGTTATCAAAATGTAATTTAGCGTGTATCTTTTGTGATACCGATTTTGAGTTTGGCGTGAAAATGTCACTCGATGAGATTTTTAGCGAAATTTCACAATATCCTTGTCGATGGATTATCTGGACAGGCGGAGAGCCTACGCTTCAACTTAAAGATGAAACAATCGCTTTTTTCAAAGAAAAAGGTTATAAACAAGCTATCGAAACTAACGGAACCCGACGTGTTCCGGCAGGAATTGATTACATCACGTGCAGTCCCAAGCAGCAGTTTGAGAAAATCCGTACACTTATTCCCGAAGTAGATGAGTTGCGTTTTCCTATTGCTAAAGGTGATCCGCTACCTGATATATCCATTCTTCCAAAAACCAATCGATATTTACTGAGTCCTATTTTTGACGATCTGGTAGTTATACAGGAAAACGTTGATTATTGTATTGAGCTTATTAAGCAAAACCCGAAATGGGCATTGAGTTTGCAAACGCATAAGCTCATCGGGATAAGATAAAATGACAAAATTTCAAGTCACGATACTGGGTTGCGGGTCGGCAATGCCAACTACACTTCACAATCCTGCTTCGCAATTGGTCGATGTAAACGAAAAGCTGTTTATGATCGATTGTGGCGAGGGAACACAGCTTCAAATGCGAAAATATAAAACGCGGATTAGCAAACTTCACAGCATTTTTATATCGCATTTACACGGAGATCATGTATTCGGTCTTCCGGGATTGTTGGCTACATTGAGTTTGTTGGGGAGAACCAGCAACTTAAATATCTATGCGCACAAAGAGATGGACTTGTTTCTCGATCCGTTTATCAAATATTTCGGTAATCAATTCTCATACAAAATAAACCTCATTCCGTTAGATCCGCATAGTCACCAATTAATATTCGAGAACAATTCTATACGTGTTTTTTCGTTTCCGTTGAAACATAGAATCAATACAAACGGATTTCTTTTTGAAGAGAAAGAATCACCAAGACATATCAAACGTGAGATGATTGATTTCTACAATATCCCGTTTCGACAGATAAAAGACATAAAACAAGGAGCCGATTTTATAACTGAAAACGGCAATCTGATTAAAAACGAAATTCTTACCACTCCTTCAGTTCCGCCCAGAAAATACGCTTACTGTTCCGATACGGCTTATTTTCCCGAAATCATTCCTTACATCCAAAATGCCAATGTATTGTATCACGAAGCTACTTTTGCTGAAGCAGAAGGGATAAGGGCGCAAGAAACATTTCATTCCACAGCACGTCAGGCAGCCGAAATAGCCAAAGCAGCCAATGTGAAAAAGCTTATCATCGGTCATTTTTCATCGCGATACAACGAGCTCGACGAACTTTTAAATGAGGGCCAAACCGTTTTTCCGAATACTGCATTGGCTTTTGAGGGAATGAATATAAATATCGAGTCACAATAACACTGAATGTGAAAATGATATGCAATTGTAATTTTTATACATATTTCTCTATTCGTGATATTATTGGCAATTGGGATGAGTTATCAGAAAGTATGTATCAAAAGAAATTCTTTCTTGAACATCTTGAAAAACACAATCCTTGCAAACAAAGATACTATTGCGGGTATGTCAACGACACATTAGTAGTTGGCATGATTGTGTATTCTTTAGAAATTAACTTGTTTACATTTTCCGGCAAGAAACTCCAATTAAAAGCTAATATAATCGGAATACCCGCATCGGTAGATGCTTCTGGAGTTATAGGCGACCAGAAGTATGGCGATCAGCTTCTGACTCATATTTTAATAAACGAAAAAGGCGTTATACTCTGCTTAAATTATAACTATTCAGATAGTGTTCCGGACATTATTAAAATGAGCACATTACCCTCCCTTATTTTTGAAAAGCGCGATATTGATTGGTCAAGTTTCTTATTATCCATTAAACATAATTACAGACGAAGGATTAAGGTCGCAAACCTGAAATTCCAGAATGTGACACAAACAGAATCCGAATGTTTGACTTTTACGCAAGCTCATTACAGACAATATCTAGAGGTGATTGAAAAAACTAAAACAAAACTGGAAGTGCTGAGTTTTGATTTCTTTCGACATCTTCCGGAGCCGTTTCGTCTGTACTCTTTTTATCATGAAAACGAACTTTTAACATGGCATATAACTGCGCGTGATGAAGAAACTTATTACTTTTTATTCGGAGGCATCAATTATAGCCTGAGAGACCTGTACGATTCTTATTTCAATAATCTTATCGCTATTTTGAAGGAAGGGTTTGCAACCGATTGCAGGTACGTAAATTTGGGACAAACAGCAGAAACATCTAAAAACCGGTTAGGTGCTGAATTAGTAGAGAAGAAAATGTTTCTGTACCACTCTCATTGGGGAATCCGCATGATTCTGAAAGCGTTAAAAGGCGCTCTGACATATAAATCAAAAACCAGACAATCCAATATATACAAGAAAGCATTTCCTAATTTTAAAAAAAATGAAACAGATGAGAATACTTTTTCTAAGACCATCCCCCCCTGAGGAAACAATTGGGTTACAACACGTAATGATAGTTGAACCACTTGAATTGGAAATTCTTGCCACGTTGGTAGAGAAAGAACATGAAATAAAAATCATCGATCTTATTTTGGAGAAAAAGGCGGCAGAATATTTTATAAAAGAATTTAATCCCGATATCGTTTGTGTTACCGGCTACATTACGCATATAAATAAAATAATTGATATTTGCAAAAAAGCAAAAGAGTTAAATCCGCTGGTGAAAACAGTTGTGGGAGGCGTGTATATTGAAAAAATGCCGGAAAATATTGATCATCCTGCTGTAGATTTTCGAGTAATAAGAAATGCCGTTGACGTTTTTCCAAAATTAATAAATGCCATAGAGACCAATACTGATATTCCCGACGGTGTATTAAAGAAAGGACAAAAGGTTAAAGATGACGAACTCCCCGCTTACACTTTTAATTTTCCAATACCTAACCGCCTAACCACTAAAAAGTACAGGAAACAATATTTTTATGTTTTTCATAATCGGGTTGCTCTCTTAAAAACCTCGTTTGGTTGTCCTTTTCCGTGTACTTTCTGTTTTTGCCGTAAGATAACAGACGAAAATTATGTAGAAAGGCCTTTGCCAAAGGTTATAGAAGAGCTAAAAGATATTCGGGAGAAAGAAATCTATATCATTGATGATAATTTTTTGGTATCGGAGAAAAGAGTTTCAAGCTTCCTTAAGCTTCTCCAGGAGAATAACATTAAAAAGAAATACCTGATATACGGCAGAGCAGATTTTATTGCCACTCATCCCGATTTGATGCGCAAATTTAAAGAGCAGGGTTTAAGAACGGTAATAGTAGGGTTTGAATCGTTTAACGACACTGAACTGATGTCTTTTCATAAAAAAACTACCGCTCACATTAATGAAGCTGCGATGGAAGTTTTGAATAAAAACAAAATAGACTGTTACGCTTCGGTCATTGTTATGCCTGAGTGGAATAAAGATGATTTTAAGAGAGCAACACAAAAAATGATTCAGCTCGGCATACGGTTTTTAAATATTCAACCGCTCGCACCGTTAGAAAAAACTGATATCGACTTCGATGATAAAAATTTAATTATTCCCAGAACAGAATTTGAAAAATGGGATTTGGCACACGTTGTAATTTCGCCTACCAAAATGTCGTTACAAGATTATTATCATCAAATTTTGCATATGTATGAGCGCGTATTATTCAGACCGGGAGATCTTATGCATCACCTTAAATATTCACCTGCGATGCAATTCAGATTGTTATGGGGAGCCGCAAAAGTGAGGAATCAATATATAAAAAAGATCAAATGCCTAAAGTAATTCTCATACAACCAACACAATACAGTTCTGAGTCGGGATTATTGTGTAAACAGAAGCGAATATATTTGCCGGGACTTGCGCTCCCGTTGCTGGCAGCGTTAACGCCTCCGCATTGGGAAGTAAAATTAACGATTGAAGTTATCGAAGAAGTCAATTTTGACGAAGATTGTGACTTGGTAGGTATTGGTGCAATGGGGCACGCCATTTTTCGCGCCATGGATATTGCCAAAGAATTTAAGGAACGCGGAAAAACCGTTTTTATGGGAGGATATATGGTTTCTATGTTACCCGATTTCGTTAGGGATTATTGCGACGGTGTTGTAATAGGCGATGGAGAAATTGCATATCCCAAACTCCTATCGGATTATGAGAAAACAGGCAAAATTCAGTCCGTTTACAACTTCCCTCTCACGAACTTAAATAACCTCCCGATTCCGCGTTACGAACTACTGACAGAAAAAAAAATCGGTTATATGCTCCCCGTTCAAGCCGGAAGAGGATGCCCGCACGCATGCAGCTACTGTTCAATAGCCTGCATATATAAAGGAAAATACTTGAGTCGTCCTGTTGAAGATGTGATTCGGGATATAAAAAGAGTAAAAGAACTCGGTTTTTCACGTTTCTTTCTTATTGATGATAACATTGCTTCGCAACCCGATTATATGATGGAACTTGCGCGAAGAATAAAACCGTTGAAAATGCAATGGGGAAGTCAGTGTACATTGTTAATTGCAAAAAACGAAAAGCTTCTGAATGAAGTGGCGGCATCGGGTTGTACTATCTTAAGTTTAGGCATAGAAAGCATTTCGCAGGAAGGGTTAAATGCTTTAAATAAATCGTGGGTAAAAGTAAACGAAACTGCAGAGTTATTGGGAAAAATCCAAAAAAAAGGAATTGCCATAGCATCGGAAATGATTATCGGTACAGATGGCGATACGCCTCAATCAATTGAAGCGACAGCTGAGTTCGCAATTAAAAATAAAATTCCTGCCCCAAAGTTTTACATTCTTACTCCCTTACCCACAACCGATTTCTACAAACAAATGAAAAGTGAAAATCGGTTGTTGCACGAAGATTATCGCAAATATACTGCTGCCGATTGTGTTTTCAAACCCAAGAACTTCACTCCGGAAGAATTGGAAGCATCGTACAAAAAACTCTATAAATTGGTATACTCTTATCCAAATATAATAAAGAGAAACATTTTCAATAAAGGAATTCTAAAAAATCCTTTTACATATTTATTTACGTTTTTCGGAAACCTTGTGTATAAAAAATTCATAAACAGAGGCGATGCCCCAAATATTCTATAACAGATGCCGCAAAGTTTAAATAACCGGGAAATGTATCGTTTACCATATTCAAAAAACGATAACCCGAACGGATGGATAGAGGTAACAAGCCACTGCAATATGAGGTGCGAGGGTTGCTATAAAGGTATAGACAGAACGGATTGTATACCCGTTCACGAACCAATAGAGAAAATAAAAAGCGATATCCTCTCGCTCAAAAATATCAGGAACTGTGGCATTATAACCATTACGGGCGGAGAAGCTATAATGCATCCCGATATTGAAGAAATTGTCTCATTTGTTCACTCAAATAAATTAAAATCGCTCATTCACACCAACGGGCTTTTTGTTAATGAAAAAACTTGCACCAGACTAAAAAATGCGGGATTAAGCGGATTTATCATCAGGATAGATATTCATAACAGGCTCAATTATAAAAATGAAAGCGAATTAAATGCGCTTCGAAAAAAATATGCCGATATAGTTCATAAAGTAGGCGGTCTTCAGCTTGGGTTCACTTGTGTGGTTACAAAAAATAACCTGATACAGATACCCAATGTTGTACAATGGTTTCAACAAAATAACGCATATACCGATTATCTGGTGTTAATACTGAAACGAGAATTTTCTTTCGATAGCTATACACCCGATGTTAGCAAAGAAGTGGAAGTTACGGAGCTTGCCCATACATTAAAAAATGCTTTTCCCGATATGCTTTTCTCGTCGTATTTAGGGTCGCAAAGTTCTAACATCGGATATAAATGGGTACAAACCGCCTGGTTTGCCATTAACGGGAAAACACTGGGTTATGTTGATGCAAAAACAGTTGAATTTTCCACCGCTCTCGGTCATTTTAGGAATAAAACATACTCGTATATTTCGGGGAAAGAGCGCAATAAGCTTCCTGTTATGCAACTCATTGCCGGATCGCTATTTCTGCCTGCTCTGAAACCTGTTTTAAAGCGGTATGTAGCCGAAATTTTGAAGAAGCCTTCAACAGCGTTGCAGTCGATCAACCATCAGGTTATCAATATTGTAAATCCCCCTTCATCCCGCACAAGTTATACCGATTATTGCGACGGATGCCCCGATGCTGTTTTGCACAATGGCAAGCTGGTTCCTTCGTGTACATTGGAGAGTTTTTTGAAAAATCAGCCCAAATGAACATAGTCGAAGTATCAACCAAGAAAGAGATGGCTCTTTTTATCGATTACCCGAATGAGTTATACCAACACTGCGAATTTTATGTTCCGCCCGTTTATGGAGAAGTAAAAAAAATGCTTAGCAGGCAAAACCCATTTTTCGCACACTCTCAAATGCAGTTATTTTTAGTTTATGATAAGGATAAAATATTGGGCCGCATTGCCGCAATTTTCAACAAAACTCATTTGGATACCTATCATGATTCAACGGGTTTTTTCGGTTTTTTTGACTCGATAAACGACACACGCGTTTCATCGATGTTATTCAATGCTGCCGAACAATGGCTTAAGGCAAGAGGAATAACGAAAATAGCAGGCCCAACCAATATCACAACCAACGACAGTTGTGGAATTCTGTCGAAAGGTTTTAATTTGCCTCCGGCAATTTTAATGCCTTATAATTACGATTACTACGAAAATCTTATTTCATCCTACGGTTTTAGTAAAAAAATTGCTCTTTTTTCGTACGCGATAAGCGGTAGCAAAATATTAAGTGAGTTCCCCAACATTTACGATAAGGCTGTTCAGTATATGAACAACAACGGAATTATTATCAGAAATCTAACCAAAAATACATTTCAAGAAGATATCGAAAAACTAAACAGCGTTTACAATGAGTCCAACAAGCACAATTGGGGTTTTATGCCACTGAACGAAACTGAATTTCGGGCAATGGCAAACGATTTGAAAAAGACGACTCCGCTAGACTTAACACTTATCGTTGAGAAACGAGATCAAATAATCGGATTTCTTATTGCGGTTCCAAATCTTAATGAGGCGCTCAGGTATGTATCTGAAGGAAAGCTTTCGCTAACAGGTATTTATCAATTCATGAAGAATCAGCACAAAATTAAATCGGCAAGAATACTCATATTAGGTCTGCTCAATGGATACCGGAACATGGGTATCGATTTAGTTCTGTATCAGAAAATTAAAGAAGCATTAAATAAACGAAAGATATTTAAATCAGAAGCCTGTTATGTTATGGAATCCAATAAATCAATGGTTTCCATACTTGATAAACTTGCTGAGGAAAGATTAAAAGAATATCAAATCTTTGAGAAAGAAATAATATATCACTAAAGTTTCGTTATTAGTCTCTTTGCAAATAGGGTAAGATGAAAAATATCTGTTAAAAAAACAAGAACAGTCTTTTTTTTAGCTATTTTTACATTTCAAACCATTCGAATGAAAAAATTTTACCTGACAACTCTATTTATATTATTCTTGTTGTTTAGTTTTGAGCTTGCCGGTTTATATGCCCAGGATCAAAGCAGAGGAGTTGTTGTGGAAGAAAGCGTGTCCGAAACAAAAATAAAAGTCTCGGAAAATCGATTAATCATAGAAAACCTCCCGAAAGATGGTGTACTGGAAGTTTTTAGTATCGTAGGCATAAAAGTGCATACTCAAAAAGTGAAAGCAGGGACCAACGAATATCAGCTTAATCTCCCCAAAGGATACTACATTGTAAGGGTTGGCGATTTAGTCAAAAAGATATTATTAAAGTGAAAAGTGTATATTTTTGAATGTAAAATTATAAAAATACTTACTTTTTGAGTTTTAGGTTGTTAAGAATGGCGATTATTTTGTACATTTGTCATCCCATTTATTTATCAAATTAAATATTTACAAAAATGAAAATTGCGATTGTAGGAACAAGCGGAGCAGTGGGTCAGGAATTGCTTCGTGTACTTGATGCTAGAAATTTTCCTGTAGATGAACTGTTTCTTTTCGGTTCATCGAGAAGTGCAGGTAAAACATATACTTTTCGCGGTAAGGAGTTTACCGTGAAAGAACTCAAACATAACGACGATTTTAAGGGAATTGATATTGCTTTTACGTCTGCCGGTGGCGGAACATCGCTGGAATTTGCCGATACAATAACAAAGCACGGAACCATTATGATAGACAATTCGAGCGCGTTTCGTATGGATGAAGATGTTCCGTTGGTTGTACCCGAAGTGAATGCCGAGGATGCACTAAATCGTCCCAGAAACATAATCGCTAATCCTAATTGTACAACCATTCAGATGGTCGTTGCACTGAAAGCAATCGAGGATATTTCGCATATCAAGCGCGTGCATGTGTCCACTTACCAGGCTGCATCGGGAGCAGGAGCTTCTGCCATGGCCGAGCTGGAAGAACAGCACAGACAATTGGTGAACAAGGAAAACCCGACGATTTCGAAATTTGCCTATCAGTTGGCGTACAATCTTATTCCGCAGGTTGATGTGTTTACCGAAAACGGCTACACCAAAGAAGAGATGAAGATGTTTAACGAGACGCGCAAGATAATGCACAGCAATGTCGAAGTGAGCGCTACCTGTATTCGTGTTCCTGTGTTACGTGCACATTCTGAAGCTATTTGGATTGAAACAGAAAGGCCGGTATCAGTGGAAGAAGCGCGTGAGGCATTTGCTAAAGCCGAAGGCGTTGTTTTGCTTGATACTCCGGAGAAAAAAATATATCCGATGCCGTTGGACGCTGCCGGTGAAGATCCGGTGTACGTGGGAAGAATTCGCAAAGACCTTACCAATCTCAACGGGCTGACTTTCTGGACATCGGCCGACCAAATCTGCAAAGGCGCAGCTTTAAATGCCGTGCAAATTGCGGAGTATTTGATGAGGCAGTAAGAATTTTAAGAAATATTGATATGAACCGATGGCGAAAGCTATCGGTTTTTTGTTTTAAATCAGCGCCATCACAAAAAAGAAAACGATCAACCCTACGGTTATCAGTTTAATAACAAGTCCGGCAATATAGCCAAGGAATGCTCCTGAAGCGTGCTTCAACGCCGGCTTCATTTTGTTGCCACCGATTAGTCCACCGACTAAGGCACCTGCAAACGGGCCAAAAATAATTCCCCACGGTCCCAGGAAAAAACCTATCAGCAACCCGATTGTCGCTCCCCACACCACTTTTTTGTTTCCGCCCATTTTCTTTGTTCCCCACATCGGCAGGATATTATCTAAAATGGTTACGCCGATTGTGACAATTCCCAAAAGAACGATCACTACCCACGATACATTATCCTTTACCGAAGGAACGAACTTAAGGATCAGCAATCCTGCCCATGAAAGCGGAACGCCGGGCAACACCGGTGCAACCGTGCCTACGGCACCAACGATTAGGCAGATTACGGCAAGAGCAATTAACAAGGGTTCTGGCATGGGTTATTCTTTTTCGTCGTGATGATGATCGTGATCGTGCTGCAAAAGCACCCGATGCGGCAGCGAACCGTGTCCGAGTATCTCAATGGGACACGAATCGTAGGCTCCCATCAGCCACTCCTGTGAAATATTGCTGCCGCAATGATAATGAAGGCTTTGATTAACGCAGGCAATGTTCTTAACCTGCGAAATAATGGTTCCCACGTCGTGCGAAACCAGCACGATAGCTATGTCTTTATTTATTTCGTCGAGTAGTTTGTAGAAATTTGTTTCGAAAAGTTTATCCACGTACGAGCTTGGCTCATCGAGGATAATAAGTTTAGGGTTATCGATAATGGCGCGTCCCAGCAGCACGCGCTGCAACTGTCCGCCCGAAAGTTCGCCTATAGCTCTGTGCAACAGGTTTTCAACGCCCATTTTCTCGGCAATAGGGAGTACTTTTCGTTTGTCTTCCGTTGTATATCTTTTAATGATTTTTCCCCGAAGAGTTAGCCCCGACAAGATAACTTCGCGCACACTGATGGGAAATTTTTTGTCTATTTGGTTGATTTGCGGCAGATAACCGATATTGATATGGTTTATCTTTTTTCCGTTATCGTAAAAAGTTATTTTACCTGATGCCGGTTGTATCAATCCCAGAATTGCTTTCAGCAATGTGGTTTTTCCACCGCCGTTAGGCCCGATTATGCCTAGAAAATCGTTTTCGAAAACGGTAAGCGAGACGTTTTTCAGCACATCGGGTTTGTTGTCGTATCCGACGTTCAGGTTTTGTATTTCGATAATCGGATTCATTTATCCTGATCGGCTAAAATTTGTGCTATGCGGATCAATTCCTCATCCCATTCGTAAGCCAGTGGGTTTATAGTGAATGATTTGGCTCCTATTTCTTTGGCAATAACTTCGGTGTTCTTTACATCGAATTCCTGCTGAACAAACACGATTGTAATATTTTCGGCTTTTGCCAGATCCACCAATTCTTTCATTTGAGCAGGCGAGGGATTCTTTCCTTCAAACTCGATACTGTGTTGTTCCAGATCATAGTCTCGGGCAAAGTAACCCAAAGCGGGATGATAAACAATAAAACTTCGCGAGGGAATATCCCGGAGTAATTGGGTCAACGTAGAATCGGTTTCTACAATCTTTTGTTTCAGTTTCTCAAAGTTGGCACGGTAGAAATCGGCGTTTTCGGTATCGATTTCCACTATCGCATTCAGCATATTCTGAGAGAAAAGAACGGCATTTTTCGCCGAACTCCATACATGCGGATCGGCTGCATCAGCGTGTTCGTGTTCTGAATCGCCGTGTGAATGATCGTGATGGCCGTGTCCGCCGTAAACCGGTTCAATTCCCGCAGAACAATCTACTATTTTCAAATTGGGGTTATTTTCGGAAAGCTTACCCGTCCACACGTTTTCGTAACCCAGAAAACCCACTTTAAAGTACGCTTTGCTGTTTCCCAGTTTTATCATCGCCGATGGTGAAGGTTCGTAGGTTTCAGGACTTGAACCCGGAGGGACAAGTGTATTTATCTGAAATTTATCGCCCACGATTTGCTCCATAAAATAGCGTTGAGGCTCAATGGTCACCGTGAGTACGTTGGTATCGTTTTCACGATTGGAATTACAAGCCAGAAGCAGGAACGAAAGCGCGAACGTGTAAATATATCTATTCATTCTGTTGGAATTGATTTTTTGCTGAAATCTGTTGCAAAATTAAGATAAATAGCGCAACAGGAAAGTTATAAACAAAGATTTTCTAATTTTGTTTGCAGATAAAGGTTGATATGAATATCGAATTTGAAATAACCGAAGACGGTTCGCACACGCTTTTCGTGCCCGAATTGAACGAACATTACCATTCCACGCACGGGGCCATTCAGGAATCGATGCACGTGTTTATCGATGCCGGATTACGACATTGTACTAAAAGTGAAATAAACGTGTTGGAAATCGGTTTCGGAACCGCATTAAATGCTTTTTTGACCTTGCTGGAAGCTGAAAAGACAAGTAAAAAAGTTGATTTTACGTCACTCGAACTCTATCCGCTTTCAAAAGATGATGCGGGAAAGTTGAATTATGCGGAGTTAACCGATCCATCGAAAAAAAATGTTTTCAAAAAGTTACACGAAGTAGAGTGGGAGAAATGGAATCAGATAATACTCTATTTTTCGTTACTGAAAATGCAGGTAGATTTCAGTAATCCATCGGATTTTTATCCCGAAAATAAATTTGATGTAATCTTTTTTGATGCTTTTGCTCCCGAAAAACAACCCGAGATGTGGACTCAGGAAATTTTCGATAAACTCTATTCCATTTCTTCCCAAAATGCAATATTGACTACTTATTGTGCCAAAGGCTCCGTTAGGCGAATGATGCAGATAGCCGGATTTGTAGTAGAAAGATTACCCGGACCGCCCGGCAAAAGAGAGATATTAAGAGCAATAAAAAAATAAACCGCTCGATTGGAGAGCGGTTTTAACTTGTAATCTATTTCGATATCACCCGAACGTTTATCTTGTAGTTTAGCCTGTCTGTTGTCGGTGAGAAAAGTTCCAGCATTGCCGTCATATCTTTTCTTTCCCAGATATTTACTTCAGATGTTCCGAGTTGTCGGCCGGTGTTATCGGTTACGACTACACCCTTGCGGTTTTCGTGCTTCTTATTCATGATTTTATCCAATCCGCTGGTAGAGATTCTAAAATCGTTCAGCAAATCCAGCATCATTTTTTCGTTCACGTACTCAAACTCATAGAGGATATCACCCAAATTTGCTTCAATATTGTTTGGTTTTTCGCCGATAGTTTTCTGAACATAATTCAGAACCTGATCTTCGCGCGATTTAGAGCAGGAAACCACGAGAGTCAATAAAAGAAGTAAATAAATAACTTTCTTCATTTGTTATAGTTTTCTGAGCTGATATTGTGATGCAAAATCCGCATCGGCAACATTGCCTTCCGGATCAGAAAGAATTACACTTCCGTTATCCACTCTGTAATAAGTTTTAATACCCTTCTTATCAGTCAGCTCAATCACATTATCGTTTATTAATATATATTTGCCCTGATCTTTAAATGAACCGTTTTTATTGCCTTGGTATTCACGAGTAAGTATAAATGTCTCATCGGAATTTATAGTCAAATGCATCGATATCCCAGCTGAATTTGCTGCCGGAATAATACCTTCATAAGTTCCGTAAATGTCAGTTCCGTAACTTGAGATTTGTTCATTTTCCGCTATTGTAGGGGTATTGCTTTGGCTTTCGTTAGCCGTTTGTTTGTTGCCGCAACTTGTGAGAAATAACACAAGTGAAGCAACCATAATAATTTTTATTGTTTTCATCTGTTTATTGTTGATAATCTTATACAATCTTACGTAAGGGAGTACTTATAACAACAAAAGTAAAAAGATTGTTTTAAATGACGAGCTGTGAGACGGAAGACGGGGAAATTATCCACAAAAAAACTTCAGGCACATTCACGAACCAATAGTGAGAAAGTATATGAATGAATTTAATGTTATGCTTTTAGATTCTTCTCCGCCTGCTGTCAGAGATGAATCTATTTAGGAAAACATAACTTTAATTCTTATAAATTATTAATATTTATTTTCAATAATATCTTTTACACATATAATATATAGATCTGTTTTTGATAAACTCCTCTTAATAGTAATTAATGAATTAGTACTTTCTGTTTTGTGTGTGGCAGTATTCGAAACATTCAATATATGAAGCTTGTGCGCACTATTTTGCTAGTTTAGAAATAAAGAACTGCCAATTACCTACGGAATTACGTTTCTGCTTTTCTCAAAACGTAACATAGCCAAAAGAACATGGTAATACAAAAGAGATGATGTATATTATAGGCAAAACTCTAAGTGACTATGTTGAAATAGGACTAAATGCATTAATATGATAATTTGATATAAGCTTTTATGCTTTTTGTTTTTTAAATGTTAAAAAGATAGGTTCAGCGTTTAATTGTACTAATTACAAATATTAATTTATTTAATTCATAAAATACTGTACTTTATACTATTACATGTAACAGTATAAAGTACAGTATCTATTTGATTGATTATAATATGCTTTATAACATAGTTAAAGGATGCTTTTATGTAGTTTAAATGCTTACTTTTGTATGACAAAATACGGTGATTAGAGAAGAATGAGCGATTTTGCACCAAATAATGATCCAATTTTTGCAATATTATGTTACAAAAATTGAGTTAAGTTATTGATTTTTTACGTTTGAGAATCGGCTTTTTGGACTTGCAAACTTAATTGAGACAAAAAGTTAAGCGACATTTTTAATTGATTC
>ENA-UOOM01002029-UOOM01002029.1-fermentation-metagenome-genome-assembly--contig:-NODE-2029-length-17673-cov-3.862243_pt1 | contig 17673 bp, 19 predicted proteins | sample MGYA00245781_ERZ724031 | MGnify/ENA primary metagenome ERZ724031 (study PRJEB28704, sample SAMN03018317) | fermentation metagenome | biome: anthropogenic terrestrial biome; feature: soil; material... | reverse complement strand
ACTAAGAGTTTAGAAGGGTCTCTGGGTATGTTTTTAGTGCAGGTAGTCTTTGAGCTTTTTGCTGCGGCTGGGGTGGCGCAGTTTGCGCAGCGCCTTGGCCTCGATTTGACGAATGCGCTCGCGGGTGACCTTGAACTCGGCGCCCACTTCTTCCAGCGTGCGTGGACGGCCGTCTTCGAGCCCAAAACGCAGTTTGAGCACTTTGGCCTCGCGGGGTGTCAGGGTATGCAGCACCTCGATGAGCTGTTCGCGCAGCAGGGTGTAGGAGGCAAGGTCCTCCGGAGCAGGGGAGTAGTTGTCTTTGATAAAGTCTTTTAAGTGGCTGTCCTCTTCTTCGCCGATGGGGGTCTCCAAAGACACGGGATCCTGGGCAATTTTCATGATTTCGATCACTTTGTCCACGGAGTAGCCCAACTCTTCGGCCAATTCTTCAGGCAGCGGCTCACGCCCCAAAGACTGGTGCATGCTGCGCTGCAGGCGGATTTGTTTGTTGATGGTCTCCACCATGTGCACGGGAATGCGTATCGTGCGTGCCTGGTCGGCAATGGCACGGGTGATGGCTTGGCGAATCCACCAGGTGGCGTAGGTGCTGAACTTGTAGCCCTTGGTGTAGTCAAATTTTTCCACGGCTTTCATCAGCCCCAAATTGCCTTCTTGAATCAGGTCCAAAAACGTCATGCCTCTGCCCGAATAGCGCTTGGCGATGCTGACCACCAGGCGCAAGTTGGCCTGGGAGAGCATGTTGCGTGCGTTTTTGTCGCCTTCTTTGCTGGCCTTGGCCAGGGCAACTTCTTCTTCGGAGGTGAGCAAGTTGATTTTGCCGATGTTTTTTAAATACATCTTCACCGCATCGTTGACATTGATATTGTCGGAGGCGGCAACGACTTTGGGGTCTAAATCTTCAACTTCTTCCTCTTCTTTTTCGTTGTCTTCGTCTTTGATCGTCAAAAAGGGAGAATCATCGATCAGTGTATCGTCGGGCAGGCCGTTTTCATCGATAATTTGGATGTCGTTGATCGTAAAAAAGTCCAAGATTTCTTCCACTTGGTCAGGTGCCACTTCGGATACGTTGGAAATGGTGTTTTGAAATTCTTTGTCGGAGATGCGTTTTTCTTCTTTGACGCGTTCTTTAAACTCTTCGAGCATTTCTATGACATGTTTGGGGTCTTCAGACTCAAAACGATTTTGCTTGGTATTTTTTTCTTCAGGAGTTTTTTTCATAATAGAGTGTACCGCCTTTGATTTGTTCCACGTGTTTTTTTAGTGCGTTGATGTTTTGCAGATGTGTATTGGCCTTTACGGCATCGTTGTCTTTGAGCGCCTGATCGCAATGTTTTGTTTCTTCCGCGATTTTTTCGTAGATGTTTTCGATTTCGATTTTATCGATAAAACCGACAACATCGCTCTTGGGCGAGGGACTGAGCAGTATTTGGCTTAAGTATTCTACATCATTTTGATTTTTTATTAAAGAGATATATTCGGATATACGAAATATTTTTGCCTCGCTATAGCATTGAATGATGTGTTTGAGCGTATCATCTAAAATTCCGGGCGTAAAGACAAGGGAGTCAATGCGCCGACGGTGCTGCTTATAGGCGTCGCTGTCGGAGGCTAAGATGTTGAGCAGGCTCTCTTGCGCCACAAGGCTTCCTTGCTTGGCTTCGCTTGGCGAAGAAGGTTTGAAACGTGCCGAACGAGCGCCCTGTTGTTGGTAGCGCTGGAGCTGTTCTTTTAGGATGCCCTTTGCCACGGAGGATGCTTGACTGACGGTGTCTAAGTAGGCTTCGAGACGAATGGCATCTGTCACGCCTGCTAAGACAGAAAGTGCCCTGCGTGCATATTTGGTTTTGTTTTCCGCACTGTCTTCGGCAAAGGATTTTTTGAGGCGATAGAGCTGAAATTGATAATAATCCAATGCACCCGGCAGCAGCGCAAGCAATTTTTCTTTGCCGTGTTTGCGAATATATTCATCAGGGTCTTTGCAGTCGTCCCAGACGATGATTTTGGCTTCAATATCTTTTTCATCGAGGATTTGGGCGTTTTTTAACGCGGCGGCAATGCCTGCCTCGTCGTTGTCATAGGCCAAATAGACCGCTTGCGTGTATTGCTTGATGAGCGAGGCTTGCAGCGGCGTCAGCGCTGTGCCCAACGAGGCGATGGTGTTTTTAATACCCCCTGCCGCCAAAGACACTGCGTCCATATAGCCCTCTGTGAGCAGCAAATAGCCCGCTTCTTTGCAGGCAAATTTTGCGCGGTTGAGGTTGTAGAGGTGTTTGCCCTTGACATAGACGGGTGTTTCGGAGGTATTGAGGTATTTGGGCATATTTTCATCGTCCAGCGCCCTGCCTCCAAAGCCCAGCACCCTGCCTGAAATATCCTGAATGGGAAAGAGCAACCTGTCGCGAAATCGGTCATAGAGGCGGTCACTTTTGCTTGATTTCATGACAAGTCCCGCCTTGATCAGGTCGGTTTTCGTGTATTTTTTAATAAATCGATTGGTGAGGCTGTCCCATTTTTCATCGGCATAGCCGATGCCGAATTCTTTCATGACCTCCGGGCTCAGGCCGCGTTTTTGCAGGTAGGCAAGGGCGCGGGCGGAAGCCTTGGCACGGGTGTAGTAAAAATTGGCCGCTTCTTTGTTGATTTCATAAATGCGTTTTTGCAAATTATTGCGTGCAATGACTTCTTTGTTGGCCGTGTGGGCCAACTCCACATGATACCTGTCTGCCAGCAGGCGAATAGCCTCCACAAAGGGCAGGTTTTCGATGCGCATGATGAAGTGAATGGCGTTGCCCCCCGCGCCGCAGCCGAAACAGTGAAAGATGTTTTTTTCGGGCGTGACAATGAAGCTGGGGTCTTTTTCACGGTGAAAAGGGCAGGGCGCTTTGTAGCGCGAACCCACCTTTTTCAGCGGCACATAGCTATCGACAACCGAGACGATGTCTGCCTTGTATAATATTTCATCTATTTTACTTTGTTCGATAAAGTCTGCCATAGTTTTGCTCCATGCGACTGTTTAGCTCCAAAAGGAGGGAATGAACAGTTCGGTGTATTTTTTGATGGCATAGCGATCGGTCATGCCTGAAATATAGTCTGCCACGCCCCGCTGTGCCGAGTCGCTTTCGGCAATTTGTCTGAACTGGGCGGGCATTTCGTGGATATGTTCGCAGTAATAGTCAAATAAGCTTTTGAGTATCAGACGCGCTTTGGTATCTTCCATTTTTTTAAAGTGCGCCGAGGCGCTGTAGACGTGCTCAAACAAAAATGCGCGCAGTTGGTGCATGGCCTCATAAACGGGCGTGCTCATACGAATGCTGTCTTGATGAAGGCTGTGCTTGACGATGTCTTTGACTATGCAGTCGATGCGTGCAGAACTGGTGGTGCCCAAAATATCCGCAATCTGCGCGGGAATGTCCTCGTCACGCAGCACCGCACCGCGAATGGCATCGTCCAAATCGTGGTTGATGTAGGCCGTGCGGTCTGCCAGGTGCACAATTTGCGCCTCCAATGTTTTGCGCTCTTTATCGCCGTTGTGGTTTGCAATACCGTCGCGCACTTCTTTTGTCAGGTTCAGCGGCTCCAACACCTCCACCGTGCGCAGGCTTTGCAGCGCGTGGTCGAATCCGCCGTCCATAATGGAATCGAGCAAATATTCGCCCAAATGCCCAAAGGGCGTGTGGCCGATGTCGTGACCCAGGGCAATGGCCTCAGTCAAATCTTCATTCATGTTCAAGGCGCGCGCAATGACGCGGGCGATTTGCGTGACCTCGAGGGTGTGGGTCAGCCGCGTGCGATAGTGATCGCCCTCGGGAGAGAGAAAAACCTGCGTTTTATGCTTGAGACGTCGAAAAGATTTGGAATGAATGATGCGGTCTCTGTCGCGCTCAAAGCAGGTGCGAATCTCACACTCCGCCACGGGGCGGCTTCTTCCCTGCGAGGCAGCGCTGGCAACGGCAAAAGGGGAAAGATTTTCTTGTTCTCTTTGTTCCTTGATTTGTCGGATGTTCATTTTTTCTCCTGATTAATGCCATTATTATATCGCACTTTCTTTGCCAATACAACAAACAAACTCTGTGGCGCGCATTGAACTTTTCGCACAGATATATTATAATTTGTTTTTACGGAAACGAATATTAAAAGCAAAGCGGTGAGGGAACATGACTGAAGAAAAAAAGGTTTCAAACTTTATTTGGGATTTTATTGACGAGGAGCTGGCAGAAGGGGTGCGTGAGGAAGTCTATACGCGCTTTCCGCCGGAGCCCAACGGATATTTGCACATTGGGCATGCCAAGGCGATTTATATCAACTTTGCCACGGCGGCGCGCTATGGCGGCAAGACCAATTTGCGTTTTGATGATACAAACCCCATCAAAGAAGACACGGAGTATGTGAACAGCATTCAAGAAGATATTCACTGGTTGGGCTATGAATGGGACAAGCTGTGTTTTGGCTCGGACTATTTTGCGCAAAATTACAATTATGCGGTGGAGCTGATTGAAAAGGGACTGGCTTATGTGGACGAGCTGAGCGCCGAGGAAATCAAAGAATACCGCGGAACGCTGACCACCCCCGGCAGACCCAGCCCGCACCGTGCGAGAAGTGTGGAAGAAAACCTGAAATTGGTTGAAGAAATGAAAGACGGCCGCTACGCAGAAGGCGCAAAGGTGTTGCGGGCAAAAATAGATATGCAAAGCCCCAATATTGTCATGCGGGACCCGGTGCTTTATCGCATTTTGTATGCTGAGCATCACAGGACGGGAAATGAATGGTGCATTTATCCGATGTATGACTTTGCCCACCCGCTGCAAGACGCCATTGAGGGTGTGACCTTCTCGCTTTGTTCGCTGGAATTTGAAAACAACCGCGCGGTCTATGACTGGGTGCTGGACAATTTGGACGACTTTGCTCTCAAACGCCCGAGACAAATTGAGTTCGCGCGCCTAAACCTTGAAAATACCGTGATGAGCAAACGGTTTTTAAAAAATCTCATTGACAGCGGCGTTGTGGACGGCTGGGATGATCCGCGACTGCCCACGCTGCGGGGATTGAGGAGACGGGGTGTAACGCCGCAGGCCATTGTCAATTTTTGTGAAGCCATCGGCATTTCCAAGGCCAACAGCGAGGTGGAATATGCGCTCTTTGAGCATATGGTGCGCGATGACTTGAAAATGAAGGCAAAGCGCGTGATGGCCGTAATTGATCCGCTCAAAGTGGTCATTACCAATTACCCCGAGGGTAAGGTGGAGTATTTGCCCGTTGCCAACAATCAGGACAACGAAGAAATGGGCAGCCGCCAAGTGCCCTTTGGCAGAGAAATTTATATAGAACGAGAAGACTTTATGGAGGTGCCGCCCCCGAAATATCATCGTCTCTATATCGGCAATGAAGTGCGGCTCATCGGTGCGTATTTCATCAAATGCAACGAAATGATTAAAGACGAAAACGGACGCGTGGTGCAAATTAACTGCACCTATGACGAAAAAACCAAGGCGGGCAGCGGCTTTAATGAACGAAAAGTCAAAGGCACCATTCACTGGGTGCATGCTGAGCGTGCGCTGAAATGCAAAGTCAACTTATATGAGCCGCTGTTGTTGGACGATAATGGAGAGGGCAGGGACTACCTGGAGAGAATTAACCCCGATTCTCTGACAATCATGGATTCTTTCTGCGAAGAAAGTTTAAAAGACGCCAAGGCGGGCGAGGTGTTTCAATTTATGCGCAACGGGTATTTTGCTGTGGACAGCCATGATGCGGACATGTTGACATTTAACAGAACCGTATCGCTGAAAAGCTCGTTTAAGCTTGTGCAAAAGGGGTAAGTCAACCATGAAAAATATTGCCGTTTTGGGCTCTACCGGCTCGGTGGGCAGGCAGACGCTGGAGGTTATAGACGAAAACAAAGAACACTTTCGCGTCACTGCGCTGGCAGCCAACAAGCAGACGGACTTGTTGTTGGAGCAAATTGAAACATTTAACCCCGAAATGGTGGCGGTTTATGATAAAGAAAGCGCAAAGACGGTAAGAACGCGCGTGAAAGGCGCTGTGCGCGTGGTGTGCGGCATGGAGGGGTTGTGTGAAGCGGCGGCCTATGAAAAAAACGACCTTGTGGTGTGCGCCGTTGCGGGCAGCCTGGGGGTTCTTCCCGCCTATAGCGCTCTTTCACAGGGCAAAGACATTGCCCTTGCCAACAAAGAGGCCATGGTGGCCGCAGGGCATATTATCAACGCGGAGGCCAAAAGACAAGGGGCGCGCATTATTCCCGTGGACAGCGAGCACAGCGCGATTTTTCAGTGTCTGTACGGCAACGACAAAAAAGACGTGTACAAAATTTGGCTCACCGCCTCGGGCGGGCCGTTTTTCGGCAAAACCCGAGAACAAATGCGCGGCATAACAAAAGAGCAGGCACTCAAGCGCCCCAACTGGACCATGGGGCAAAAGATCAGCATTGATTCGGCAACGCTGATGAACAAAGGGCTGGAAGTGATTGAAGCTGTGATGCTCTTTGGCGTTGCGCCCGACCAAGTGGAGGTGGTGGTGCACTCCCAAAGCATTGTGCACTCCATGGTGGAATACACAGATGGCTCTGTTATGGCACAGTTGGGTGTGGCTGACATGCGTCTGCCCATTCATGTGGCGTTGTTTTATCCGAAAAGGCAGCCTTCTAATCTGGAACGACTGCGTTTGTTTGACCGCAGTTTGACCTTTCACCGCCCTGATATGCAGGCCTTTGTTTTGTTGGGTTTGGCCTATGACGCCATTGAAAAGGGCGGCAGTTATCCGCTGGCGCTCAATGCCGCCAACGAAGTGGCCGTGGAGATGTTTTTGAAGGACAAAATTGAATTTTTGGATATTGCCGATATTGTCTCGGCGGTCTATGAGAGCACTGCGGCAAAGACGTGTGCCACGGTAAAAGAGGTTATGGAATTGGATAGGGAAATAAAAGAAATGACCAAAGCGTATATTTGTGCGCAGTATCAATAGAGCGATACAACAAAAAAGCGGCGAACGCCGCTTTTTTTATTGCATGCACAGGGAATTATCAGGCAAAGAGGCCTTCTTCAACGGCCTTTTTGAGTTGTTCATAGCCGCCGAGCAAAACATCGTCCACAAAAATTTGCGGCACGGTTTGCATTTTTGTTCTCTCTATGAGTTCGTCAAACTCCTTGCTGTCAAAATCGACATGGATTTCTTCGAAAGCAATATCGGCCTGTGTCAGCAGCGCCTTTGCACGAGAGCACCAGGGGCAGGGAGAAGAGCTGTAGACGGTTACTTTTTTCATGGCAAATTCCACCTTTCTTCGTTGAAAACATTGATAACTTGCAATCTAACATATATAGGACAGTTTTATTGTACAGGTTTGTTTGCCGCATCGTCAACAGAAATTAAAAAAAGAATGAATGTATGATGTAATCTTTTACTTGTAACGAAAATTTTGTGGTATAATGCAAAGTAGAATGCAAAAATTTATCTAAAATTTTGTTTTGCGAAAGGAGTGTTTTTAGATGGCTTTAGTAGATTTGACAATGGTCGGAAGAAAAAAAGGCGGCGGCACCAGCGTCAGCGAGTCGGTTGCGATTATTCAAAAGGTCATTGATGATTCGGGACTGAAAAATACGCTGTATCCCATGAGCACCGTGGTGGAAGGCGATGTGGAAGAAATTTTTGACCTGGTCAATGCGATGCGCAAAGCGCTGATTGACAAAGGCTATACGAGAATCGAAACCTCGATCAGAATACAAGAAGACAACTAAAACGCATAGAAAGGAATGAAATGATATGGCAATCGTGGATATGGTATTATCGGGCAGCAAAAATGCCGAAGTAAAAAAAACATACCAGGAAATTGTAAAAGAAAATCTGGACACAGCCGGGTTTAAGTATATTCAAACACCGATGAGCGTTGTGGTAGAAGGGGAACTGGAAGGCATTATGGCAATGGTCAAAAAAATTCAGGAAGAAATTGCCGATGCGGGATATGGACGCGTGTTCTCTATTTTGCGCATTGACGACAGAAGAGACAAGAAGGGAACCATGGAGCAAAAGCTCAACAGTGTTCGCACAAAAACGGAAAAAATGTAGCAAAAGAGTCCTCAGCGAGCGTTGTATTGTTCGTGAGGAAATTTTCATCGTATGGAGAGTAAGATATTTTGATAGAAGGACTGCGTTGCAGTCCTTTTTGATATTAAGTGTTATATTGAGATTCATTTTTCTTAAGATACATCATGTTGAATTATGTTATAATTATTTAAAATTAAAGCAATACTCAAAGAGTTGGGCAACGTGGAGGAGCAAGTTAACTATATGATGATTCATGAAAAATTTAATAAAAATAATGATATTACAGTTTTTAATGGGGACTGCTATGAATTATTAAAAATACTTCCAGATAGCTACTGTGATCTGATTATAGCGTCTCCGCCATATTGTATGGGCAAAGCATATGAAGATATAAATGACGATATAGATACATTTAAAAATCAACAATCAATAATTTTTAATGACCTATACCGTGTGTTAAAAGAAGGCGGCAGTATATGTTGGCAAATTGGTTATCATATTAATCATTCTGAGGTGATACCTTTGGATTATTATGTGTACCAAATTTTTAGAGAAGGATGTAAAGATTTAGAAATTCCTCTTATTTTAAGAAATCGGATTATCTGGACTTTTGGACATGGTTTAAACAGCTCACAACGATTTAGTGGTAGGCATGAAACAATACTATGGTTTACAAAAGGAAAAAGCTACGATTTTAATCTAGATTGTGTCCGTATACCCCAAAAGTATCCAGGTAAGCGATCATATAAAGGTGTAAATAAAGGAAAATTAAGTGGGAACCCTTTAGGAAAAAATCCATCGGACGTGTGGGATATTCCAAATGTAAAAGCAAATCATGTTGAAAAAACTTTGCATCCGTGCCAATTTCCAATAACTCTTCCGCGTAGACTAATACGTGCTTTAACACAAGAAAAAGGAGTTATACTAGATCCTTTTATGGGTGTTGGATCAACTGGGGTGGCATCAATACTTGAAAACAGAAGATTTATTGGAGCGGAAATTATAGAAGAATATTATCAAATAGCGAAAAGTAGAATTCAAGAATCAATAGATGGTAATATAAGAATAAGAGATGATAAACCTGTAAATAAACCTGATGTGAGAACATCGGTAGCAAAGCTACCAGAAGAATTTAAAAAAGTTCGAGAAGGTGTAAAACATGAGAAAAAAATCTAGGAGAGGAACTGGTTTAACAGCAGAAGAGAGAGCAAAAAAAAAGCAACAAGCAGAGAGAAAAAGAAAAACTAGAGAATTTAAAAAGAAAATTAAAAACATATTTATTATGGCCGGTTTCATTTATCTAAATACAGAAAATAAACATGTAGAAATAGGCCCGAGAACGGTTGAATTAGATTCAGTTTTTATTTATAAAAATATTTTACTCATATGTGAAGATACAAGTATTGAAGACATTAAGCCTCACATGAGAAAGAAAAATGAAACTTCGGAAGTAATTAAAAAGGATATTGCACAACTAGTCAAATGGCTTACTGAGAGTTTTAAAGAATATAAAGATGCCATAGATGAATATACTCCTGAAGAATACAAGGTATTCTATTTGTACTTTACTGAAAAAGAAACTGGGTTTACAAAAAATCAGTATGACCTATTTTCTCACATAAAAATTGTTGAACCTCAGTTTTTAAATTATTTAGATTCAATGGCTAAATGCATTAAGAAATCAGTTAAGTATGAAGTGTTAAGATTTTTAAATCTTAATTCTGAAGATATTGGTACGACTACGACCGAAGATGCTCAGAAAAATATTAATGCAACAATCATTAGTCCCAAAAAAAATACCGGTATAACAACTGGTGTAAGAATTGTTTCTTTTATGATGTCTGCAGATACGTTAATTCGAAACTCATTTGTTATGAGGAAAGATAGTTGGGAAGATGCAGTATTTTTATATCAACGATTAATTAAAAAAGAAAAAATAAAAGCAATTAGAAAATTTTTGGTAAAAAAAGAAGAATCTTTTTACAATAATATCATAGTTACACTTCCAGACGACGTTATATTTCTCGATCAAGACAAAAATCCGGTTGAACTTAAAAACATTGGAAAATTTGCTACCTATAATATGATTATCCCCGACAAAATGAACAGCATCTGTATTATTGATGGTCAACATCGAGTATTTGCTCACTATGAAGGTTTAGAGAATGATACTGATGAAGAAAAAATTTCTAAATTAAGAAAAGAGCTGCATCTTCTTGTAACGGGGCTGGTATTTCCGAAAGATATGCCTCCTATACAGAGGGCTTAAATTGAAGGTGAGATATTTTCGGATATCAATTCTAATGCGAAATCTGTTCCGGCAGATATATTGTTGCATGTGCAGATGAATAAATATCCACTGTCTGACTTAGGATTGGCTAGAAAAGTTATCGAACGATTAAATAGTGAGAAAATTTTCTTTAAAAAATTCGAAATGTCGTCTTTAGATAAAGGTAAAATAAAAATTGCATCTATTATAAAATTTGCATTAAGATACTTAGTGACAATTGAATCTAAAGATCGAAAAAGCTTGTATTACTTTTGGGAAGGAGATAAATCGGCATTAATAAAATTCGATCAAGATGCGTTTGACGAATATATAAATTATTGCATAAAGAATATCACAGATTTTTTTTCAGCGGTAAAGAAGAATTTTAATGCTGAATGGCATAATCCACAATCAAAGCTTTTATCAGTTACTGCAATTAATGGATTCATTATAGCGTTTAATAAAATAATTGACAAAGATGGTGTAAAAGATTTCAATTATTATGACCAAAGACTTCAAAAATTGGGAATTGATTTTTCAAAAGATAATTTTCCATATACTTCAAGTCAGTATTCGAAATTTTCAGAAAAAATAATTGATGAGGCTTTTAGAGATACAGAATAATTATGAACGATATAAGCTAAAAAATACAGCTTTAGATGATTGGATTAAAAAATAATTATCGAAGGATTGCATTAATAAATCAAAAAATTACTATACTTCGACAAAAAATTTATGCAGAAATTCGGTTTTGAAGTTGCGGATACATTTGAAAAAGACTATGAACTATTGTCTTTGTCCTTTGATGGAAGCAAGCCCGCCTTTGCCGAGGCCGTCAAGGATCAGAAGGTATTTGACGATACGCTGAGCATTTATTATTCGCCGCAGTGTCCCTACAGCGCGGACTGCATTGCGCAAGTCAAAAGCTTTTGTGAGGCCAACGCCATCGGCTTGCGCTTCATAGCAATAGACACGCTTGAAAAGGCCAAGAGCGTGCCGGTGTTTTTTAACAACTGGGCGGTGTTGTATCAGGGAAAATTTGAAACGGTGCATTTGCTCAACGAGGGATATTTGAAAAAACTGTTGAAGATATAACCGTATTCAATACGCCTTTAGGTGCAAAAAATCCGTTGAACGTAAAATTACCGACATCGGACAAAAATTCTGTTATTTAAAATCACCTTATACAATGAAGGTGATTTTTATTTTGAAAAGGTATTGACAGAATACAAAAACAAAGTATATTGTACATAGTGTATATATACAGTTGAGAGGAAGAAGCCATTGACAATCATTATCAGGAATGCAGATGATCGGCCGATTTATGAACAAATTTATACGCAAATTCGAAACAGCATTTTGTCAAACGAGCTGTCGGAAGGGCAGATGTTGCCTTCGATCCGCGCGCTGGCAAAAGATTTGCGTATCAGTGTTATTACCACGAAACGCGCCTACGATGAGTTGGAAAAAGACGGGTTTATCCACTCGGTAGCAGGCAAAGGCAGCTATGTCGCGCAAAAAAACACGGAAATAATCCGTGAACAATATAAAAAACAAATCGAAGAACAGATGCGTCAGATTGTCTTGCGCGCGGGTGCTTGTGAGTTATCAAAGGAAGAGTTGGATGAAATGTTTGATGTGATTTACAATCAGGAGGAAACGAAATGAACGCGATTGAAGTCAAAAATGTGAGCAAACACTATGCGGGATTTTCTCTTCAAGACGTTACGCTTTGCCTGCCTCGCGGCACGGTTCTGGGGCTTGTGGGAGAAAACGGCGCGGGAAAAAGCACGCTGATAAAACTGATTATGAACGCCACCGGCCGCGACGGCGGAAGCATTCGGGTCTTAGGCGTTGACAATGAAAGTATGGAGTTTGACGCTGTAAAAGAAGACATCGGCGTGGTGCTGGATGAGGCGTATTATCCCGAATCACTCACGGCGGCAAAACTCAATACCGTGATGAAATACACCTATAAAAATTGGGATGAAGAATGCTACAGACGCTATTTGCATCTTTTAAACTTGCCTGATAACAAGGCGTTTAAAGATTTTTCACGGGGTATGAAGATGAAACTTGCCATTTCAGTAGCATTATCGCACAAGGCGAAATTGTTGGTACTGGACGAGGCCACCAGCGGGTTGGACCCCATGATACGCGACGAGATATTGGACGTATTTCACGATTTTATCCGTGAAGACGACCATTCTATTTTGTTGTCGTCGCATATTGTCAGCGACCTTGAAAAAGTATGCGATTATATTGCCTTTTTACATAACGGAAAGCTGCAATTTTGCGAAGAAAAGGATGTGCTGTTGGAGCAGTATGCCGTGATAAAGCTGTCGCATGAGGATTTTGAGGCCATGGACGAAGAGGCGATTATCAGCGTGAAAAAAACCGAATACGGGGTGGAGGCGTTGGTAAAAAAATCGGCGATACCGACCGGATTTAGCGTGGAGCATACCACGCTGGAAAACATCATTTTATTTTTTGCGAAAGGAGAAAAAAACCGATGAGAGGACTGCTTTTAAAAGATTGGTATACATTGATAAAACAGGTGAAATTTTTCCTTTTGTTAATTCTTGTTTTTTCAGTTATCGGAGGGGGAAACATGGTGGCATTTGCTGTGGTGTATGCTGCGATGGTGCCCGTTACGGCGCTGGCTTATGATGAGCATGCCAAATGGAACAGTCTGGCGATGATGATGCCCTACTCCGTTGAAAAAATTGTTTTCAGCAAATATATCCTCGGCTATATCGCTATTGCCGCCGCGGTTTTGCTGGCGATTGCCGCACGATGGATTATGAGCATGATCAATCATGTGCCGATGGATACAGGGATGTGGGGGATGATTTTTTTCTCGATCTGTGCAGGGATGATATTACTGGCGGTGAATTTGCCGATGATGTTTCGCCTGGGTGTGGAAAAGGCGCGCATCGTGTTTTTTGTGATATTGGGCTTGGTGGTAGGAATCGGCATGGTCGCAGGAAAGAAAATAGAAATGTTGTTGAGTTCGCTTATCTCTCCCGTGCAACTGATGCCGACGTTGCTTGCGGTGAGCGCAGCAGTATTATTGCTCAGTGCGGGCTCGGTCTATGTTGCCATAAAACTGTATCGGCGCAGGGTGTTGGCCTAAAAGGGGTCTCAATTCGCCGCCGAATGTGGTATATTGGTTTGTATACAATAATAAAGCGGCGCAGGGCTTGACAGAGCCTATCTCCGACACAACAAATAAAAAACAGCAAGAGTCTATCTGCCATGCAGGAGGAAAAATGAATAAAGCAGAAATATATGAATTTTTGAACAATCAAAATATCCGATATGAGGTTACAGAACACGAGGCCGTATACAATATGGCGGAGCTTTCTGCGGTGAGCCTTCCGTATCCCGAATCGGACGCCAAAAACCTCTTTGTGCGGGACGACAAAAAGCGAAATTATTATTTGATAACGGTGAAGGGGGATAAAAAAATAAACCTGAAAGAATTCAAACAAACACACGGCACACGGCATTTGTCCTTTGCGTCGGAAAACGATTTGGCGGATATAATGAAGCTGACGCCGGGGGCGGTCACACCGCTGGGGGTTCTCAACGACGATGAAAAAAAAGTGCAGGTGTATATGGACAAAGAATTTTTGGAAAGCCCCGCGCTCATAGGCGTTCACCCCAACGACAACACGGCGACCGTCTGGCTGAACACAGAGGACTTAATCTATCTGTTAAGAGAGCACGGAAGTACGGTTCATTTGATCGATATTTAAGCAGATGATGCGCTATCTTCTGTAAAAATGATTTGAGTCCAACGGGAATTGAATGAGCGATATGCAGCAGTTCTTTGCTTGAGGAGTAGGCTTTGTTTTTACACCGTGAGCAAAGAAATGCAGTCTATGAAATCTCGGAACTTTTACTGAAAAAACTCAAGGAATGAATGAAAAAAAGCAGCGCTTCGACGAAAAAAGTCGAGGTGCTTTTTTTATTGCGATTTTTTCGAAAAAAAAGGGTGAAAGGCTCGTTTTTTTTACGAAAAAACTTGCATTGTGTGGAGGAAAGTGGTAATATTTGGAATAAAGTGGAGGATAGGAAGGAAACAGGCAGCATGTTTATCGGTGAATACACACATTCGATCGATGAAAAGGGAAGAATTATCATTCCCGTGAAGTTTCGCGCACCTTTGGGCGAAAGTTTTATTGCCACCAAAGGGTTGGACGGATGCTTGTTTTTGTTTCCTTACAAGGAGTGGGACGCCTTTGAGGCGAAGTTGAAAACGCTGCAGCTGGGCAGCAAAAAAGCCAGAGCGGTGAGCCGTGCGTTTTTTGGCAGTGCCACCGAATGCCAAGTAGACAAGCAAGGGCGCATTATGCTTCCCAAGCCGCTGCGCGAATATGCCAATTTGGACAAAGACATTTGCGTAATCGGCGTCAGTGAGCGTGTGGAAGTGTGGGATATGCAAACCTGGAAAGACTATAACGACCCAGAAGCGGGGTATGCGTCGGTGCTGGAAGACAACATTGAAGAGATGGACATCTAAATGGAAGAAAAAAGCCTGCACATTCCCGTGATGAAAACAGAGGTTTTGGATATTTTAAACATTTGCCCTAACGGTGTGTATGGGGATTTGACCATGGGATACGGCGGACACGGCAGGGCGATTTTGGAAGAGTTGGGACAAGAGGGTGTGTATGTGGGCGTAGATAAAGACCGTTACGCCATTGAAAAAAGCGAAGAATGGACAAAAGGGCATAAAGCAACGGTTTTTACTGTTCAGGAAGATTACAAAAATCTGCCGCAGATTGCCCAAAGACTGAACATCGATGCCTTTGACGGCATACTCATTGACATGGGAGTCTCCTCCCTCCAGTTTGACCAAGCGGACAGGGGATTTTCGTATCACCAAGAGGGCAGGCTGGATATGCGCATGAATCAAGAGGACAATCTGAGCGCGTATGACATCGTCAACGGCTACGAAGAAGCAGAGATTGCACAAATTCTTTTTGAATACGGTGAAGAGCGGCACGCAAAGGCCATAGCAAGACAGATTGCAAAACACAGAGAGATATCGGCTATTCAAAGCACAACAGAGCTGGCGGAAATTGTGAAAAAAGCCTATCCGCCCAAAGAGAGATTTCAAGGCAAACACCCCGCGCGAAAGACGTTTCAGGCGCTGCGCATCGCGGTAAACCGCGAAATGGATGGACTTGAAGAAGCGCTGAAAAGCATGGCAAATTTGTTGAACAAGGGTGGGGTGCTGGCAGTGATTTCTTTTCATTCACTGGAAGACAGGGCGGTCAAAGAGACCTTTTGGCAGTTGGCAAATCCCTGTGTGTGCCCGCCGGACTTTCCGATTTGCACCTGCGGCGCCAAAGAAGAATTTAAACTGCTGACAAGAAAACCCATATTGCCTTCAAAGCAGGAAATCGAAGTAAACCATCGCAGCCGAAGCGCGAAGCTAAGGGCCATTAAGCGCACGGCGGTGCAAAGATAAAAATAACAATAAAGGACGAAGCAACCATGGCACAGACACGAAAGAGCGCCGCAGTAGCGGCAGGCAAACAAAACATCATACAAACCCGAGCGTCAATGGCGACAAAGCAAACAACGCTGGGCAGGGCACGAAGCAGAAGAAGGCTGCGCCTGACCGGCGCAACGCTCAAACGTGTTGCCATGATTTTATTGGTGTTTATGATTGCGATGGCCTTTATTAATCAATATTCGCGCATCATCAGCGTCGGCGGACAAATCAACGCCATGGAAAAAGAAATCAAAAGTACACAAATGCTCACAGACAGACTTGAAGCACAAGTCATAAGCATGGTAAACTGGGATCAGATAGAATATGTGGCGAAAACAAAGCTGAACATGGTGGAGCCCACACAGGCCTGCTACACGGCAATGGAGCTAAAGCCGCTGCCGCAGGAATATACCCAAGAAAAAGCAAATATTGCTCAGGGTGAAGGGGGCACGAATACCGTGACAGAAAAAATATCGTCAGTCTTTTCGTGGCTGACAGACTAATTCGTCGTTTTGGGAGGGTCACATGAATTTTGACACACTGAGAAGCAGAAAAAGACTATTGGCCCTCCTTGTCGCTTTTGCGATAGTGAGTGTTATTTATGCGATTCGTCTGTTTTATCTTCAAGTTTTTCCGGATTCAAAAATTTCCGCAAGCCAACTCAATCAGCTCATGGGCGAAATTCCCATTACGGCGCCGCGCGGCGAAATCTATGACCGAAACAATGTGCTTTTGGTCAAAGACGCTGCCAGCTACCGCATTTATGCGCGCCCCAAAGATATTTCGGATTATGAGGGCACGGCAAAGATTCTTGCGGAGGCATTGGGTTTGGAACAGGAAAAAGTGCTTGCAAGCATTTCGAATACCGAGGCAAGTTTGGTGCTGATTAAGACGAAAGTGGATAACGATATTGCCCAAAGCATCAAAGAGCAAATCAAAAATGGCATCACCATTGAAGAAGATAAAAAACGCTATTATACCAACGGAAACTTTATGTCCAACGTCCTTGGCTTTACCGGCATTGACCACCAAGGACTTTTTGGCGTGGAGGCGGCTTTTAACGATGTGTTAAAGGGCAAAGATGGTCTGCTGGCTTATGAAAAAGACGCCAACGGCAACAAAATCAATTCGGGTGTGGAAATTCGCAGAGAGGCCCGTGCGGGTGATAATGTGGTATTGAGCCTTGATAGTGTCATTCAACACTATGCGGAAACGGAAACCGTTGCTGCGCTGCAAAGAACCAACGCAAAAAAGGTCATCACCATTGTTATGGACGTAAAAACGGGCGAGGTGCTGGCCATGGTCACCAAGCCCGATTATGACTTGAACAATCCGTCCACCATCAGCGATGCCTACCTCAGCGCCATTGCCGATGAGGCGTATACCACCGATGCAAGCGGCGGTGTGGTAAAAAAGAGCGATGATGATATACGCATGGGCATGTGGGCAAACCCCGCAGTGAGTTTTATCTATGAGCCCGGATCCACCTTTAAATTGATTACCACCGCGGCGGTGCTCGATGAAGGCACGATGAATATGCAAACACCGCTGTATTGTCCCGGGTATTATGTGGTGGACGGCGTGCGGGTGCAGTGCTCGGTGTTTCCCGGAGCGCATGGAACCAACCCGCTGCACAGCGCAGTGGCAAAGTCTTGCAACCCTGCATTGGCGCAGATGATTTTGACATTGGGCAGGGACAAGTTTTATAAATACGCCTATAATTTCGGATTTGGAGACGCCACGGGCATTGAGCTTTCGGGCGAAGAAAAAGGGATTGTTCCGCCCAATTCGGCAAGTTTGGGCAATTTGGATTTTTCCACGAAGAGTTTTGGACAGG
>ENA-UOOM01002028-UOOM01002028.1-fermentation-metagenome-genome-assembly--contig:-NODE-2028-length-17674-cov-56.693002_pt1 | contig 17674 bp, 17 predicted proteins | sample MGYA00245781_ERZ724031 | MGnify/ENA primary metagenome ERZ724031 (study PRJEB28704, sample SAMN03018317) | fermentation metagenome | biome: anthropogenic terrestrial biome; feature: soil... | reverse complement strand
TCATATTATCAATACTGACACTTATCAGCTCATTTTCCAAAGATAGTGTTCCGGAGTATGCAAACACCATATCCATATATTTTCTGAAATCTTCATATGTATTTGAAGGCTCTGCAACTAAATAATATTCCGCATTATTTCCTTGTACATCAATTCTGTAGCCCTTCATCCACATATCGTACTCTGCTTTAAATCCTGATACGAAATTAAAACTGATTTCATCATATAGTCCTTGTGAATAAAGATACTCCGCCCTTAAAAGCATAATAGCATCTGCACACTGATGAAGGTCTCTGTTTCCAATATATACATCAAATGCACTGTCATAAATTCCATATGGGGATTTTTCTCTGCTATCATAATATAAAACCTTTTTGCCATAGGGCTTCAGCTTTTGGTTTCTCAAAAATTCTGCAAAGCTTCCTTCTGAATATTCAACCCTAATGTAGCCTTCTACTGGCAAATATCTATCCTTTATAGTCAATCCTTCCTTATTAATGAGGCTATTTACAGTACCTTCTTGATTATCAAACATATTAAAAGGTAATTTAGCCGGAGCTTCTAATTTAACATTTTCACATCCGGTTATTAACAATCCTATCAATAAAATATAAATACTTAATAGTTTTCTTATGGACATAGTTATCATTGTCTCCCTATATACTCCAAAGTCATTGCTTTCAGAGACTAGTCAAATCCCTTTTTCTTAATCAACCAGTTTTTTTAAAATCTCCATATTTTCAAATTGCAAATATATTTTATCATTACTCTTATTTATAGAATATGTTATTTCACATTCTGCAATTGCAGTTGCTACTGGATCTCCTTCTACATCATACCATTGGTTTATCAGTTCGAATTGTGTATATAATTTTGATTTATCATCACTTATATCAGCTGTTGCATTTTCTGCTCTGAAGCCGGTATTCCAGCCAAAATCCAAATTTTTATAATAAATATCAGATTCTTCATCATAATCAAAAACATTTTCGAAAAAGTATTCCTTTTCACCGAAAACTTGAATTAGGACTTCATTTGATTTATCTAATGGAAATAGGAAAGCACCCTTATCTTCGTCAAAAGGAAAATATCCTTTATACAAATTGCTTTCATCATCATTGAAAGCAAGTATATATAATAAAAGTTCATAAGTATAGTTTTCTTCTCCCTTGTAAACCCTGTAAACACTTCTAATAATATCCTTTGTCAGTGATATTCCATTTAATAAAAGCTGTTGTTCTTGTAAGGTATCTTCTTGCTCATCTGCTGAAGACTGATATGATATCTCCGCACCATCCTCCATAATTTTGCATTTAATTCTATTTAATACACCGTAAGAACCGGTTGCTTCGTTATATCCTTCTGTTATTAATGAAAACTCTGTATCACTGATAACTTCATCTAAGAAATAATAATCTTCGGTAGTTAGTAAATACACTTTTTTAGGGTTGTTTTTATTTATATAATAATAATCATAGGATTTCGCATAATTGTTTTCATCATATTCAGCTGTATTTGAAACTATTGCAAAGATGCCATTATGGCCCTTTATATTTGTTTCAGACTTTTCTATGATTTCAAACATATTTTTATACGCTTCATCTAATGATACAATTTCCGTCAATACCTCCGAAGGTTCTCTTCCCATGCCAACATTATAAACTATATGAAAATTAGAAATTTTAAATTTGCCTCTGCCAAATGATGAATACTCCTCTAATTGACTGAATAGCTCTTCCTTATTAATAAATAAGAATAATTGTTTATTATTACTCTCTCCCATCATCATAGGAACTTTACTTTCGTATTTATCATCATAATATATTGTTCCGTAATTATTTGCATTCATTTCACTGTAAGATATATTGTAATAGCCTTCTGTTTCTATTTCACCGCAAAACGATATCCTGAATCCCCCGCCCCCTAATTTATCTACAGAATCGACTATAAGTCCACACACTCTGTCTTTAACCTTAACATCCAAATCTAAATTATTTGTTTCGTAAGCTTTCCCTTCGTATAGGATAGTGCCAATATTATCAGTTAATTGAATATCATTTATATTGAATCTGTCATAACTATAAATTTCCTTTAAATCGAACTTTACCTTCACCTTATAAATTCCTAATTCATCAGGCAAGCTTTCTGTAACAGATATATTGTCATAATATAAAAAGTAACTTTCGTCATTTAAATAGTAAAGGTCATAAGTATCATATTTTTCTTCAATAATTTTTCTGCTTTCTTTATCAGGTACAAAACATATGCTGCCTATTCCGCTTGACAATATTTCATAATCACCGTCAGTTATTATTTCACCTGTCAAATACTCCGTTCGGTCTATTTCACTTGCCTCATTTGAAATGTTTTCCGGCTCATTTTTTGTATCAACTTCTTCTGCGTTCTGCTGTGTATTATTAGTGCATGATGCTATTAAAAACGTTAACATTAAAATAAATAAAATAAATTTCTTCATTTTAATCCTCCATGATAACTACTAATATATATTATTACCGTCTATCATTAACTCGCTTAAGTGTTGAGGCGTTTTAATAAAACCAGAATTCCAGTGTATTAGTTTTCTTCTATAAGTTTTCCAGCTTTATATTTATATAATTTATGTTCCGAAGGCGAACTATTTTCATATAATCCTGTCTCAATAAACCACGTTCCATCTGTTGTGGTTAAACTTGCATAATCGCTTTTGGTTGCTTCAACTATATCAGCCTTTTCAAAATGATCATAATTCCATCTGTATATATCTATATAAGGTGGTAGTATTCCTGCTGAGCCTGCAATTAACTCTTCCTGGCCATCCATATCTAAATCAACAATGGTTGGAGAGCCCATAGTTAATAAACTTTCCCACTCTTGTTTATTTTCATTAAAAGAAACTATTTTCACCTCTATGTAAGTTGAGCCTATACTGCCTTCAATTTCAATATCCTTGATACCATCTGAAGTTCTGTCCTCCAAATCAACCTTTACATCATCTATTCTATAATTACTTACAACCCCAATTTCATAAAAATCATCATTGTGCTCTAAGAATCCATATATTACACCTTCACCCGGTCTTAAATCAGGATTAACGGTATTGTCGATATATAAATGTAATGTTGACTCTATCTGATTTGACAAATTACCAAAATAAATACTTTTTCCCCTAATCCATTCTTCTTTTGGAAGACCTTCTGTTAAAGTTTGCTTAGGCATGGGCGTAAAAGTTAGCTCTATGATATCTTTAGCCGAATCAGTAATATCATTTTCTGAAATATCGTTATTTTTCGGTAGAAGATCCGTAAAAATAGCTTTTAATTCATCTGCATTTGATTTTCGGAAGATGCCAAACATTCTTCTTATAGATTTTTCCTCAAGCTGGTCATTAATTCTATCATTATATATTTTTAATTTATCACGCACATTTATAAGGTATTCTAATTCCTGATTATTAATTCCCTCATCATCAATATCTGCTATTTTTCTCATGTCATAACTTATGGAACTAAGACGGGGAGATAAAGATAAATACCATTCGTAGGTATTCATCTGATGAAAATACTCCTTAAAAATTAAATTATTTTTTATTTCATCTTCATCTACAATATTATTATGATATTGCTTTTCGTATATATCTAAAAAATCAACAAGAGTAATATAAATATTTCTTAATGTAATACAGTCATAAGTATCAGTAATTTCATTGTATGTAAATCGGTGATAACCATAAGCCGATATAAGAATCATAACTACAATTAATATTATAATAATCTTTCTCTTTTTCACAAGGCACTCCTTTTATAACATTAAATCTTGTATTTTATTTTGATATATGTATTTCAAAACTTTTTGACCCATTACGATATCCCCATAACGAGAAAACAACAAGGTATATATCTTTAATATAGACGATATTAATATTACTTTTGTTCCTTATTTCTGCACCGGCGGTTTAATTCTAATTATTAATATTTAAACCAGAATATCACTCCGTCTTCAGTATTTTTAGCTCCATATGAGAACTTGTGCAGCTCAAGGATTGTACGTGAAATTGACAGTCCTAAGCCTGTGCCTTTTGTATTGCTTCGCTCTGTATTGCCTTTTTTATAAGGAAACCATATTTCATTTATTTTATCTTCCGGTATATGACTGCCGCTATTAAATACTTCAAGTGTATTTTCAAGTATCCTCATGCTGATTCTACCGCCTTCCGGAGTATTATCAATGGCATTAATAACAAAGTTATCAATAACTCTCTCTATTAATGATTTATCAGCCTTTATTACAGCCTCTCCATCTAAAGAAGCTGTGATGAATTTTTCATCACATACCTGCTTATAACGATTAATAATTTCAGTGCATATGTCATTAAGAGATATTTCTTCAAATCTAACCTAAAGGGAATCCGACTCTAATCTGGACATTTCAAGCATTTTACGGATAATTTTATCCATGCGGTTTACATTCGCTGTAATATGACCGGCATAATGCTCCCTTTTTTCGGTATGAACATCTTCTTGCAGGTTCTGTGCATAACCAGAAATAATACTCAAAGGTGTTTTCAAGTCATGGGCAAGAGCATCTGTCATTTCTGTGCGTTGTCTTTCAAGCTCTTCTTGTTTTAAGTATGTTTTATAAGTTTGTTTTGAAAGTATATATGCAGCAATGAAAAATATTATTAAGCAAGCAGTCCAGACATATATTAATGTAGAAGAGATTCGTTCCCATATGTCTATGTCAATACCTGCGGCAGTATAAAATCCACTGTATAAACTTCGATCCTCCAATATCCTATATGTGTTTTGGTAAGGTACTACCAGGTAATAGCGATATGTTAACATGCTTACTCTTTCAACAGGATTAATAGAAGTAGGTAACTTTTTTAGGACCTGTTGTAAATAATTAATTAAATTTGATTCGTCAGTTACCATTTGACGTAACACTTCTTGGTTTTCATTATATAAATTATCGTTATATGCCGGAGTGATACTGCCATACTCAAAATATGGTAAATCTTTTGTATTTTCATAGCCTGAACGGTAGACTAGGTCATTCCTACGTTCTCCACCGGCTGAAAGTATATTTCCATTTTCATCTAAAGATTCGGCATAAATAGGAGTAACATATATTTTTTCAGGAATAACCATTTCATTATCCATCCATAAACCATCAATATCTAACGCATATCTATGTAAATCTCCGACTTTGACTTTTTCAGCTTTTGTATCAGCACATAAATAATTTTTTAGCTCTTTAATTTCTTCTTCACTAAACCAATCTTCAGGATTCAATGATCCATAACTTGTTTTATGTGAGTTGCCTTCTATGATTGTATATTGTACTGTCCAATAGTTATTCGTATTGAGTATAAGTTCGTATTTATCTGTGAAAACTGCAATTTCTGCTTCTATTTCATTAAAAACATTTGATATTTTTAAAAATCCTTTTTTTACTTTAGATAAATCTGTAATATTATTTTCACTGTCAATATTATCCCTTAGGATATCTTCCACATTGGAATTAATATTGTTACTGTATAGTATCAATTCTTTTTCAACGGTTTTCTTTTCCATAAATATCAGAATTGCACTAAATCCAATCATCAACACCATGTAGGTAGCCAAAAAAACACTAAAGATTCGTACATAAATAGAGCGTTTAGCATTCCGTTTCATTAATCAACCTCCAATTTGTATCCTTTTTTGAATACGGTTCTTACTTGTGTAGAAGCACCGCCTAAGGCTTGGCGAAGCTTTTTAACATGGTTATCAATCACCCTGTCATTACCGTCAAAATCATATCCCCAAATCCTGATAATAAGGCTGTCACGGCCCACAACTTTACCTTGATTCTCCATAAGTATTTTTAAAATTGCAAATTCTATAGGTGCAAGTATTATTTCTTCATCGTTAATATAGGTTGTGTATCGATATGGGTCTAATTTTATTTTCCCTGCTGTCATTACCTCTCTTCTAATCATGCCTTTTGAACGTTTTAACAAGGCATTTACTTTTGCATGGAGCTCTGCCAAAGAAAAAGGTTTAGTAACATAGTCATCGCATCCTAACTTATAACCATGTAATCTGTCACTTTCATTATGTCTTGCTGTAATAAATATAATGGGAACATCGCTCCTTTTTCTTAACTCCCTGCAAATTGTAAATCCATCCGCCTCCGGCAGCATTACATCAAGGAGTATCAAATCATATTCATTGTCAATACATTTTAATTGACCTTCGATTCCTGTTTCTGCAGCATCTATAGTTAAAGCACCGCCGCTTTTTTCCGTAAAATAATCTATAATAATCTCTCTTATCTCTGCATCATCTTCAACTAAAAGAAGTTTAAATACCATTTTCTCACCTCAATATACATTTTAGCACATATATCTATCTTTTTTATATCCTTATGAAAACTTTTTACTTAATTATAGCATAAAAATAACGCCAATTATCTTGACGTTAGAATTTTTTCAAGCAATATTTCTACTTAAATAATAATCAAATAAAGAATATACTAATACTGCCAAGATATACAAAATGACAGCATTATTAATCAGGTTCGTTCCCGGCAAGGTTATAGGCGCCTTCAATATCATCATTTTCCCTGCAATAATAATTTAATTCATTATCAAATATATAAAATTCTATGTTTTCACCTTTTGCTTGTGCAATTTCTACCTTTTCACCGGTAAAATATTTGACGCATAAAAATACATCATCATTTACTACTTTATCATAGTAATAAAATATAGGACCGGGAAAAGTACTGTAAACCACATAACCTTCTGATATATCTATATACAAATTTTCATACCTGCAATCAATATCAGAAGCCAAATCCCTGATTGATTTGTCTATCATATTAACTTCGAAAATATTGTCAAGTCTGTCATCCTTTTTAGTTAATATATAAAGCTTATCATTATTTTTTCCCCATATTGTCACTCCAAGCCCTATGTTATTTTCATTATTTTGATTTTTGCTGCCGGTACCATTATTTGAAACGTAATTAAACACATTATCTTCAAGATATTTATTCCCGTTTTTGTCAAGCACAATAATATCGCCGTTCTCATTGTACAGGTTTATGTATTTACCAAGCTCACTGAAATTTATATCATCAAGATTATCTGCAATAATATTTAACTTGTTACCGTCGGTGTATTGAATCAGCATTTTATTTTCACCATCATCTACAAGAGCATAAACAATATCATTGAATTTTTGAAGCTTTACATTGTAAGTTTCATCAATGTTTAATTCAGAATAAAGTAATTCTATAAAACCTTCTCTTATACGAGAATGCTCTTTTCCTATCATATCTGATATGTCTACTGTTACCCTCTCACCTGAGCTTGCTGTATAGCTTATTGTTTTTTCATCTTCTTTTTTAAACTCAATTTTTGTTCTGATTGATTTTGCTATTTCAAATTTTTCTGATGTATATAAGTTAATCAGATAAAGATAATTATATTGTTTTTCCAAATGTTCCATCATATAAGAATTTATATCCAATGCATAGAATGTATCACTTGATAATATATATCCCTTATCTTTATCAATAAAGCTTTCATAACCTCCACCGCTAGTGAAGTTTGGCTGTGATACAATTTTTTTATCAATATCAATGGCAAGAAATACATATGACAAGTCATGGCATAAAAAATATGCCAGGTTGGAATTTTTAATCCATCCCGTTTCCATAATATACATCCTTGTTGGGAACAAAACCCTATTATTATCTAATATAAAGTCTTCATTAGAAAACTCTTTTCCTAAATCTATGTATTTATTTAAAATGATTTCATTGGCTTTATTGTCAACAACACAAACTGAGAAAAAATCGTTGATATAGCAGGTGAAATCTCCGTTATCACTGTTTAATATTTCGGTATAATAGCATTCATATAAAATTTTCTCTTTTCCTTCATTGTCAGAGCCTAATTTTATAACATATGAATTATAGGCTCCGTCTATAAATATTTTATCATCATCCTCACTATATACAACATTCTCCATGTTATAAAGGATTCTTTTTAAATCACCCTTTTCATATCTCCATATTTCATAATAATCACCGCTTATTTCTTTTTCTATGTTATTTAAATCTCTATCTGTATATGCTGTAAAGGCAGTGGGCTCATCTTCAACACTATCTTCGTAAATATATTCATAATGTAACATTAAATCGTGTATTTTCACTTTTATATAATATATGTCTTCAATACTGAAAAGCTCTGAAATTTCTAAATTATCAAGCCCGGTTAAAGTTTTGACCTCATTTTGAACTATGGCTAAGGTTTCATCTGTTTCATATGTTTTAATTACAAAGGCATACTCACATTCGTTTTCCCCCCAGGAAGCAATCATTCTGAATCCTCTTATATCCTTTTTTTCCGGCTCATAATATGAGCTTAAGGATGATGCTAAATGTTTTTCTATTTCAAAGGAGCATTTGCCACCAATCAATTCCACAGGAATATTTATAATTTCTTTGTCTGCATAAATCTGTCTGCCTTCTTCATCAATTAAGATATCCATAATCTTAAATTCATCCGGAGGGTTGCTTTTAAATGTAATTTCAGCAATGCTGCCGTTTTTAATAATAGGGATATCTCTTTTTTCTTTGAGTATGGTAACAAAAGTATCCTCCCTGTCATAAACACTGCCATCCCATTTATTCTTTGCTGATACATATTCAATCTCCTTGTTGTCAATCGATATTAATATGTCCGGCGGCTCCGCATTGGTCGAAGTTGATATATCTACTGGTTCCTTTATAGCTGAACACCCTGCTATAAAAAATGTCAATACTATAATTAAAACTGTTAGAAATATTGTTTTTTTCATTATACGCCCCTCTTACAATAAAATCATTATCATTAACTTTATTCATTATTGACTTTTATATATTATAGACGTTAATTTTATTACTTATGTTCCTAACATACATCCTTCATCCATTTTAATATTATAAAAATAACACCAATTATCTTGACGTTATTACTGATTTTTTTATTAAATATAGAACCGGACAATTGTAAATATCCCTCAGTTTAGCTGCCAAGGTAGATTTACCTGAACCACTGTAGCCAATTATTGCAGCCTTCATGAAAACACCTCATCCTCATGTAGTCTCTCCAACTCTTTATACATATCCTCAATACTATTCTTCAAATGAATATATTCATTGTATTGTTTATTATATTCATTTAAATCCCATTCATCTATGTTTGTATTCAATATATTTTCAAGTTCGATAATTTTATCTTCCGTTTCTAAAATATCATTTTCTAATTTTTCTAAGTCTCTTTTGGATTTTTCTTTTGCTCTATATAAGTAAAGAACCGTCCGAGTTATTTGGACAGTTGTTCGAAACCATCCCAATTATTCTTATGGTAAATTCACCTTTCATATATTTTTATCATATAATAAACAACTATAATATGAAAGGTTGAATATCAAATGAATAACTATCTATTATTTAACCAGCGTCCACAACTTGCAGGGGCTTTAAATGTTAATTCCAAATTGATGGATTATAATGTTAATGTACCTATAAGCTTAATGAAGTCTATTGAGGGAAAATATTTTGTTGGAACGGCTCCGAACCTACGATTTGGCAACGTTACCAACGCATGGGCAAGACTATACAATCCGACAAATTCCGGTGTCAACTTATTTGTAAATACTTGGACTGTAAGTGATATCTTTTCAACGCCATACAGTGTACAAATTTGGTTTAACAGTACACCGCCGGGATTAGTCCAATTTTCTCAATTTGTTACCCCTTCCAATTTGACAATTACTCCGCAGCCACAGTCTCATATACAGCTTCAATATGCTATCGCGGTCAGTGGTTTGCCGGCAGGCGGAATGAAAGCTTACGGCAGATACGGTCTCGCCGGTACTACCATAGTTTCAGAGGAAGAAGGGAAATTTATATTCGCTCCCGGTGGTTCATATTTAATTTTTATATCAAACCCCGAAAGACCAACTGTGCCTGCTTCAGGTAATATTGCATTTGGATGGTGGGAAGAACCAATTTGGCAATAGTCAATTATACTTAACAGTAAATTATGCTTATATAAATAATGATTGGTATGAACATGTCACCATACCTCTTTTGGTATGTTCTCCTTCCTTTGTTAAAAGAGAACTGACTCCACAAAAAAATTCTGAGAACGAATAAAACTATCCCTTAGAATAAACAAAACAAAAAATAAAAAAATTCTAAAAATAAAAGAATCGTTCCTAATATAGACTAAGAACGGAAAGAACCGTCCCCAAAATTTTAAAATTTTAGAATTCTCTTTTTTCGCTTTCTTCTTCGAAATATTCAACTTCTTCCAAATCCATGCTGACTTCAATTCGAACCAAGGTACGGCGCAGCAAGATAAGAGAAGTTTGGATTCGTCGTTCTTCAATTTTCTCTTTAAATAAGGCTTCTAATTCTTTACGATCTGTTTCAGCACGTTCCAAATCGATTTCTTCCGGTCTCTGAGCTATTGTACTGAAAATATTAACCGTTTTTTTCCCTATTTCGGCTATCCCGCCGAATAGAGCAAGCTTCTTCACAACACCATTATTAATAATGCGGAGAATACCATCGCCAAGTATAGCTGAAACAGGTGCATGACCGGAAAGCACACCTAAGTCGCCGTCGATGCAGCGCATTATAACCATATCGGCCTTTTCAACGAATTTAAGTCCGCGAGGTGTGGTTATATTAAGGGTAATTTTTTTATCATTTACTGCATTAGTCAGTTGTTCAGCCATTTTAAATACCTTGTGCTTTCTTGAATTTATCCACTACTTCATCAATGGAGCCTACATTGAGGAAATAGCTTTCAGGTATGTCGTCATGCTCTCCTTCTATTATTTCTTTAAAGCCTTGGACTGTTTCATCAACAGTAACATAACGTCCAGGTATAGATGTGAATTTCTCACCCACATAGAAAGGCTGCGACAAAAAACGCTGGACTTTCCTTGCTCTGCTGACAGTGCGCTTATCATCCTCGGACAGTTCATCAATACCAAGAATAGCAACAATATCCTGAAGGTCCTTGTAGCGCTGAAGGATTGCCTGAACATTTCTCGAAACGCTGTAATGCTCTGCTCCAACAATATTTGCTTCCAATATACGAGATGACGAGCCCAACGGATCTACAGCAGGATATATTCCCTGCTCTACAATTGCTCTGGATAAAACAGTAACCGCATCCAAATGAGCAAAAGTAGTAGCTGTTGACGGGTCCGTAAAGTCATCTGCAGGCACATAAATAGCCTGCACTGAAGTTATTGAGCCTGACTTTGTTGATGTAATGCGTTCCTGCAGCATACCGATTTCCGTTGCTAAAGTCGGCTGATATCCCACAGCACTGGGTGTACGCCCTAATAATGCCGACACTTCTGAACCCGCCTGTACAAAACGGAAAATATTATCAATGAACAAAAGAACATCCTGCTGCTCCCTATCTCGAAAATACTCGGCCATAGTCAACCCTGTAAGACCTACTCTCATTCTTACTCCGGGGGGCTCATTCATTTGACCGAAAATTAGTGCTGTCTTATCCATAACACCGGAATTCTGCATATCGTAATATAGGTCATTGCCCTCACGGGTACGCTCGCCTACGCCCACGAATACGGAATAACCACCGTGTTCTTTAGCAATGCTGTTTATTAACTCCATAATAAGTACGGTTTTCCCTACTCCTGCACCACCGAACAGACCTATCTTTCCTCCTTTTGAGAAAGGACAAAGCAAGTCAATGGCCTTGATGCCTGTTTCTAATATCTCCGGCTGAGCAATCTGATCAGTCAGGCTTGGAGGATCCCTGTGAATAGGCCAGTATTCTATGGCTCCTATCTCCGGCTTGTTATCAATAGGATTGCCTAAAATATTAACCATGCGGCCTAAAACTTCTTTGCCTACAGGAACTGTTATGGGAGCGCCGGTGTCTATGGCTTCCATGCCCCGGGTCAAGCCGTCTGTCGGGTGCATGGAAATACAGCGCACAGTGTGATCCCCAAGATGCTGCATAACCTCTAACACCAATGTCTCTCCATTAAACGGTACTTCGATAGCATCATACAATGAGGGCAATTCGCTCTCAAATCGAATATCAATTACTGCTCCTATTATCTGAATAATTATACCTATATTTTCAATTGTCATGTAGACCACCTTTATTCAAAATATTTACACTTCCTACGATCTCACTGAGCTCTTGTGTAATAGCTGTCTGACGTTTTCGGTTATATAAATGTGTTAGTTTCTCTATTATTTCTGAAGCATTCTTCCCTGCTGCATCCATATTGACCATGCGTGCTGCTTGTTCGCTGGTGTGAGACTCCGAAAACGCTCTGAATAATTTCATATGCAAATACAACGGAATCATGTGGTCAATAAATGTATCTTGATTTGGTTCATATTTTATTTCATTTTCCTTATCTGTTTCCTTAATGATCACAGGCAGCAGTCTTACTACAACAGGAACATAGTTTAGTACGCTCATGAAGTGAGTATAAGCAATAAACACTTCGTCGGCTTCGCCGGTCATATAGTAATCAACAAGCCATTTTGCAAGGCTTTCGGTACCGTAATAGACCTGGGCATCAGGTAAGTCAATTATTGTTTGTACAATATTCTTGCCCTTCCTTTTGAAATATTCATACCCTTTGGAGCCTACGGCAACTATTTTTTCGTTTTTGCCTTGATTTATATGTTCCAAAGCTTTTGCAGTAATATTTGCATTATAGCTTCCGGCTAAACCCCTGTCGCTGGTCAATACTATATACAAAGAATTCTTCACTTCCCGCTCTTTATAGAATGGGTGAAATTTTGCACCCTCCTGACTGCCAACTTCTTCTGCAACGCGTTTAAGTTCACGGTAGATGGGACGGACACCTTCCAATTGGGCTCTTATCTTAACAAGCTTAGTTGAGGCAACCATATCCATGGCTTTAATAATCTGTTCTACAGAACGGACATTTTCTATTCTTTGTTTAATATCTCTCATAGAACTCATACATTGCCTCCTTAACTGTAATTGTACTGTGTTTTAACCTCTGCAATGGCAGCTTCTATTTTTTCAGCTAATTCTTCGGAAAGTTCACCGCTTTCTTCAATCTTTTCCTTGATAGCAGCAGCATGTGTATCCACGTAATTAATAAAGTCCTTCTGAAAGTTATGAATACGCCCTAATTCTATGCTTTTTAGATGCCCGTTGCTTAATGCATAAAGAATCAAGACCTGATCTTCAATAGCCATAGGTTTGTACTGAGGCTGTATGAGAACTTCCATAATACGCTCCCCATGATCCAGACGATCAATAGTATCTTGATTGAGATCTGAACCAAACTGCGAGAAAGCAGCCAATTCTTTATACTGTGCAAACTCAATTCTAAGAGGTCCCGCCAATTTTTTAATAGCAGGAATTTGAGCTGTGCCTCCCACACGAGAAACGGAAAAACCGGGATTAATAGCAGGTCGGATACCGTTATTGAATAAATCAGCTTCCAAATAAATCTGTCCGTCTGTGATTGATATTACATTAGTTGGTATATATGCAGAGATGTCGCCTTCTTGTGTCTCTATAATCGGCAGTGCCGTCAATGTTCCGCCGCCGTATTCTTCACTCATGCTTGCAGCACGTTCCAATAATCTTGAATGCAGATAAAAGACATCTCCCGGGTACGCTTCACGACCTGGCGGACGTCTAAGAAGCAGGCTGATTGCTCGGTAGGCTACAGCATGCTTGGATAAATCATCATATACAATCAATACATCCTTACCTTGCTGCATCCATTCTTCCGCGATTGCGCAGCCGGCATAAGGAGCTATATACTGCAAGGGAGCAGGATCGCTGGCAGTAGCTAAAACTACTGTAGTGTAAGACATAGCACCGGTTTGATTCAGCACTTTGATTATACGGGCTACAGTTGATGCCTTTTGTCCGATAGCAACATAGACACAATAAACATCCTTATCTTTCTGATTAATGATTGTGTCAATGGCAATAGCAGTCTTTCCGGTTTCCCTGTCCCCTATAATCAATTCCCTCTGACCTTTCCCAATAGGAACTAAAGCGTCAATTGCTTTGATACCTGTCTGCAACGGTCTGTTTACTTCTCGGCGCATGATTACATTAGGTGCAATGCTCTCTATTTTGCGGTAAGAATCCGCTGCAATGGCACCCTTATCATCAATCGGCTCACCCAACGCATTGACTACGCGTCCTAACATACCGTCACCTACAGGGACTTCAGCCATTCTGCCTGTAAGCTTAACGGGATCCCCTTCTTTAATACCCGCGTCAGAGCCCATTATAACAACACCTATACTGTCTTCATCCAAGTTCAACGCCATACCATAGGTCCCATTGGGAAATTCCAGAAGCTCACCGCTCATTGCACTATATAAGCCATATACACGTGCTATACCATCTCCAACCTGTATGACAGTACCGGCTTCAGAAAAATCCAGCTGGGATGAGTAAGATTCTATTTGGTTTTTTATCACCTTGCTAATTTCATCTGTATTAACTATCATTCTATTCCTCTCTTTAAGTGCTCTCTCATAATGTTCAATTCAGACCTTACGGTACAATCAAAAATACATCCGTCAACTAAAATATAAAATCCGCCTATCACATCTGGATCGATTTTGGCCTTGAGCTTTACTTCCATATTTATTTGTCTGGTTAATATCATGCGGATGGATTCTATTTGTTCTTCCGTAAGTGCTTTGGCTGAGACAACTTTAGCTTCTAATCTGCCAAAGAGCCTGTCTGTACGTTCTATATATTCTGTTAATGCCGGAACAATCAAAAATTCTCGATTTTTTCGAACCATGAGATATAAAAATCCCATTATATGCTTGGCAAGCTTATCTGAAAAAGCATTTTGGAAAAGCTGGTGTTTAGCTGAATCCGGCACATGGGGATGAGCAAGAAAAGCCTGCACATCATCTCTTTCCAGTGTATTTCTTACTATAACCGCTTGCTCTAAATCTTTTTCCAAACTGCCTTTTTCTTCTGAAATTTCCAAAAGCGCATTAGCATAACGGTCCTTTAGCTTTGCCATTTTGCACCCTCCATCTTAGCCAATGATTCCTCAAAGAGCTTTTCTTGAGTATCTTCATCTATGTTTTCAGTAATATATTTTTTGGCCATAAGAGAAGCAAGTTCGATGATATAAATACGGGTTTCTTCTTTAAGACGGCTTTTTTCCGCCGAAACACTGTCTGCCGAGCGTTTTTTAATCTCTACGGCTTCCAATTTGGCATCTTCAAGAATTAATTTGCTTTCTTCGGAAGCTTTAAGCCTGGTAGCTTCAAGAATCTCTAAACGCTCTTTATCTATTTCTTTTATCTTTGCGTCGTATTCAGCTATCAACTCCTTTGCTTTGAGCATAGCCGCATCCGAGTCATCAATCTTTTTTTGAATTCCTTCCGTACGTTTACGCAAAAAATCCTTAACGGGATTATAAAGAATAAAGCCTAATGCAACAGCTAAAATAATCGCGTTAAACAATTGGATGCCTATACTTATCAATGTTTGCGTATCAAGACCAAAAACACGGCCTTCAGGCACAGTTTGAGACAAAAACACTACCGTATCCTGCATTCAAATGACCCTCCTTCCCTTTATCTTTCATCAAATACGTCAACCATGCTTTAACTTATTAGGTTGACTAAAGTATCTACCAGCGGATTAGCGAACAGCATGATGATAGCAACCAAAAGACCGTAAATACCAGATGTCTCGCACATAGCCAGCCCCACAAACATAGCACTTCTTATATCGTTGGCAGCTTCAGGCTGTCTGGCGATTGATTCTATTGCTTGACAAGCAACTTTTGACTGTCCGAATGTGGTGAAAATTCCGTTAAGCAGAGCAATTGCAGCTGCAATGTGTATTATACTGATTACACTTCCTAAAGATTCCATAATAAATTCCTCCAATATTTTTTCTTAAATATTAATATATCAATAAGTTATTAGTGCCTTAATCTGCTGCTGCACCTCTAACATACATGAGACTTATGATAACAAATATATAGGTTTGAATAGCACCAAATACTACATCAAAGAATGCATGCAGAAATACCGGGATGCCAAACTGGACAAATAACGGCGTTAATGCATAATAGAGGGTCAGAATAATCGTACCGGAAAGCATATTGCCGAAAAGTCGAAAACTCAAGGATACCGGTTTAGCCAGCTCTCCGATTAAATTCAGGGGGAAAAATATAAAGTGGGGCTCGAAGAAGCTCTTCAGGTACTGACCTTTGCGATGTTTGAATCCCATAATAAGCATAAGTGAAAAGCTTGCAAGGGCTAAAGCAAAAGTAGTTGCCCAGTCCGCTGAAGGTGCTCTGAATCCAAAGATACTGAACACGCAGGATGTCAGTAAATATACAAAAACCATGAAATACCATGGGGATATATATGAGAGTTTTTCGCCTAAGGCATCACCTGCAAAATTATCAAATATTTCCACAACCGATTCTATTACATTCTGGCAGCCTGTGGGAATGACTTCGAAACTCTTTAGTTTAATCCGTGCTATGACTGCAAGTACAATAAGAAACAGCATAATGAGCCATGTGTTAAAAATTGTTTCTGTTATCCAAACTTCAACACCTGCCACATTCAAAACCCAAAGATTATCAATATTCAAAATCATTTACTGTTCACCGCCTATATGTCCGATTTTATTTTAATTTTTCGATGAAAATTTAATATTATATACTGCTAACTGGAAAGCCAATACACCGGTTACTACGCCCCACAAACTAATCTGAGGAACGACTGCACCTAAAAAAAGTACAACAGCTGTTAAAAAAAGCCTCAAGAAATGCTGAATGCCGACATAGCTCCCGGCTTTTTTCGTTCCCATTGCCAATGCTTTATCAACGGCATTCTCTAATAGAAATACTTTAAAGATACTGAAGGCTGAGCCCAATAAAACTCCAAACAAAAATGGCAGAAATTCCATAGACCGGTAGTAAAGCAGTGAAATCAGAACAGCTGCAAATGCTATAACAAGTATTGTAATAATCATTCTCTTTGCTAAATCAGATAATCTCATACTTCTCCTCTTCCCGCATCTCAGCGTTTTCCATCTTTATCCTTGGCTATATTAAATAAGGACCTGATTCCAGCCCCTACACCCAAAATAGAAAAAACCAAAAGAAACCATGGCTCCGTACCAAACTTGTCGTCTAAATACTGACCTAACAATACACCGACCAATACCGATGCTGCTATAGTCACTCCTATCTGCGAAAAGTTAGCTAAAGCACCAAACATATCACTGTATTTCTTTGGTGGTTTATCATTATTGTGGCGGTTATCCAAAGATAGCATCCTCCCCGCTAAAAACATAGTGTCCTGATAAAACATATTCGGACACTATTTTTGTTCACCTAAAATTTTACCATAAATATTAATATGATGTCAAGTTTTAGATTTATTGGAAACCCTGTATAAAGACCAATAATAAAAGAACTTCTTACGAAGTCCTTTGTATCATACTGAGCGAAGCGAAGTATCTCTCCTTGTCATACTGAGCGAAGCGAAGTATCTCTTTTTCCATATGTGCAAAATTTCAAATAATGTGTGAATTTTACTGAATTTTTCTCAATTATCAACACATTAGTTG
>ENA-UOOM01002027-UOOM01002027.1-fermentation-metagenome-genome-assembly--contig:-NODE-2027-length-17681-cov-71.320946_pt1 | contig 17681 bp, 19 predicted proteins | sample MGYA00245781_ERZ724031 | MGnify/ENA primary metagenome ERZ724031 (study PRJEB28704, sample SAMN03018317) | fermentation metagenome | biome: anthropogenic terrestrial biome; feature: soil... | reverse complement strand
TACAATTTACTCGGGCAATAGGTGAAAAAATGGAAACCAAAACAAGAATTCAAAAGTTAAGCACTACTTTAGTGAACAAGAAAGGCTATGAGTCATATGGATCCTTGATAGGAAATAGCAACACTGAAAGACTACACTCTCCAGGTTGCAGGGCGATAGATATGATGAAAAACGACCATAAAGTCCCAACCAATGGGGCTCACTTCATACCATGCAAATGGTGCTACCCTGTAGAACCAGGACAACTAGAAGATCCTAATCAGTCTAAATTGGAAGACCAGAAGGAAGTAGAAATTTGTCAGGATCCAAAAATAAACCAATTATTCAAGCAGGTAGGATGCCTAACCTGCGGATCCAAAGACGGAATTGTGAAAATGTACCACCATGAACATGGTTCCAGGCTAATAGGGAAAGAAGGACTCTGGTGGATCTACTTCGAATGCAGCTGCGGATATCAAACAGCCCTATGGAAAGCAAAACAACAAAGAAGGAGGGAATAATAATGACCCTATCCTTCCATGAATTTCTAGAAATCACCAATGAGGACCAGCCAGAAAATAAAACAGGATACAAGATTTATAGAGGCTTCACTTTCCAATGTCCAGGAGAAATAACGCAACTAATACCAGACCATTTTCAATTGGTAGAAAAATGGTGCTACAAAACCTTAAGAGTAGTATGGATATCCAAAAAATATCTCTCCATACTAACCTACTGCGAAGGGGACCTGATACTAGAAGTCTGCGAGAGCATGGAATACTTTAAAAAAGAAATACAAAGAACCAGTGAGTTCTACAGGGAGCACTGATCCAATATGAAAGGCAAAAACAAAAGGTTTTACGTAAATCTACCCAAGAACATGCACCATAAAATCTGGAGAATGTCAGGAAGTTTCAAAATTAACTTGGTGGCCCAGTGCCTCCTCGTGGAGTACATGACAGATCCTGAGCTGCAGGCCCGTGTGAAAAACAGGCTACAAAACAGGAGCAGATAAGCTCCTTAAACAAATTTTTTTATTAAAAATAATTTCTTCTTTTTTTATAGCGTGAAGGACGCTACCCATCCATGAACAGCACCTTAGAATCAAAAAATAAGGGGCAATAGGTGGTACGACGGAAACCATCGCACCACTTACCATTTATTTATTCATTTTCAAGTATAAGAATTATTTGATCTGTTCAAAAGTCGTCATAAATTTTAAAATATTTGAGTGCAAAAACAACCGAAATTAATTCATTTTTAAGTCTATCAATGTCTGAAAGGTCCACATCATCTTCATCTTCATCCTTACCTATATGAATAAGGCCATTCCTGTCTTTTCTGAGATGTTCCAAACTATCATAAATACGTTGATTCAAACTTGGAAAACCTATCATATTCGTAATAAAAGGTAATAGACTTTTCAATCTATATGAATGAGTAGCTTGTTTTAGAAGACTTTTTGTATTCTTTCTAGAAACGCCATTATTAATCAATGCATTTTTAATAAAATTGACAAGACTTATTTCAATAGAATTATGGGCAGAAATAATCATATATCGATAATTCGTTTCATGAAAAAATTTAAAGGCATCTAACAATAGCATTATTGACAAATCCTCTTTAATGCTTTCTGGAGCATAAACGTATCTTAATTCTAATTCAATTTCATCAACAGATGGATCAATAGATCTGCCATAAATTGATATTATTTCGGTTTTTAGCGGATGACTAGGAACATCTCTATACAATATAACTGGTTGTATACCATTTTCTAAACTAAATAGATGTAAATTAAGTAATTCTCCATTTTCTATATCTTCGGTAACTTTCCATGTAAATATTTCATTGGCACTTAAAGAAAGAGTTTTCCTGCCTGGTAAACATCCTAAAATATAAAAATTGAATCCAAAAGTAAGATCAGTACCTTCTAATGAGTTATTTAAAATATCCCATAAATCCTTTTTACACATAAAACATTCAAATCCAGACTCAAAATATTCTTTAAAATTATCATCAGTTAAAGGAACCATATGTCCACATTCACATTTACACATTTCAAATGGATCAAGCATGTATTTAGATAACAACTTTAATAAAATAAAGTTTTCTATAACATATAATTAGAATTCAACCATCAAATATCGAATTGTATTAGAAGTGAGGCTTATAATGGGATATCTAATTTGTGACAATTGTCATGGTTATTATGAACTTAAAAATGGCGAATCACCTGAAGATTTTAGTTCTAAGTGTGAATGTGGTGGTAATTTAGAGTTTAAAGATTCAATCAATCATAACCACGGAACGGTAAGTGAAGGTAGAGATAAAATAGCCCATGGCTATAGTTACACAGATAAGAAGAGTTTTAACTATAAAATTATCATGGTTTTTGGCGTTGTCATTATTATTGTAGGAATAATTGGCATCATCATGTTAAATATACTTGGGCTAATTATTACAATAGTAGGGGCACTAGTTTATTATTATGGGCATAATGAAGGCAGCAGCTGGATGAAAGGAGACAAAGGAGAAAAGTTAGTATCATTATACCTGGAAGATCTTCCTAGAGGTTATTTCACTTTTAATGACGTGACAATACCTGGAGGTAAAGGAAACTTTGATCACATAGTAATTGGACCTACAGGAGTATTTTTGATTGAAACTAAGAACTATTCTGGCTTCTTTAAGATATATGGAAATGATTGGTATAGTCGCTCTTCAAGTCAAAAAATGAAAAGAAACCCAGGCAATCAGGTTAGATTAAATGCTTTAGATTTGAGTAAATTTCTAAATAAAAAATTAGGTAAAAAAATTTGGGTCACAGGGGTAGTAACTCTAATAAAAAACAATTTTAAAATAATCAATAATCCCAAATATTACTCTGTTGTAGGAGCTAAGGATTTAACTCAGTTTATATTAAAAAATAATAAAAAAATTGATAAAGAATCAGTAAATAACATAGTTAATTTCATACAGGACTATTCTACAGAAATTTATTATAAAAAAGAAGATGTTGAATTTAAGTAAATTTAGATTTGATTCTCTCCACTTCCAACACTAGTGAGCTTTACATGCTCCACTCCTTTTAATCTTTTAATCTGTTCGGTGAGGTCTCGGACGTATTTTATGTCTCCTTTTACAACAATGACTTCCAGGAGGTATTTTTCGGTCATGTGGATGTGCATGACTGAATTAATATATTCCTTGAATTCGTGTTGAACATTGGTGAGGTCTTCCATGACTCCTGTGTAGTTGTGATCATAAATTACTGCTAATATCCCGATACGCTCTCCTTCCATCTCATTCATCCATTGGTAGCGTAATATGTAATCTTTAAGTGCATCTCTTATGCCCTTAGATCTGCTGTTATATCCTCTTTTTTCTAAGACTTCATCAAATTCTGTTAAGATTTCCTTGGGCAATGACATGCTAATTCTTATCAAAATATTATTCCTCCTTATCAACAGCATATTATTATTTAATATTATTTAATTATTATGAATTGATTTTCTACTACCGAATTTACTTCAATTTTTTAGATGTGTGTTTTTTTAAATTATTTATATGAGATAAAATCATAATTTTAAGTATGAATTTAATACAAATAAAGGAGCAGATAGATAATGGAAATAACCTTATCTTCTACAATAAGGATGTCTATAAGTATTATGATGGATTAATGAATGATTATTTATGTATTTATTTCAATGAACCCTTACCAGTTAAAGTAAGACTTATAGAATGCATTAACAAAGTATCAAACAGGAAAAGACCCTCATTAAAACGTCAAACAATGGCAGAACTTAAAAATATATTAGTTAAGGAATTAAAGTATGAAAAATTAGTAATAATCTTTAATCACTTTGAAAGACTAACCAAAAGATCAGTCCAAATTTATCAATATCTGAACAGCCTGGACAATGTTAGATTCATATGCAGCTTTAAAAAAAATTTCAAACCAGATGTTTATCCTTTTTTCAGAACATTTGAACTAGTCAATAAAGAAGAATATAAATTAAAATGTGGAAGTAATGAAATAAACATCACATACACAATATATGGTATTATAAGCGTACTTTGCTTTTTTATTTACATGAAAACAGCCTCCAGTCTCATCATGGCCACTATACTAATTGGGGGGGCCTGGTTTGCCCTGATAATTTTTAGGACATTAATGTATGCAGGAGGACGATCATGAGAAGCTACACCCACATAGCGGGAGCCATCCTATTATTCATCACATTCGCCTATCTAACAAACCTAAACAACATATTAATTGGTATTTTCTTTGCCGGATGGATATCCGTATTTCCAGACATAATAGATAGATTATTAGGAAAACATAGGGGCTATGGACATTCATTAATCTGGCTAATTCCCTTTGTCTTAGTTGGTTTTTTAGATCTTACAATAGCAGCTGCGCTGATAATAGGATTCAACTCCCATATTCTTCTAGATATTTTAACAGTAAACGGTTGCCCCGTCTTATATCCCTTCTGGAAAACGAATTTTGTATGTTTCAGTAAGGGAAGAAGAATAAAAACAGGCACAAACCAAGATAAAGCGGTATTTGTATTTATTTTATTTCTTCTTATTCCCGTTCTACTCTTCACAACAAGCATAGGATCTATGATTAACTTTTCAGACAATCAAAATCTCGTATTCGCAGCTGGAGACAACACCAACAGCTCCAACAATAATGATACCATAAAAAATACATTTAATTTGAATTTTGAACTAAATCAAAATGTTAAAAAGAATATAACGGTAGAAAAAATTAGTGACAATAAAACAACTATTACAATTACTTGAAAATTAATATTGGAGGTTGAATAATGAGTGAAATGATATTCTGTGACGCATATGGCACATATATTGATCCATCTAAATGTGAAAACTGTAGGATAAAAAAGGATTGTTTTAAAATCAAACTGCCCAAATGCCATATTTCAGAAATTAAAGACTTAGATATTGAGCATTTAAAACTATAATAAAAAAGGGTGCTTGGAAATGATTAACTTAATTATTGGAATACTGATTTTAATTAGCTTTTGCTATATTCTGTATGAATGCCTGAAAGAAAAACGGAGCAGAAAGATTTGGGGTATTAATAGTTTGAATTTAGGACTTGCAATTATTAATATCTATATTTTGCAATAATTTCTAATAATCTTGTAAGACGAGTTATATTTAATAATAGGTAGAGATGCAGAATACTCTAATCAGCCGATAAATCTCGGATACAATTATTTTTCCTAGTAAATGCGTTAATTTTCCTTAGATAACAGACTAAACTATCTACCTGCTCTTCAACTACCTTTTTTGCTATGCATCCTCAATATTAAAAAAATATTAAGGAGGTAAAATGCTTGTATGTGAATTTGTGGATGAAAGATGGTATTTTCTTAAATGAATATTGGAGGTTTATTTAATGGATAATTACCATCTAACTGAAGTTATGTATTTAGTAACAATGGTTGATGATGATATTTCCATGACCGCCATTTCATCCTCTGAGTTCAGAGTTATGCGGGATGAAATGGAGGAATTAGGGATAGAATATCAAATTTTTGGAAGATTTGTTGTTATAGAAACAACTGATACTTCTTTCAGGATTGGAGGTTAAAAATATGGCTAAAATAGATTTTTATGGTGGAGTAGATGAAATTGGTGGAAACAAAGTATTAGTGGAAGAGAAAAATGATTCATTATTCCTGGACTTTGGGATGAGCTTTAAGACTGCTAATCAATATTTCAGCGAGTTTTTACAACCACGCTCTGGAAATGGAATACTTGATTTTGTCGAGTTCGGGCTTTTACCTGATATTAAAGGTATATACCGGGAAGACTATCTAAGACACTCTGGACTAACCTGCCAGGAAGAACCATCTGTAGATGGTGTGTTAATAAGTCACGCCCATATGGATCACTCTGCCTATGTCCATCATCTTCGAAGAGACATACCTCTTTATTTAACCAAGGAATCCTATCTAATAATGAAAGCTTTACAGGACACTACATCAACATCTTTCAATGAACTGGTCAAACTTAAGGAATCATTCTTTTTAAAACCAAAAATTGTAGTAAGAGATGGTTATTCCCCTTATACTAAAGTTAAAGGTGAAGAATCTGAAGTAAACAGGGACATTAACATCATAGAACCATATAAACAATACAATTTAGGTAATATATCAATTAAATCCGCACCTGTAGACCATTCACTACCCGGAGCGTGTGCTTTTCTATTAGAAACAGATGATGAGGCAATTGTTTATACTGGGGATCTTCGATTCCATGGTAGAAACTCAAAGATGACAGAGAAGTTCGTTAAAGAATCAAGCCAGTTCCAACCCACAAAAATGCTATGTGAAGGAACACGCATGAACACTAATAATAACATTAGTGAAGAATCCATTGAAGAAAAAGCAACTCATATTGTGGATGGCTATAATGATCATGTAATAGTAAATTACCCAATACGTGATTTAGACCGTTTCCTAACCTTCTATAAAGTAGCTCAAAATACAGACAGAACAATGGTCGTAAACATGAAAGAAGCATACCTCCTAAACTTATTCACCGAGGGCGGATATTATTCAAATTTGGACCTGGCAGTGTATCTGCCCCGTAGAAGCTGGGGATTGATGGGTGATGAAGCATGCGTTTGTTTAGAAGGAGAATGGGTAACCTGTTCCGATTTACATCCACAACACATGGAAGATGGTTATAAAAAGTGGGAGAAAAGATTCCTCGACTTAGAAAACGCGGTTACTTATAAAGATATCAGAGAAAACCCAAAAGAATACCTATTCAGCTGTGACTTCTTCGAGTTTAAAGAGCTAATCGATGTCAAACCTGAGAAAGGACTTTACATCTGGTCTAAGACAGAACCTTTCAATGATGAAATGGAAATCGACTTCCAAAAAGCCCAAAACTGGATCAACCACTTCAACCTAGAAATGATAACCGAAGGAATGCACGGATCAGGCCATGCTAACAAAACAGAAATACTAGATATGATCAGGAAAATAAATCCAGAAAAAGTATACCCAATGCATACTGAGAAAAAGGAAGAGTTTGAAATCCTAAAAAATGACGGAATAGAAATAGATTTTCCAGAATTAAGTCAATAAATTAAACTAAGAATTAGATATTCTTAATTAGCTCTATTTAATAAAAAAGTAGGTGGAATGATGAGTTTAAAAGATTTTCAAATGGAACCATTAGATGAGATTGAAAGAGAAATAAATTATGATTTTGACTTTGAAGAAACCTGTGATCCTAAAAATCCCATTAGGGGACGTATAATAATTGGGAATGCTAATAATAAACCATTAATAGATCTTCATACTCACGACTGGAAAATTGTAGTTCTTGAAATTGGATTAGAATACATTGGAAATGATGAAGATTATGAATGGTATTGGGAAATAACATGCAGGGATATTAAAGAAACTAAGTGCATTGTAAAAAGCATAACACAGGTTTCACAGCTTCATATGTCCCCGGTGGTCAAGGATGTTCTGGCGTACCTACTGATTGGGCTACTTATGGTGCTGAGGTTGATGAGTTCTCAGAATTCATATTACAGGACATAAAAGAAAATTTTCCAGTGAAATAAACAACAATGCACTGATTTAAAATGTATATTTATTAATGATTGTGTAAAAAGAGGCCAAAAAGATTGAAAAATGATTAACTAAGATTTTAAAATATCTAATATTTCTTTCTTTTTTAACGGTAAAGATCTGTATTTGTAGAATTCTTCCACATCTACTGATTCATTTACAGCTTCAGTTAGAGTTTCTTCTGTAACATCTTTACCCATTAAATCTACTATTTTAAATCCCCATTCCACACCAGCATCCAATATAAACCAATCCATTATAGCATTGATTTCTTTCTGAGTATACCAATCATCCATGAAAGCTATTCTTATATCAGTATTATGAGATGCTAATACCTCAACTGCTTTTTTTGGGAATTTTACCCATTCTTTTGATGCACCTGTAAGCTTAGCAAAAGATTTAGGTTTAATATGTTTCAATGATACAGTTATGTGCAAACGGTTAGGAGGGAATTTTGCAAACTTTTCAGCTTTTTCTGGGTTCTTACCAATATTAATGCCATTAGTTTCCTATAAAACTCTAAGTCACTTTCTTCCATAATAATATGAAGAACCTCTAAAAGATGGTCAAAGTCCAAAGTACATTCACCACCAGAAATCCGGCATTTATCAATACCATGCTTATGGGCTAGCTTCATTAATCTATCGGCAACTTCCCTCGCAGTTCTATCCTTACCTGTATTTCTTTTATTATGTGAGTAGCAATAAATACAGTTTAAATTACATTCGCTGCAATATGCTGTAGCTATTCCACCATACCAGTTATCGTTGTATCTGAAGCTGTAGTATTTCAATTTAATTACCCCATCATATAAAATAATCTTCTAATGTTCCTTCTACCTGGCCACGTGTTTTCTTTTCATATTCAAGAATATCTATTGTGTCTGCACCTTTATCAATCATCTCATAGAAGGTATTTTCACCTAATAACACATAAATCCATTTAGAGTAAAGCCTATCTTCGGGTTTAAGTTGATTTATTTTATCAATCCAGTCAATAGTAGCTCTTCTCTTCTGCTGAACATTAGGATTGTTTACATCTTTTTGGGCTTTAGTTTCCACTATATAAACTTTTTTTGAGGTTCTAACTATAAAATCAGGATAATAATGTGATAACAGACCGTCCTCCCGGATGTATGTTATATGAGCGAAGTCATGGTATATTTCATTGATTTTTAAAAATGATTTAACTTCAGAATCCTTATCTACAAACTCTATAAATGCTTTTTCAAATCCGCCTTTATTTGAGGGGTAAGCTAACTTTTCATAGATTGCCTTGGAAACATCAATGGAGAAATTTTCCCTCATTTTTAATTCAAATACATCAGAGAATGGTTTTTTTATTACTTCTGCTTCTGTTATATCTACATTGTTTTGCATCTCAAAGATTGCCTTGCTTACATTTTTAATGATATGTGACAGGATCTTCGATTCAGATAAGAAGAGTATCCTCCAATTATCATCAACCATGGGGTCAAAGTCCTGATTAAATAGTTTATGGCGAATATAGTCATCTGTAAGTTTGGCTATTTCTGCCGTATTCACCTGCATCATAGGGAAAGATTTTTTCCTTTTCCGACCAACAGGTATCAATAAAGAAGTCACACCCTTAACCAACTTTGCCAAGAAATCATTGTAGCTATTGGCATTAAAAATGTCCGCCGTAACAGAATATTCACCAAATCTAGTCCGAACAGTAACCTCCTCTGAATAAAATTCCTCACCTTTCTCAGGTTTTATTTTTTCTAAGGTTTCCAGTGGTATAGGGAACGGTTCCATATTAGCAAATGATAATTCAACAGGAGCAAGATTCTCTTCACTTTCTCTGATAATTAAAGGCCAATATAAATCATATTGTTCATAATTTTCCCTTAAACCAACTTTAATAATATCTCCCAGAATACTCTGCCTATCTTTCGGAGGTGTTACAGCAGTTCCATGTGGAATTTCGTCAATTAAATTCTCATAAAATTCAATAAACGCCGGGTGCTCAACAATACTTAAAATATCCAGATAATTAAGTGGTTCTTCTTTTTTATCCAGTAATCTTATCCTATTTTCTATTTTAACCTCTTCAAAAATGGGTTCTCTCCACATTAACCTTAAACCCCTACCAATAGTCTGCTCTAGAAGAATAAAGGATGCAGTAGATCTTAAAGGAACAATAACACAGATATTATTTACATCAAAACCTTCCCTCAACATAAGAACAGAAACAATAACCCTTGGACTTCTATGTCTATCAATATTGAACAATCGCTGCTTGGTTTCATCCCACTCCCGCTGAGGAATGTTACCTTTACGGTCAGAATGAATCTCCATCACATCATCATCAGACAAACCCTCAGATTTAATTAAAAAATCAGTAACAAAGGGTGCTACTTTTGTATCTTCACAGATAACCATCATCTTCGGATGTTTACTGGAAACACCACTATCATCCACTGTAAATTCCACAAATTCCTTTTCAAGTATATTTAATTTTTGCAGACCTGCTCTAAGCATGATCTTCTGCCCATCCGACAACCCCACAACATTCTTACCTTCCCGAATAGCCTTGAAATCAAGCTTTATTGTAGCAACTTCCTTCCTTCTATCCAAAGCTATTGTCTTGACTAGACCATGCCTAATAGCGGTTTTAAGATCAAAATCCACTACTATATAAGGGAAATAATGTCTGGTTCTCTTCTGACCACTGCCCGTAACACTATACGGTGTGGCAGAAAAATCAATCTGAATAAACTTTTCTTTTTTGGTTTCTGAGATTTGTGTGAGACTCTTCTGCCATTGAACCTCAAATATCTCCCCACCCTTCTTTACTTCATGTATATGGTGTGCCTCATCATTAAAAACAACCAGATCAGGTAAATTAGCAAGAAATTCAATTTCCTTACCCCTTAAATACTGATTATCTAAAGAATCCAATGCATTTCCAGCTGTTTTGCCCGGAGTAATAGGTAAAACATCTTTGACAACCGCTGATGGATCTTCAATAGGTGAACTATCACTGATTTTTTCTTCTTCACCAGCTAACAAATGCCAATTAGTAATCGCGATCAAACCTTCACCAGTCACCTTAGAACCAATTTCATCTTTGCGGGCAACATTAGATTGTATAAAACCGAAAATAATATCTTTATAAGCAGAAGGCACGAATAATTTCTCAAAAACCTTAAAATCAGAATCATCAAAACTTCTAGTACCATCCTCCTGCTCTTTACCCAAAAACGCATCAAGAAGTCTTTCATAAACAATTAATCCCGGTGCAACAAGTAAAAAATTCTTAGAATACCTACCAGACGATTCAAGTTCACTTTTCGCATTTAAAAACTGCCATATCAATAATGCATGAAGGACCCATGTTTTACCAGTCCCAGTCGCCATTTTAACAGCATACTTAGGATGCTTATACTTATCCTTATCTAAATCAAGGAGATCCATTTCCTCTAATAATTCAGGATAAATGGACTGATACATATCCGTTACACTATTAACCCCAATCACTTCATGAAGATATATAGTGTTTAAAATAGCCTGCTTCTGCCCTTCATGGAAATTAAAATTACGAGTATCACAAAAAGCTTCATTAAACCAGAAATTTAATAAATCCTGAGTAATTGAGGAAACACTTTCAATAAATGAACCATCTATCCATGCCTTATTAACAATATTGGTCAGATTCTTAGCAAAACGAAGCGGAATATCCCTTGTCCCTTGATGAGTAGTGCTTACCATCTATTCCACCTCTATTTCAGAAACACTCTCAAAACCAAACACATCAACAGCCTTAACACAAATCTTCCTCTTCCTTTTTTCCTTAGGAACTATTAATTCCGCTTTACGTACCACACGGAAAGGATCATCATCATTAGCTACATTCTGACGATAATCCTGCCACTTACTTCGGAAAACCTCACCATCATAATCAGGATCAATACTCCAATACTCAATCAAACTAACCGGATCCTCAGAAATAACCTTTTCCAACTTAGCTTTATTCTTATCATCCAAAGGCAAAGCATCAGGCGAAAGCAGAACATAATTATCTAACTCAACAATCAGTTTATGATTATTTTTATCATAATCTGCTTTTCGAACTGGTTTAACCGTAAGATATTGTAGAGAAGAGAACTTAATCCTACCAGAATCAATAAGCTTCCTATATTTTGCTTTAGACTTAAGCATATCTAACAAATCAGGTGGAATAACAAGAACTTCTAGGTTTTTATCATTAAAACTACTGATAATCTGACCAATATCAGAAACAAAATTCCAACCTAACACTACAACCTTCTTCCAACCACCAGCAAAACTATTCCTAAACTCCTGAGCTCGTCTTAGAGTATTATAACCAGTCATCTTAGAAGGAGAATCAACAACTACAAGCGTTCTACTTTGTTTGATGTATCCTGCATTAGAAGGTCCTTCTTTATTTGGAAATGGGACAGCCCCGTATAAATGAATTACAACATGGGCTAAATCCCTTATAGTACGGAATTCAGATTTTTCATACTGTTCCTTTTGATAATCACCAATCGATTGGAAAAGGAAAGGATTAGAATCTTGATCAATCAATCTCTTTCTAGTAACCATACATGCGGGTTTACCAATATCGGATAATATCCATTTTCTTCCTAATTTTTCACCTACGGCACCTGTAGTACCACTACCCGCAAAGAAATCCCCTATAATTGAATTTTCATTCGAAGATGCTTTTATAATTCTTTGAAGTAATTTTTCTGGTTTTTGTGTATCGTAATTTAAGATTTCTGAATGTTTCTTTTGACTGCTTTTATATGCTCTTGGATCTGCATAAACTTGTTTTATATCTGTCCAAACAGTAGATGCGGGAACTCCCTTACTCTCATCTAAATACTGTTTTACCCAAATAACATTACCTTTTTCGTCTCTTCCTCTCATTCTTCTTTGATATTTTCTTCCATCTTCATCTTTATGTTTAAACCAATCTTTTACATATTTTGGGTCATATGGTAAATATACTCTGTTAGAAATTCTATTTTTATAATTTTTAGAATAATGTAGAATATATTCATGTATTTTAACTAGTTTCGGACTTCTAGCTCTGCCCCCTGAAGGTGATCCATAAGCCCAAATAATCTCCTCAACAAAATTGTTTTTACCAAATATTTCATCCAATATTATTTTAATGTAATGAGAAGTCTGAATTCCAATATGAAGATATAAATTACCTTGATCAGAAAGTAATTCCCGCAATAGAACAAGTCTTGGAACCATCATTTGTAAGTAACTTGCAGTTCCATCCTTCCAAGTATCAGAATATGCAAACTGTTCTATCACAGTCGGTCTTTGTTCAATTTCAACATCAGGTAAACTAACCTTAGTTCTATAATCTGCTTTTGAATCAAAAGGAGGATCAATATAAATTAAGTCAAATTTACCACGCATAGATGATATTTTTTCATCACCAGCTAGCAATGCTTGCATTGCAAGTAAATTATCCCCATATATTATTCTATTAAACCATTCTTCACTTCCTATGTCTTTTATACGGCCTTTAAATAGTCCAGAGCTATCTTTTGATGGTAATACTATCTCATTGGTCTGTAAAGATATTTTATTGTTTTTTGATAGCCCATCTAGGATTATCTGGGCTTCTTTTTTGCCTTTTTTTACTATTTTGGGTATTTCTTCAAGCAGCGATTCTGGCATCAAAAATCCTCCAATAAATATATTTTAGAATTAATATTAATATATATAATTTGAATGGAATGAGAGGGTCCTATGAAAAAGATTAAAAGATGTCTAAAAGAATGGAATGCAACTCTAGAAGCATTAGGAAAAGGTAAACAGACTATCCTAATAAGAAATTATAAGACAAATATTCAAAAATTCTTATTATATCCCACAATTAGCTATACATTGAATGATGAATATTTAGATAGCTTTCAGGACAAATATCTAGATTTTGTTAGGGATAATGCACTGCCTGATAAAAAAGACGACAAAGTCTTAATCAAATACTATGCCACGGTAGAAGAGATTATTGAAAAGCCAATTTCCAGAATTCCATCAGCTAATAATTATATTTGGACCAGAGATCATGTGAAAGATTACATAACTGGTAAAATTGCCTTTGTTTGGATGTTAAGGGTTTACAAATTAAGTGTTCCATATTGGGCCGAACCTACCCCTGGAGCTCTAAGGTTCGTTAATTTAAAAGAAGAAGTATCTTTAGATGGTATTGAGCCTGTTTTGGGTGATTATGAGTTTGAGAAAGTTGTTGCGGCTTTAAAATAAAGAATCATGTCAAGAATAGACAAATTTAAAAGTTATTTATCTAATGATGAGAAATTCTTTCTAGAAGGACTAGAACCATCAATATTTAATTTTTTTGATGAAGCTGTAGACAAAAATATTGTAAATATTATTTTCACCCCATATCAGATCAATAGACTTATTAAGTTGATTGACTCGTCTAATTCTGCAAAAAAACTTTATAATAATTTGATTGGTGTTATTGATGGAGATCAGGAGCTTATTAAACATAAAATCAATGCTTTAGAAGAGTTAGATATTAATCTTGATGGTAAACAGATTGGTACAATAGTATGTCATAATTATCAAGTCATTGCTGAACGATTAAAATTATATTTGGTAACATTTTTAGATTTTGATGTAAATGTTAAAGATGCGCATAAGAAACCATTAGGTAGAATTTTAAATCAATTACAAGATGAATTCCCTAAAAATAAATTTATTCAAAGCTTAAATACTAATATCAGGAATTCAGTTACCCATTATACTTATTTTTTTGAAGATAAATACAATAAAATCCATCTTTGTAATGGTGTATTTGATTATTCGCCTAATATAATGAAGTTATCAGAATTTAGAAAAAATTCTAATGAACTAAATATACTAACAGAAGCGTTTTTTATAATTTATAAAGATAAATTTTTCCCAGGTGATAATTTATTTTTAGATAAATAATATAAATAGAATATGAAAATCCTGAGTTTCCATATAAAACGGGAATTAATATTATTATAGATTTAATGTTTAAAATTTTTTCACTAAGGAGGCGGATTACAAATGACAGGAAAATATGTTATGATTGACGGTTTTTCTAATTGTTCTGATGAATTTTTAGAGGATATTGAAAATTATGAAAAAAAAGGTTATATTCTTTTACCTGAAAGTTTCAATATTGTCCCAAATACTGATTTATCAACTGTTGATTACGAATTTTTTGTATTAATGAAAAGGAAAGAGGATATTATTTTCAGTGATTCGGAGACAAGTTTAAAGAAAGATGATGATATTTGGAAATCTATACGAAACCGGTTTGGTACAGATGAACTTGAAGAAAATAATAATCTAAATAAATCCCAGGATATAGGAGATTTAAATACTTATACAATTGTAATGAAAGGAAAATTATCCAATTTACAGCATAAAATGAGTCAATTTAGCCAAAATTTAACTTCTGTTCAAAATGGATCAAGAAGCTTTGAAGATATTAAACCAAACATAGATAGTATAAAAAATGAGCTTACTAAGTTATATAATGATATAAACTCTTTGCAACCTCCAGGTAATTTAATCAATATTCATAACACTGTTAAAGAAGGATGTGATATATATCTTCAGGGTGTTACCGAGTTTATGAAATTCTACATTGATGGGAATGATGAACACTTCGTCACTGGTGGCTTAAAAATTCAGAAGGGTACTGAATTAATGTATAAAGCAGCAGATATGTTTTAAGAAAATTAAACATTTATCTAAATAGCTTCCCCAACATTCTGCCCAAAACTTTATTTTTCGCTCTTCTTGCAATCTTCTTGGGATCTCCAGAAGCTAACGTTTCCAAATCATTAATTGCTCTAGTAGCTTTGTATAAATTCCTGCTATGTTTTTTTGACATTTTAACCAAAATTTATATTTTTATTAGATTAATCAACATCGAAATTGAATATTATCTAAATATCTACAATAAAATGCATTAATCCCGGATGAAATTTCTTTTCTCTGATTTTAGGATTGGAAATATTATATTCTTTCAGGGTTTTTTGGAGAGAATCTATGTTAGTGGCCCTTATTTTGTCGTCTTCTATCCAGACTAAGTCATCTAATTCCTCTCCAGATAGAACAATCATTTCTTTTCCATTATCCACAACTTTTTCTCCTTTGAAACCCTTATATTCTACTTTCATTTAGAGCCATCCTTAAATTCAGTAAAAACAATCTACACTATTATATTGTATTTTATTATTAAATCTTTATTGATTTTAATTAATTGGATTGTTTAATTTTATTTACAACCCATTCTAATGTATTTATGAATATCTCCATTGATTTTTCGTCTTTAAGTTGAATTAGGGGGAAATTTGGTCGTCCGCTTATTCTATCAGCTGTTATATTTACTCCTTCAATTTTATTGATTCGATTTAAAAGCTCTAAACGGAGAGCTTCATTATTAAAGGGTATCTTGTCTTTTAAATACTGGAAGGTGATTGTCATTTGTCCTTTAGTGTTTATAGAGATAGGCCAATATGATATGGAATTATAATCAATACATGGCCAAAAAACAGCATAAGTTGGGTTTTTCTTAAATACAAATCTAGGTAAGTTCTCTTCTGACCATTCTTTAATTTTATTTGCTATTTGAGCTTCTTCTTTTCCCCTTGTTTTTTGAAGTTCTTTGAAAAATGATTCTTCATCCCATTTTACAACACTACTCATTGAAGCAGATTTTTTTTGTTGAGCTTCCATTGTTTGTCCAATAATGCGGGGAACTAATGTTTTAACACCCTGACCGACGAATTGTTTGATTTCAATTCCTAGAACTTCTGCAGGATCCATCTGTTCATTTAAAAATTCAATCACTCTTTTTAAATCTTTAGGTAATTCATCAGCCACAAAAAGCATCCTGATTTTTCCAGCCTGCAGATTGGTCTTAACTTTTGACCAGAATTCTTCAATAGTTGAATCTGAATCTATAAATTCTGTTAATATCTCATCTGGATCACTTTCTTTACAGTTCGCCTCAAATTTAGATATTATCTTTTCTAAAGGCCAGTATACAACTGCATTGGCTGCATAATCCAACATCTGACCTATAACTTCTCTTCTAATACGTGTATCACTACTTCTTTTTACTTCGACTATTGTAGGAATGGCATCCTGATCTAGGAACAAGTGGTCAGCTGACCATCTCCCAAGAGTATCTTCTTCAGTTGGAACATCCATCTCTCTTGAGATTAATAGCCAACGTCGGGGGTTTGAATCGTTAATTTGGTCTCCTGCGAGTAAGTTTGGATAATTAGCTAAAAGTTTTTGCAGTAAAATCTCTTGTTCATACTCTTTTTCTTCCATTTCAATTAACTCGTCATTATTTCGGATTAAATAGATTTTTCCTTTCATTCAAACACCATAATTGAGTATTTTTCTTAGTTCTATCCCCTCTTCATCATATACGGAAACTGATGGTATCTGATATTTTTCGTACATTTTTTTAGTTCTGGGGTTACTTTCTATAGCCAGATAGCTATTTTCTAATCCATGTTTAGGCAATATGTATTTTTTGAGTAATTTTTCCTTTGCTATAGGAGGTCGATCGTTTTCCTCCTGGAAATACAATTCTTCAGGTAACCAACCGTTAAGTTTCTGTTTAAATGAATCGAAAGTTGCTTTTTTCTGATAATCTGGTCTTGCTGTTATTAGAATCACATAATAATCTTTAATTAACTCCACTAACCATTCCCGATACTTTTCAGACATTATCTTTTTTTGATAAGGTTTGATATATTTAATCTCAGAAGAGTTCCCTACTAAAGTGTAATTTAAATCTAATAGAATTATTGTTTTATCAGGATTTATTAAAGCTGTAGAATTCAATTTATACACCATTTAATAAATTATTTGTATTAATATAAAATTATAATGATTTTAGTAAATTTTCCAATAATTGATTGAAAAATATGTGTTTTTTGAGTAATAAATTATTCAATAAAGTTATATCAAAATAGTACCTAAATACAAGATAAGTTTTATATTATGGGCTGGCTGATGTTAAATTCACCAATAT
>ENA-UOOM01002020-UOOM01002020.1-fermentation-metagenome-genome-assembly--contig:-NODE-2020-length-17728-cov-7.878798_pt1 | contig 17728 bp, 9 predicted proteins | sample MGYA00245781_ERZ724031 | MGnify/ENA primary metagenome ERZ724031 (study PRJEB28704, sample SAMN03018317) | fermentation metagenome | biome: anthropogenic terrestrial biome; feature: soil; material... | reverse complement strand
TCAAATCTCCCGTGGTACAGGCTGCTGCCAATCCCATAGACATCCACCGGCACATCATATTTCTCAAAAATCCGGATCCGTTCCACATTAAAGCCGCCCGAAACCACGATCTTGACATGCTGAAAACCCTCAGCGTCCAAAGCTTCTCTGACCTTCCAGACCAAAAGCGGGTTTACTCCGGTTCCGCCGTAGCCAATCCCGATGCCAGCGTGGCGTTGATACTCTTCTGTGACACGCCCGTCGGCCACCAGTTTTCTAATCGTCTCGTCAAACATATTTTCCGAAGTATCAAGCCGCACGCCCCACAACTTCTTACCCAGGGCGCGCGCACTCCTTAGCGAATCCGCAACGCAGTCATTCGTAAAGTCGACTAGCGCGATGCGATTGACGGAAGGATCTACATACCGGTCAAACGCTTTAAGCGCTTCGACACTATCCCCGCCATAACAGGCAATCAGGGAGTGCGAAATCGTTCCCAGCGCAGGAGCCTGGTCAATATAGGCCATTGATTCTGTGCAAACCGCATTGAATCCGCCCACCATCACGCCATGGCCGTCCAACTCCTGAGCCGCATAATGATCATAACGGTCGGCCATGAAGATCAGTTGAGTGCCCGGCCGCACGATCTCTCTGATTTCCCGGGCATTAGTGGCGGCGCGCGTGGCACGGGCCAATAGCCCAAGATACAGCGATTCCAAAGCAGCAAAGTAATTATAAGGCCCCTCCAGCGTCATAACTGTTTCCCAGGGAGCCACACTATCGCCATCGCTCAGTGTCTTCAAAACAACTTTGGTTTTTTGCTCTGCTGTCAGACAATGCTTCAGCAATTCTCTGACATGATCCACGCCGCAGACTATCGCCGGATTGCGCTGAAAAATCTGCATCACAACGTGAGGATTCTTCCCGTCTTGCGCCAGAATATCAGCCGCCCGTTGAAAATAGACTGCCGAGTACTTCCCGGTCAGCAACCCCTCAAGATCCAGTAATGTTGGTATCCCTTTTGTCATTATCTTACCTCCGCAAAGGACAGCTTCCTGTCCTGAAAGTCAACCGTCGCCAATTGGCAGCGTTTTGCCTAATTCCTAAAAATGTACTAAATGGGTAAATAAAACTATTAAGAAAAGTCGCAGATTGCCGAAACTTATATATGAGTATGTAATCGGGTTTTTCACCTTTGGTTTAGTGTGTCTTGACATATGAGGCTGCAATCAAAACTCTGCTACCGTTTATCCCACACCATCGTACCATTCCGACTAGTGAACAACAACCAATTTTAATTAGCAGTCTTCAAACCGATAATCACAGTGATAGCTGAGTTGTGCAGGTGATATCATGAGCGCTTTCAGGTTTAGGAAAAGTGCGATTTCTTCATCCCACTACCCGGGCATCCCATTGGGCTGGTTGTTTAAAAACACTGAGGAAACTCTGGCATTGACAGATACTGATTTTCGAATCATAGATCACACGCAGGCCTTCGGTCATTTGCTATCTATATGTCCAGAATTACAGCCCAAATTGGATGCTTTTTTTGATCAGAATAAAGGCGTAGCTGCAATTGAGCGCTTCCCAATGACGCTTTCCTATGGCGGACCTTCCGGGCTCGTCAAATATCACTGCACTTTAGAGCTGGTTCCGCTGCAAATTGGGCGCATTAAAAGACGCCTGGGCCGACCTGAAACGACCGGCTATCTACTTAGAATTGAACCGCTGGAAACAACCGCATCGGGCGCTGACGTAGAGGCTGACGTAGAGGCTGACGCAGAGGCTGACGCGGTTGCCATTTCCCGTGATGACGCTGCCACTGTGGAGACTGTAGAGTCTGACGCTCAAGCCTCCCAGCGGCCTTACTCCCGCGAAACCGCCTTTTCAAGCCTGGTCTCTGCTTTAGAATGTGCCACAGACGCTTCTGTGTCAGGAACTGAGAATGCGGCGCACGCGACGCGGAAAATGGCCACCAAAAAGGCCAGTTCCCGGGGCTTGCGTTTGCTGCAGTTCATTACTAATATGGAAAAAATCTTCAACAGCATTCCGGAGGCAATCATCGTCACGGATCCATCGGGAAAGATCATGCTTTGCAACCTAACCATGAATGCGATGCTTAATCTGCCAGCAGAAACCAGCTTGGAATACATCTCGCAATTGCCACAGCACTTGGAAATCAGATCCACCAAAAACGACCGCCTATCGCTCTCAGAATGGCCTTTCTATCGCGTCTTGCGCGGAGAAACATTTCTGAATTGCGAACTGCAATTGAGACCGCTCGCCTCTATACGCACCTATGATATCACAGTCTCTGGCATACCGGTCTACAACAAAAACGGACAAATGCTCTGCACTTTGGTCTGCCTGTATGCTCACTCTGCCCCAAAGAACGTCCAGAAAAACCTCGAAAGTCTTTTATACGAATGCCGCAATAAAAAACATTTTCTTGATAAATTGATCTTCGAGGCGCCTGTTGGCATGGCAGTCATCGGCGGGATCAATCATACGATCGAAAAGGCCAACCCCATTTTTCTGAAATTGCTACAGGAGTGCAAACCTCTAAACTCGCCGGCGGAAGGCCGGAAGCTAAAAGAAGTATTAAGCAAAGAGCATTATGAGGCCTTTCTATATGCCATTGAGGAAGCTTATCAATCCGAAAAACAAATCGATATCTCCGGATATAAAACAACTAACCATGAGAAGGCGGCGTTCAGTTACTGGCAATTGAGCTTTGTACCAATGCGGAACTACGACGGCAATCTTACGAAATTAATAATTATGGCGCAAGATGCAACTGCTACGGTATTACACCATCAACGCAATGAAATATCCGCGTCAATTGTCGCGGAGCTGAATGCCCGAGGCGAATATACTCAGATTGTGCAAACTGTGTTGGCCCTGGTTATCGAATCAGTCGGCGCCTCAGATGGCGCAATCTATCTGTTTGAGCCTGATCAAAAGCACCTGCGCGGGGTTTCGGAATTAGTCCCCAGCCATCGCATTGGCCACTTAATTAATATTGATACCCATCCTCATGAGAAGGATGCGCTTTATTCTAAACAGCCAATCTATTATGTTGACTCAGAAGGCTCCCCCGCTGAAAAAAACCAGCTCAGCAGATTAAAGATGAAGGCCGTGCTGGCTGTTCCCTTGATTAGTAGTGGACAGCCGATCGGGTTGATTTTAATAGATTTTGCGGAAGCCATCCCAGCGCCCAGTTCAGAGATAATGACCTTTATGGAATTGATCGCCGGTCAATGCGCATTGGCCATCGATCGGGCCATCGCTTATCAGGAAAACGCCCAGTTATTGGAGAGCGAGCATCAGGCGCGTATTGCAATTGAGGATAAAAACACGCAGCTAAGCGTATTGCTTCAGACTCTGGAGGAAGGCGTTGCGATTTTTGACGCCAATGAAGATATCATTATGCAAAACAGCAAAGCCTTTCATCTACTGAAAGACCATAACCGTGCCACAACAATGCCGGAGAATCTGTGTAGCCAATTGCTTTATACAGACAGAACGGTCGTACCACATGAACAATACCCCCACATGTTATTGCTGCGCGGAGAACCGTTCCATTCGCAAGAGTATCTAATCATTAAAAACAACCTTGAAACTGAATACTACTGGATCAGCGGCAGCGTAGTTAAAGACCCCTCGGGAAAAGTCCAGATGGCCATGTTGATTTTTAATGATATTACCGCCCTGCGCAATATGGAACAATCGCGTGAGAACTACCTCTTCAGCATTTCTCATGACTTGCGGACACCTTTGTCAGTTATCTCTGCTTGGGCTCAATTTACTGAACGGAGCGCCAAACGGCCGGAACGTGTCAAAGAAAGTATGGCCAAGATCAATTCCGCTGTCTGGAAAATGAACTACCTGATTCAGGATATTGTGGATTCGGCACGGATTGAATCCGGACAATTACAGCTGGTACCTTGCAGCACCTTTTTGGCCTCGTTTGTGACGGCTATGGTGGAAGAATTCCGCGGCGCAATTGATTCTTCCCGCGTTCTGTTAACTATCCCGGAGGACCTATGTGTCATGGCTGACACTAAGCGGTTGGGCCGCATCATGATCAACTTATTGAGCAATGCGCTCAAATATTCTCCAGATCAATCAACGGTGGCAATCAAAGCCTATTGTAAAGACGATCATGCCGTCATATCCGTAATCGATCAGGGCTGCGGGATCGAACCGGAGGAAATCAGCAAGCTGTTTCAACGCTATTACCGGACGGAAGCGGGCCGGAAAAATCCCAATAGCATTGGTCTCGGTCTATATATCACGAAAGAACTGGTGCTGGCGCACGGCGGCAAAATCTGGGTGGAGAGCACACCTGGCCTGGGCAGCACCTTTTCGTTTACTTTGCCGCTAGCCAAGACAGAAAGCAAAAGCGATTCCTGAGATTATAGGGGTTCAGACCTGGATGTTAATATGCGGTGTTCTTCGACATAAACGTCTACAAACAGTACAATACCAGCATTCTTTGCTGGAGGAATTATAACTGATCAGGAGAATCCTAATTCTGTTTGTACACACGTGTGCAGTAGTCTGAATACGGATGGTGACCCATTGGAAAACAAGCCTGCCTTATTGCCGAAACACGCCACCTTGTTATTAGAGAATCTGCAGGAAGGAATCATTGTCTTCAGCAGTAACGATGAGATCCTCTATATCAACGAAACGGCTCGCACACTTACTGGTATCGGCAGCAGCGAATCTGCCTGCCCCTTTTCCTGCCTTGGCCGCAATTTCAGATCACCAGACGGACAAATGCTCTCCAGCGAAAATTGCCCCTGCTTCAGGATCCTTAGCGGCAAGCGACTGCGCGGCGCAGAGTACGCCATCTGGCGCCCGGATGGCAGTAAGAGTATCGTCACCTGTAGCGGCTCTGCAGTTGCGGAAGACAACGAAAAAAACCTATTCGCTGTTTTGTGCCTGTCCGATTTGAGCAAACTCAGAGCATTGGAAAAGATCAATCATGATTGTACCAAAATGATCTCTCATGATTTGCGTTCGCCGCTGGCTGCCATTCAATGCTGGGCTCAGCTGGCTGAGCATCATAGCGGCAGGCCGGACAAGATCGCCAATTGCGTCAGCCATATCACGAATTCCGTTCAGAAGACCAACATGATGATTCAGGATTTAGTTGATTCAGTCAGACTTGAGCTCGAAAACCTAAATTTAGAGAAGCAGCCCATCAATATTGAATCCTTTTTGACGAACATGCTCGGGCAGATTGATAATGAGGAACATCAACGCAGAATCCACTTGGTTTCTGAGCATAATACGCTAATCGCCAGCGCTGATCCACATCATCTGGATCGGATTATGAAGAGTCTCCTGACGAACGCGCTTGATTATTCGGATGCAAGTTCTATAGTTACCATAACTTGCGGGTGTTCTGAAGAGTTAATCACTATTGCGGTGACCGATCAAGGTGCCGGTATACCAGCAACAGAAATTCCTAATATTTTTGACAGAGTTTATCATACAGATGCCTCCCCCCAGCGTGAAGAGGGACTTGGAATGGGGCTTTTTATCGCTAAAAAGCTTGTTGAAGCTCATGGCGGCCGCATCTGGGCTAAAAGCCAGGAAGGTTCCGGCAGCACATTTTCATTCTCACTGCCTGCTGCTGATCCTGCCAAACGACTGGCTTCCCGCGCTAGTGACAATGAGCGGCACCCGGATCGAGATCAAAGCGACAGTCAAAATAATGATCGCCAATGCAGTCATCCAAACGCTCCCATGGCGCGCGCGGTTACTTCGAAATAAGCAAATGCCCGGATATAAACATCCGGGCATTTGCTCTGATTTGATGTCAAGTTATTGCCATACTCTGTGTTTTGACGCGCAAGTTATCATCTTACAGGAAGGAGCATTACTTCTTATCCTTTTTGGGCTGTTTTTTCGTTTCTTTTTTCGGCGATTTTTCCTTAGCCACGAAATAGCGCCCCCCTTCCCCAAATACTATGCTTAAAATTCTTATATCAACGCTCCGTTTCCTTCTTTTCCAGCGCCAAAGGCAAAAAAATATTTTTGTGCCGCCCAGAGGATGCATCCGCTAAAACCAAGGCATGATATTTGCTATATTTATGTGAAGGCAACCAAGACTATCAACTAATTAATGCATAGAGGTGTTTTGTTTAGTGGAAGCCAAACTACATCAGGCGTATGACGCAGAATACAGCCGCCTGCAAAGCACAGTGGACATTCTGGAGGCCGACATTGACGGCACTAAGGCACAATACGCCGAATTGAAAGAAACTGTCGATACATTACTGCGCACTTCGGGAGGCGAATATGACCATGATTTAGTCAGCAAGAGTGCGCTGCTGCAGGGGGTCCGGCGCAAATTGCTGGCGCTCCCATTCGCGGTCAAAAAGCCTTACTTCGCCAGAATGCAATTCCAGGAAGATCATTGGGATCAGCTGGATGATATATATATAGGCCGCCTGGGCACCTTCCATGACGGGCAGGAGTTGATTGTCGACTGGCGCGCGCCGATCGCCAACCTCTATTATAATGCGCAAGTCGGCAGAGCGTCCTTCAAAGCGCCTGACCGGATTTGGGGTGCCTGGCGTGATGTCCATGGCGAATTGCTGCTCAAAAGACAATTTGTCATCGAACAATCTACGCTACAGCAGATTTTTGATCGTACCATTTCAGTACAGGATGAATTATTGCAGGCTGTTCTGGAGTCAGGCGCTGACCAGCGGCTCAAGGAAGTTGTGGCCACCATTCAGGCAGAACAAAACGATATTATTCGCGCTGCCAAAGATCAGGTACTGATTGTGCAGGGCGTCGCTGGCAGCGGCAAAACAACTGTTGCTTTGCACAGACTGGCTTATCTGATTTATACCTGGCAGGATGTTCTGCCAGCCGATCGCATTTTGATTGTCGGGCCTAATAAACTCTTTTTGAATTATATTTCCGACGTGCTTCCGGAACTAGGTGTTACCGAAGTCAATCAGACCACTTTCACCGAACTGGCACGCCGTCTGCTTCCGCCTGAAATTCCAATTCAACCCAAGCTGGCTCCCGCTACCGTACTGGCAGAACGCAGCCCGGAAGCCAGACTGATTAGCTTTAAATGCTCGCTTGGCATGCAGCGGCTCATTGACGGATATGTCAGGTATTTGGAAGATCACCTAATTCCGGAAGGTGACTTAACAATTGAGGCAGAGTCAGTGTTGTCGCGCAACGAAATAGATGCTTATCAGAAGAAAGAGTGCTACTATCTGCCATTAATCGCCCGTTTTAATATGGTTCGACAGTTCTGTCTGAATAAGGTCAAGCAAAAAGTCGAAGAAATGGTCGTCCGCGCCAAAACGCAATGTGAACGGGAAGTAGTGCGACTGAAGGCTGCCTTGCCAGAAGGTGGCGAGCGCAGGTGGAAGATCGGGCAGGCCTACGATTGCCGTGATCGAGCCGTCGCCAGGCTCAAAAAGGCGCCCACCGCCGTCGTAAAAAGTTATCTAAAAAACTGGCCCAAATGGCCGCTGCTGGAATTATATCAACGGGTCTTCGCTTTTCCCGAGCAAGCACTCGCCTGGAGCGAAGGTTCACTAACAGCAGCGCGTGCGGCCGAATATGCTGAGATTTTTCACAAACAACTACAGGGTCGCGATCACTGGGAACCTGCCATGGAGGATTTAGCGCCTCTGATTTACCTTTGCAGCAAAGTGTTTGGGGTTAAGGATGATGTACGCCCACTACATATTGTCGTTGACGAAGCTCAGGATTACAGTGCCTTCCAATATCAAATTCTCAAAATGCTGGCTGCGGAAGCATCCTTCACCATCGTTGGCGATATGGCCCAGGGCATTTACGCCTACCGCAGCATTCGCAATTGGACAGAGCTATCAGAGGTCATTTTTGCTAAAGCACCGATCCAAATGCAGCAATTAACCCAAAGCTATCGCTCGGCAACAGAAATCATGCTGTTTGCCAACGAGATTATTGCTGCGTCCCCGCAAGGGCACTTTGTGCCTGCAGAACCGGTCCTGCGCAGCACTGCCAAACCGCTGGTCGTTGAAAGTCCTAATCAGCAGGAACTACTGAAGGGCTTGACAAAAATGGTGCGGCAACTAAGGAAAGAAGGCTGCAAGACGGTTGCCGTCCTCACCAGAACGGCCGCCGCAGCTGCCTCAACTCATGCTGAACTAGCTAAAGCGCTGTCCGCTTCGGTGCAATTGATTACAGATCTGGCGGAGGACTACGCCGCTGACATTTCTGTAATGCCGGTGCATTTGGCTAAAGGTCTTGAATTTGACGGTGTAGTGATCGCCGATTGCTCCGCCGACGTTTATCAACTTACGGAGGCTGACATCAAATTGCTATATGTAGCGTGCACCCGGGCGATGCACCGGCTGGTCGTGCTCTATTCGGAAACCCCATCCCCAATTTTGCAGAGCATCAAACCAGATACCTATGAACTGGTCAAATCATAGGATCATTTGACCCGTTTCAGCCTGATTTCTCTGATTTTCCGGCGCCACCTTGGGAAGTGAACTCCGGTTCTGCCCGGCCAGATCACTCCAAATAAATAACCGACTCCACAACCAATCAGGGCGCACAATGCCAAAAAGAAATTGGTGCCGACATAGCCAAAGAAGACGCCGGCGATACTGATCCAAGCCAGCCATTGGCTCTTAACAGGTATCAGCCCATACAGCATGACTGCCTGCCCCTGATGCGTAACCGACCAGGCAACGGTCAGAGCGGCCAAAGGCAAATACCATCCGAGGACAATCTGATAGCTGCCGGAAATCAGGAAACCCAGCCAAATTCCCAGCGCTGAAGCTGCCACAAGGGCAATCCAGGCCACAATAAACCTCTTGCTGCCCCAGAACCGCTCCATGGCACTACCCATGAACCACCACCAGAGTCCTGAGAGCAGCATACTTATAAAACCTGTGTTCAGCATTGGATAAGTGAGGAGCGTCCAAGGTCTTTGAAAGAGATAATGCGGTTGAAAGGCCAGTCCGAAGCCGGTGCGCCAGATGGCGGTAATCAAGAAAAAGACTAAATGGATAATTAGAATGAGTTTGACTGCGGGGTTGAAGCCCGTGAACAAAAATGTCCGTACGCGATGGGCTAACGAGCGTTCCATGATTGTTCCTCCTTTTTTGTAAGGCCGGTTGATCTGGAACCTGCCATATGATTAAATGCGGGCACACTGATAGCATACCCCATGACACAAGTTTTGCCTATGTTTTTCGCGGCCGCTGCCGCGATTTTATGAAAAGGGCTGCCCTAAAGGACAGCCCTTTCGTTTAAGCCCATTCCGTCGCGCTCAGTTATTTGGCAGCCATGTTCTTGTAGTTCTCGCGACGCTCTTTAGCGTCTTGCTCCGCCTTCTCAAACAGTTGATCCGCGACTTCCGGGAACTGCCGCTTGAGTGTAGCATAGCGGATTTCGCCCATCAGAAACTCACGGTAACTGCCAGTGGGTTCCTGAGAATCCAGTGTGAATGGATTCTTGCCCTGTTCCGCCATTTCCGGATTGAACCTATACAGCGGCCAGTAACCGGCCTCGACAGCCAATTTCTCCTCACGCTGGCTATAGTTCATATTAATACCATGGTTGATGCAAGGTGCATAAGCAATGATCAGAGACGGCCCTTTATAGCGCTCGGCCTCGACCATGGCTTTCATCAGCTGATTACGATTAGCGCCCATGGCGACTGAGGCAACATAGACATACCCATAGGACATCGCCATCATGCCGAGATCCTTTTTGCGGGTACGTTTTCCGGCAGCGGCAAATTTGGCTACAGCACCGGTTGGGGTTGCCTTGGAAGACTGTCCGCCAGTGTTGGAATAGACTTCGGTATCCAGCACCAGGACGTTGACATCCGCGCCAGAAGCCAGCACGTGGTCCAGCCCGCCATAGCCGATATCATAAGCCCATCCGTCACCGCCAAAGATCCAAATTGATTTCTTCACCAAATAGTCTTCGAAGGACATAATCTCCGTCAACAGTTTGGCCAGCTCGCCATCGGCCTTGTTGAGCGCCGGCTTAACGGCGGCGCGCACTTTGGCGGAAGCGGCTTTGGATTTCTCGCCGTCGTCTTTGTCTGCCAGCCACTGGTCAAAAGCTTCCTTAAGGTCTGCTGGAATAGCAAGCTTACTGGCAGCGTTAATCAAGTCTTCCAATTTAGCGCGTTTCTGTGCAACGGCCAGATTGAAACCGAAGCCATATTCGGCGTTATCTTCGAACAACGAATTCCCCCACGCCGGTCCATGCCCGTCCTCGTTCTTGGTGTACGGACAGGTGGGAGCGCTTCCACCGTAAATTGAGCTACATCCGGTAGCATTGGCAACCATCATTCTGTCACCGAACAGCTGAGTGGTCAGCTTGATATAAGGAGTCTCGCCACAGCCGGCGCAAGCACCTGAGAATTCAAAGAGCGGCCTGACAAACTGGCTGCCTTTTACAGTCTCGGGGTTGATTTCTGCGTCCACTCTCGGAAGATTCTCGGCAAAGTCGAACAGAGCGGCTTCTTTTTCTGCCACATCCTCGAGATTGGTCATGACCAACGGCTTTTCCTTAGCCGGGCAAACATCCACACAGTTTCCGCAACCGGTGCAATCGAGTGGTGAAACCTGCATCCGGAATTTAAGTCCGGCCAGATCCTTCCCGACGGCGTCTTTGGTATCATACCCAGCCGGTGCGCCAGTCAAGGCTTCCGGTTTGGCCAGATACGGCCTGATGGCGGCGTGCGGACAACTGAATGAGCACTGATTACACTGGATACAGGTATCCGGCTTCCAGACCGGGACCGCGACTGCGATGCCGCGTTTCTCATATTTGGTGGTTCCGGTGGGAACGGTACCGTCAGCATTAAAGGCGCTCACAGGCAATTTGTCGCCATTCTGTAAAATAATCGGCTCAATAACCTCTTTGAAATACTCCATGCCGCTTTCGACTGCAGCAGCAGCCTCATCCTGAGCATTGGCCCATGCTGCGGGGTAATTAATGGCCTCCAGTTCACTGGCACCACGCTCTACGCTGGCGATGTTATTCTTGACGATCTCTTCGCCCTTGCGGCCATAAGACTTTTTGATGGCATCCTTAATATAGCCGAGCGCTTGATCAACGGGAATCACGTTTGCCAATTTGAAGAACGCAGATTGCATGGTTACATTGATGCGGCCGCCCATACCGGTTTCATGAGCAATCTTGACGGCATCAATGTTGTAGAATCTGAGTTTCTTACTGGCGATGGCCCGTTTGACACTGGCCGGGAACCTCTGCTCCATATCTTCCAAAGTCCAGCTGGAATTGAGCAGGAAGACCCCGCCCTCTTTAACGTCGTCCAGCATGTCATAACGACCAACATACGAAGGATTATGACAAGCTACCAAGTCAGCCTGATCGATCAGATAAGCTGACTGAATCGGCACATGTCCGAAGCGCAAATGTGAAATGGTAATACCGCCCGACTTCTTGGAGTCGTAGACGAAATAACCTTGCGCATACATATCGGTATGATCGCCGATGATTTTGATGGAGTTCTTGTTGGCGCCAACAGTTCCGTCAGAGCCTAAGCCATAGAATTTGCAGCGGAAAGTTCCGCTGGGGGCGGTATCAATTCTCTCAGGGAGTTCCAGCGAAGTATGGCTGACATCGTCAACAATACCCACGGTGAAGTGGTTTCTGGGTTGCTCAGCCTTCAGATTATCGAAAATCGCCTTAACCATTTGCGGATTGAACTCTTTGGAGCCCATGCCGTAGCGACCGCCGACCGTTAGAATGCTCATCTTCTTCTCGGCCAATACGGTGCAGACGTCTCCGTAAAGCGGCTCGCCAACCGAACCGGGTTCTTTCGTCCGATCCAGAACAGTAATGCGTTTACAGGTTTTCGGAAGTGCGGCAATGAAATGCTCGGCCGAGAACGGACGGTACAATCTTACCTTAATGAGTCCGACTTTTTCGCCTTTTTTATTAAGATAATTGACGGTCTCCTCGATCGTCTCGCAGGCTGAACCCATTGCGATAATGACTCTTTCCGCATCCGGAGCGCCGACATAATCAAAAAGATTATAATGACGGCCAGTTAGCTTACCGACCTGTTTCATTACATCAATCATAATGCCAGGAACTGCCTGATAATAAGGATTAGCTGCTTCGCGACCCTGGAAGTAAATATCCGGGTTTTGAGCAGTGCCGCGCTGGTGCGGATGTTCCGGATTAAGTGCGCGGCTTCTGAAAGCTTTGATCGCTTCCATGTCAACCAACTTCGCCATATCCTCATAATCAATCATTTCGACCTTTTGGATCTCATGCGAGGTCCGGAAACCGTCGAAGAAGTGCACGAAAGGAACTCTAGCCTTATGAGTGGTCAGATGTGCCACCAGTGCCAGATCCATATTTTCCTGAACCGAGTTGGATGCCAGCAAGCCAAAGCCGGTCTGGCGGGCAGCCATCACGTCGGCGTGGTCACCAAAAATCGAGAGGGCATGCGCTGCTACGGCGCGTGCTGAAACATGAAAAACGCACGGCAATAATTCACCGGCAATTTTGTACATGTTTGGGATCATGAGCAGCAAGCCCTGAGAAGCGGTAAAGGTGGTGGTCAAAGCACCGGCTGCCAAAGAACCATGCACTGCGCCGGCTGCGCCCGCTTCTGACTGCATCTCTGCAATCCGGACAGTTTGTCCAAATAAATTCTTCCGCCCATAAGCTGCCCATTCATCGCAGGATTCGCCCATTGCAGATGACGGAGTGATGGGATAGATAGCTGCTACATCGCTAAATGCGTATGCTACATGCGCAGCAGCCGTATTCCCATCGATGGTCTGCTTAGTCGCCATTAAATAAACCTCCTTATTAAGTGCTGTTTTTATGCTCACTGCTGCTCAATGCCGAAATTCTATTTGGACAAACAGAATTTCCGGCCTGAAGCCAGACAGGTCGGAGCCATCGGGGCATGTGGATCTGCCCGTAAGAATAGACCCACACCATCTTTTACTATAGCCCAATATCCGACGGATGTCAAAGCCTGTTGATGGCCTCCAGAACATACCTGTTATATAAACGTAACTGCTGCCGGAATGTTTCGCGAATCCGGTCTTGCCCAGAGGACTTTTTCATAAGAATGAGTCAGGTGTCGGACGCGCAGTTTATATGTAAAGGATGATTGCTGTGAAATTGTTTTATCTTTCGATGGCCACGCTAAAAAAGCTGGCCTGGCGCATTTTGCTACTGACCGTGATCATCATTGCCGCCATCTTGCTTATCCCAAGAGGAATCCGCTATATTGAGGTAATTGCCCATCGCTATCACCCGATCTATGCGGTTGAGACAGAGGAAAAGGTAGTCGCCCTGACATTCGATATCAGCTGGGGCAATGCCATGGCGCCCAAAGTGCTGCAGATTCTTAAAGATCAGCAGGTGACCGCCACCTTTTTTCTGTCCGGTCCGTGGGTTGAAACACATGCAGAATTGGCAGGACAAATCCTGGCTGATGGTCATGAAATTGCCAGTCATGGACATAGGCATGTCAATTTCAGCCCATTATCAAAAGATCAAATCATTGACAATGTGATGTCAGCGCATAACAGTATCAAGAACACGCTCAATGTTGAGCCTTCGCTGATTAGGACGCCTAATGGCGATTTTGATGATGAGACGATCCTGACCATTAAAGAACTCGGTTACCTGGCGGTTGATTGGATGATCGACTCTCTGGACTGGAAAAACCCCGGCGTTGATACGATTATCAACCGGGTACTTAAAAGGCTGCAGCCTGGAGCGATTATTCTGATGCATGCCAGCGACTCCTGTAAAATGACGGACGCCGCTCTGCCAACGATTATTAAGGAGACCCGCGCCGCTGGCTATCGGTTTGTCAAAGTCTCCGAACTGCTAACGCTGGGGCCTAACGATACCAAAATCCGCTGATGATCATGTCGAGCGCTGCTAATGATGGCAATCGCTAATGATCATGACGATCATGGTATAGATAAGGCTGCTGCAGTGCTTCCACAGGTCTGATAATCTGGGCCTGAATGTATGAGAGCGGCTTTTCATAGTCGCTGATATCAGCGATGTGGCTGCCGCCGATGCCGCCTGCGCGCGCGCGCTTGTTGCCGCCCCCCACAGGGCGGTTTTCCTGTCTGAAAACCCCTTTCACATACACCCAGGAGTTGGTGGCAAATGCGGCCGCTTCCGGCCAACGCACTGTGACCCCGATCGGTACCGCATCGGCGACACAACAAGAAACGATAAAACGGGTCACCACTATTTCATTTTCAGGCAGTCCTTCCCACCTGGCAACAAACCCGGTCAACTCGACAATGCTGTCGACTGGATAGTCGGCTGATAAATTCATTTTCAAACCGCGGTGCACAGCGGCGCCGGCATCGAAGACTGCAAGCGTTGTGGAAATACTCATGAGCATTGGCACCATCAAGATTAAGGCATTAATGAGTAGCCATCTCAGTCTGTTTTGAGCCATATGATTGCCGCCGCATGAGCATTTCTGGCGGCAAGAATCAGAAACACGCGCGGGCTGGTGCGGACGATGGCTGCGCCCGGGCTGGTGCGGGCAATGGCTTTGTGCGCGCAGTCGGTCAACGATGACCCCCCCAAGTTCGTTTAGCGCCAGAACTGCCAAAGACACCACTACTGCAACAATGATCGACGAATGATCATGTATGACCAGCAAATCAATGCGATTGGATTTGAGCAAAAAAGTGAATAAAGCGCCTAAAGAAAGAAATGCCGCGGCGCGCACAAACCGCTCCAGACCTGCTAATTTGGTTTTGGTTGACGGACGGTTATCGTGCAAGACCCCTTCCCCCCCTCCCCCCTCAGATCAGGCTAAAACCAACTACCGCACAGAATGTGATTACCGTAATAGCGATAATAACCTGGATAACGAAACTTCTTTGGAAGGTGGCCATCAGTAGCAGCGTATTCTTGATATCTATCATTGGGCCATAGACCAGGAACCCCATCAAGGCTCCGATGGGCAGGCAGCCTCTGAAAGGGGCTGCCACAAAAGCATCCGCCTCAGAGCACAGGGCGGATAAATAAGCACCGGACATCATGGCGGCGGTGCCGACAAATGGATTAGGTGCTATGCCAGCGAGTACGCTGCGCGGCACAGATACCTGGAACAAAGCTGCTATAGCCGTACCCATTACCAGAAAGCGACCGGCTGAAAATAACTCTTCCGCAGTGGTTGAAAGAAAAAGTCCGATGCCTCTTTTGCTAGAATGGCCGTGTTTATGTTGGTGATCATGTTCGTGTTGGTGTTCCTGGCCGGGCCGAATTGGCGGAACCCGGTCAATACCGATACTATGCAGGAAAACACCTGTTAAAACCGCAACCACAAACGCCAGTCCCACGCGCGCAAAAACAACTCTCAATTCCCCATTGAAAGCTGCCAAAGTAGACAGGGCTACCAGTGGGTTAACAACCGGAGCAGCCGCCATAAATGACACCACCACAGAAGGCGGGACTTTCTTGCGAATTAGGCTGCCTCCTATCGGCACTATGGCGCACTCACATACCGGAAAAATCAGACCGGCAAAGCCGGCAGCAATATAACGGCTAATGCCCTTCTTACCAATAATTTTGGCGATTATCTTTTCCGGAACGTATAAGTGCACCGCTGCTGCCAAAGCAGACCCCAACATTAGAAATGGAAAAGCCTCGCTAAAAATGCTCAGAAAAACAGTTACGAAAGTACTCCACCATTTTGGCAAATCCAACACCCAACCCCTCCAGAAATGCATGTTAAGGGTTTTTGCCAGGGCAGTAGACATTGCGATCCAACCCTGATAAGATCATCCTATGAAAACTAATGGTACAAACATACTAACAACTGAACCGGACAATCAGTCTGTCCAACCTGATGCCTTTTATAGAGAAAATTATCATTGCTCGTCTGCAATGATACAGACCAGAAGCATGATTCAGTCTACCTGCTTGGATCTGGGCGACACAAATGCTGATCCCGCTGAGATAGCAGCTCAAAATGGGTTTGCAGATACGCGGCATTTCAGCCAAGTGTTCCGCGCGAGACATGAAGATTTGCAGAAGAGGTGTTATCGGTGAACAACATTTTTTTTGATGAATTTGACAGCCCGATTGGTGTTATCAGAGTGGAAGTGAACGCACAAGGAGAGCTGCTGCAAGTGGCGCTGAAAAGCGCTGGTACTGCCAGCAATACCGGTAGCGCCTGCAGCAGCGCCTGCAGCAACTGCACGGCACAGAGAAACGACGCTCTTACGGCACCTGCACGCCATCAGTTAAACGAGTATTTGTCTGGCAAAAGAAAAGGCTTCAGCCTGCCGCTGAAGCCTGAAGGCACTACATTTCAGAAATCGGTATGGCATGAATTACTGAAAATCCCCTATGGGACCACTACGACTTATGCCACGATTGCGACTGCCATTGGCAACGCCAAAGCTTGTCGCGCTGTCGGACGCGCAGTAGGAGCTAACCCGATTTTCATCATCATCCCCTGCCATCGAGTGATCGGCAGCAGTGGCAAGTTGACCGGGTTCGCCTACGGACTGGATGTCAAACGCTTTTTGCTGGGCTGTGAAGGCTCTTACGGCAGCTCGATGTAAATCATCGGCAGCGTAGCGAAGCGTGCCTGCGCAGGATCATACGCCCCCAAAATCGCTTCCTGCCGCGTACCTTCCGGGACCAGCATGTCAATGATATTGGGATCGTAGCTGCCTTGGGTGCCGCCGCCAAAGCGCCACTCAGCCGCTTGTTCCATAACCTCACGCACGCGCAGCGAATCCCCGGACGGGAAGCCTTCCTGCCCCATTATTAGCACCATGAAGCCCAGCCGCCCGCCTGCATAACCGATTGCCTGCTTAGGTACTGAGATCGAGATGCTCTTGGTAATCGGATCTGTGCTCACGCGCACGGCAGCTTTTACCTCTGAGCCATCAGCGGCGAAGATCTTTTGATGCCAGCCTTCCACCCAAACAGCATATTCCCAGGCAGCGCCGGAGTCAAAGACCGCCCTCCTGCCCCCAAGCGCCTTGATTTCTCCCGAATTCGGCACGCCGTCAACATCAAAGTACAGGTCGATGGTTTGCAGTGACAGCCCGATCGGAGAATCCCACAGGTTATTCAATTCGCCATAGATATAGATCTTGAAAGTAAGATCATCTTGATCGTCGTAAATTTCTGTTTTGACAAGATCGAAGACTCCAGGCGTAAAGAGCGCATTCGTGGGATAAGTGTAACTGCCCGGCCCGATGTCGTCACCGATCGGATCAGTCATAGTCATGACCAGTTTTCCGGCGGTAATCTGCGGCACTTTCACATGCACCGGACCTCCGGAAGGTGCTAAGGAAGTGACTGATCCGGATTGCTCGTCTGCCAGCACCACCGTAAAATAGACATCATCACCGGACTGATATTCGAGCGCCTCAAAAGGAATGCGCATTTCCAGACAATCCTGATAACTAACGGATGAGACCTCCCGGACTTTAGTCCAGATGACGTCAGATTCGGCCCTGCTGAGCACAATGCGGCCGGTACCGGAGTTCAGTTCCGAAAAGTTGATCAGCGCTTCATAATTCAGTGTAATTCCGAGGGAAACGCCCGCCGCGCCGGCGTCGCCCGCAAAGCGCGTCCAGACATTCCCGTCAATAATCCTGTTATTACTGAAATAGACTGCCAACTGCCCTGGTGGCAATTCTGATCCCGCGCCTGCATCTGCGCCTCCGCCTGCGCCTGCATCTGCGCCTCCGCC
>ENA-UOOM01002019-UOOM01002019.1-fermentation-metagenome-genome-assembly--contig:-NODE-2019-length-17729-cov-4.524782_pt1 | contig 17729 bp, 15 predicted proteins | sample MGYA00245781_ERZ724031 | MGnify/ENA primary metagenome ERZ724031 (study PRJEB28704, sample SAMN03018317) | fermentation metagenome | biome: anthropogenic terrestrial biome; feature: soil; material... | reverse complement strand
CATTGACAGTGATTGTTACGTTTATTGTTTCGCCGGGGAGATAACTCTCAGGTGCTGATATCTCGAACGAATATCCGGGATTCTCTACCTCGTCGCCCATCGGGGGATCGAACACGATTTCCTCTTCCTCTGAAGAATCTTCTCCATCAACCTCGGAGTTATATGTTTCAATAGATTCAAGAGCGAGCTTATTGATTGTGACAATACTGCCGTTTACTGTGAATACTTTTACTGCGGAGAATGAAACTTTACCTGCTTCGGTAAGTGTAACATTAGAGTAATCGAGATCGGAAAGCTTCAACGATCCCTTGTACTCACCGTCGACAAGATCATCGCCTGAAGGACGCTGATCGCTTCCCTCTTCTGCGATTTCGTGAGTGAGATTGTTGATGTAGTTTGTATTATCCTCAACAGTTTTACCCTCGCAGAAGAGAATAATATTAGCCTGTCCATCACCGCTTATGGTAAAGTCATATACCAAATTGAAGTCCGCAATATTTACAGTAACAGCGTTAGCGTTGTTGTAATATGCATAAGGCCAGGAGGCAACGCTTCCGGAAACAACAATAGCGTCTCCGCTCTTTGTAGCCGTAGCTGTTTCGTTACCAGCGCCTACAGGGTCTCCGCTGAGCCAGTCAGCAGGATCGAACGAGATAAGAGAATATGTATCCTTGGGAACCGGAATCTTTTCGGATTCTTCAGCTTGGTATACCTCTACCTCGGAAACGAACGTCCATGCGCCGCCGTGTGTGACTGCGAATTTGACGTATCTTCCGCTTGCTACTTCGGAGGGAGTTACTGTGTAAGTATAGAGTCCAAATATTTCGTCGGTCTGTTCGGGAATGTCTATAGACTTGACACCCGTAGCGGTGCCTACGCTTGTGAAGTCTGTGTTGTTATCAGACACAAGAACCTCAATAGATGCAGGCTCGCCGATGCCTACGCCGGCGTTCTCAGAATAGAACACGAAACGGGAAAGGTTATCCTCAACAGTGCCGAGGTCGACTACAACATTATTATAAGCGATTGTTGTTGCAGACCAAGTAGTATCCTCGCAAACAGCGTTTTCACCCTTCCAGTTAAGACCTACCCAAATTGCATCAGCGTAGCCCCAATTTGCTGCAGTACCGGAAACACCGTCTGTTAACTCGCTGTTGTCTGTATCGGGATACAAAACAACCTGTTCATTATCGGTATACTTTCCGGTAAATACATAATCTTTTCCTCTGGCTATATTATTCTCGGTTGCTGAAGTGAGCATTATGCCGAGAGGAATTGCCAAAAGAGCTGCCAAAATAATAGCAACAATTTTTTTCATTTAATCTCTCCTCTTTTTGTTTTTAAAGATTATAGTTATAATAGCATATATATTTCGTTTTGTAAATAGCAAATTTAACAAATTGTCCAATAATTTTATCGTTTGCTAAGCAAACCTAAGGCTTTGCGATACGCCGGTTAAAAATCTTTTTATATAAAGATAATCTTTTGAATCAACTACACCATCAACGTTAATATCAATGGCCTCAACGCTGATATTTTGGGCTGTATAATTACCGAGGAAAACTCGCTTTGTGATAAGATAATCGCCCACATCAACGATACCGTTTCCGTTCGCATCACCGCATACTACGACCTGCATACTATCGGCTACAATTCCGTTGATTTCTATACTGGCAACGCTTCCGGTACCGATATAACCGCGCTCGGAAAGGTCGTTGCCATACCTGTCTATAACTTTTATTGCCTGATGTGGAAAGCAGTTGATAAAATCAATAAAATCATTCCGTGAGGAGTTGCATACAATGATGTTTTTTTCCGTATCGATATAATAACTGCTGTCCGCGTTCGGCGTGAGCTTTGAACGGGTCTGGAACTGAGCATAATCGAGACAAATCCATCCCTGAGAATCGCTGTTATAATCTATCCTGCCCCAGTTAGCTGTGACTTCAGTTACTTTTATAAAGCTGTTTCCGTCTAATCTTCCCAAAACCGTAAAATCGGTTCCGGCACCGGAGCGGATGTTAAGGCTTGAAGGACCTTCGGTAGTGACCTTGTAATATCCGGTCAACCTTACATTATCCGGATGCTCGACAGGCATATTGACATAGCTTATTCCCGCAACGGCATATTCGGCAAACTGCTCCCATGTATAGGTCTTTGTGGAGACGACGCATGCCCTGGAAGCAACATTGTCACCACCTGCGTTTCCGTGGTAAACCACAAGATTATTTTCGTCCATGGTGAATATTGAAACAGAGTGACCGCGGGTCAGCCGCACATGCGCTCCCGCCTTCGCCTTCATAAACAGCTCTTTTACGGAACCTGCCGTTACCGAGCCGGATCTGATTGAGCCCACATTGTAAAACCTGCCGGGAAAATAATATGAGTGGTCTATGAACCCGAAGCATTTATAAAAAACGAGTCTTGCGAAACCGAAGCACTGACTTCCGAGCAGATCAATTTCGCACGTGGATTTAATACCCGTTGGCCAATAACGCATACAGTTACAGTTGGCGAGCGAATCTACGCAGTCGACGTCCGGGTTATGATGACAGGTGCAGGCTTGTCCGTTTTTGGAAAAAAATGTACCGGGCATATATTCCGCCAAGGGAAGCGTGGTTACTCCGACCTGAACAAAGGGTCCGCTGTATGTATACGGCGCATTGTAGACCGCCTTGACATATGAGGGTGCGTTGACCGAGTATTCACCCGTCCTTGTATCGTAAATGTATGTAATAAATCTCTCTGCGCTTTCGGTGTATATCTCCTCCGAGGTCTGATCGGTTTCCTTAAATTCAGGGTTTTTTTCATACAATCTGAACTCGTATTTATTCAGAGGTAAAAAAGCACATATGCTATCCGAGGCGTATATCAATTCGGTTTTATTGTCTGTAAGTCGGAAGATTCGGTTTTGTGACAGAAAATAAAAGCAATCGGATGTAACATAAAGGTCGGAAATTTCACTTTTACTGCTGTAAATCAGGCTCTCATTCTCACCCGTCGGTTCAATGCTGATAATATTGTTATCGGAGATGAAATATATTTTTCCGCCAAAATAGTTCAGATATCCGACCTGCGCGGAATATATAAGCTCCGCATTTTCACTGCAAGCAATACGACGGTAAAGCCGCATATTATCCTCGGTGTTGGAAAAGTATATGTAATCGCCGACGTCAACTGCACTTCCGCCATATACGATGCGTTCGGTAAATCCATAATCTCCGGAGGCGGCGGTTTTGATATCAAACGGGCAGGCTGTAAAAAAAATTATATATGATAAAACAATACTAATAATCCTTTTTCGGCACAAAGCGGCAACCTCCAAAAAATAATCTTATTTACATAATATCACCTTTTGTGTGTTTTTTCAACATAAAAATACAAAAATTCACTGGTTTTTTTAACGATTTAAATAACACGATATCGAAATGCCCTTTTACGAACCTGTAGATTTATATCTTCGCAGTCCGAAACGGAAAAAAGCGAAGCACGGTATGATAAAAAGCAGACTAATTAGCGGAGTAAGCATATAAAACACGCTTTTTTCCCTGTCCAGCAAGTATAAGAGCGGATAATATTGAAACAACGCAAGAGGTATAACATAGGTAAGGAATTTCAAGACCCCGCTGCCGTAAATTGAAAAGGGATAACGCCCGAACTCGCGTCCTCCGTGTGTCAATATGTTCATAAATTCCAATCCCTCTATAGTAAAAAAAGCAAAGAAGGCATATACAATGTACAGCCCAAAAAAGACTGCTGCACCGCATAAAATCATCAGAACGAGCGTTAAGACTTTATCCCAAGTCCATATAACGCCGCTGTTGGGTATAGTATAGCACAAAACACCCGATAATCCTGTTACATAGTGGCAGGATTGCCAGGTGTTTGGTATCAAAGACTCGTTTGTTCATAAAGGTTTTTTATCTAAAAAATTCAGAGATATTTGATTGAACATTTCTACTTTTTCAATATTGCACACATGTCCGCAATCGGGAAGAACAACCATCGAAGCGTTTGCTATTTTTGATATATCTTTTAGTACGGTTGTTTTAAAAAGATGATCTTCATTTCCCATGATATAAAGAAAAGACTTCTTTTCCGGCAAATGATTAATTTCCGAAAGATATGCTTCGTTTTTCTTCAATTCCGATAAAAAATTGATCCAACAGCAAAATTCCGTATGACCAAGCTTTATAGCCTCACGCACAAAAATCATACGGGATTTAAGATGATTCTTACCGGGCATGATGATATAAGCAAATAATTTATATAGTGGCATATACGGAATAATGCTTTGTAAGATCCGCGCAGATTCCAACAAGAAGTTTGTCTTGAAATGAAAAGAAATTATTCCGCCTGCCATAACCAATGCACCGACTCTTTCAGGGTATAGAGATACAAATGGTAACGCCAGCAGAGAATTTGAAGACATACTGACCAGATGCGCTTTTGGGACATGATACCGATCCATGATGGCAGCGATTTCTCCACATACTTTTTCGATGGAAAGAGGCCCGCTGTCCTGTTCCGGATTATCATGAAAATTGAATAAAAGCAGATTGTAATGCTTGCTGTAATCCTCTGTTTGTTTTTGCCAGGTGGTACTGCTTCCGCCGAAACCATGAAAAAACATTACCCATGCAGCGTCAGGACCTGTAAATATTACGTTCGCATTAATCATTTTCTTTTTTTATTCTTCTTCCATCGGTACACTTCTTCTTAAATCTATGATATGTAAGAAATTTCGGGAAGTTACGTTGATTTTTTACCGGCATTTTACGGAACAATTCTTCTGCAACAGGTTTCCATGCTTCCGATCTTGCCCGGCTTTTGTCCGCAAGCTGCTCCGCAGATTCCGGCGATAACATATGTGTGGAATGTGCGAATCCTTCTTTGACTACCTTTGTGATTGCATCCGGCACATCAATCAACGGACAGGCACGCAGCGGATTATCAGAAAACGGCTGTGCTTTTCTGAATGCCGTAAAAAACGGAGATCGCAAGGCGTCCAACAAGGTGGTTTCGTTGATATTTGAATCTGAATAATGGCAGAAAGCACAAGGTTCAACATCACCGCGAGCGTTGATATGGACAAATCCGTTTCCGGCGCCAATACATCCAAATGCCAAATGACCGTTGTTCCAGAAATCGATAATCGTATAATCGTGTCTGTTGCAATAATCGGAGATTTTTTCCTGTACATAAGCCCGCTGCTGTGGCGTGCACACCATCGATAAATCTGCATCACTTCCAACAGGAACATATTGAAAGAGCCATCCAAACCAGCATCCCTTTTCACGCATGAAATCTAAAAATTCATCGCTGGCAATAGTTTTATAGTTTTTACTGTGATAACAGGCAGAAAAAGCAAAACCGATATCCCTGCTTTTTAATAACTTCATCGCATTAAGTGCTTTTTCGTAAACACCTTCGCCCCTTCGAGAGTCTGTTTCCTCTTTAGTGCCCTCGATACTGATGAAAACATTTAGGTTTTCTAACCGCTTCATTTCATCTGCAAAAACCTCGTCAATGAGCGTGGCATTGGTAAAAACCCCAAAGGTTGATTTACGGTGCTTCTCACAAAGCTTGATGATAACGTTTTTACACATCAGTGGTTCCCCGCCTGTCATCAAACAATCCCTTATTCCCAGCTTTTCCGATTGGTTCAGAATATCGTCCATTTTTTCATATGATAAGAGATTGCTTTTCTCATAATCCGATGCCCAACATCCTTTACAGTGTAAATTACAACTGCTAGTCGGATCAATCAATAAAACCCGCGGAATCGAACACTTATAACGCCAACCGCACAGAAGTTCCTTGATTGTAATAAACCTCCCCATTGTCATATGGGTAAGCAGCCCTTTCGCTGTAAAAAACTGCTTGCAGCGGTAGATGAATGCCTTATGGTGCGGAAAAGGAGGGATTTTTGTCTTAACCCCGTTTACCGTAAAATTTTTCAAAAAAATACTCCTTTTTTTTAAGATTTCGGTTTTACAGTAACACTTTGCGGAATAATCCCATCAAATAAGATATTTCCATCTTCATCGGAATTAAGCGATTTAATCTGTAGCCCGGGTATCACTGTATAAATACGCGAAAAATACTCTTCCATAACATTAACACTGTCATCAGTCATGTATTTATCTGGTATTCCCACAACTCCCACTTCAAAGATTTCAGGGTCGGCGGAAATCACATTGTCTTTAATGCTGAGGTCACCCTTGCTATAAATGTTTATCTTGTCCGGTAACGGGATTGGTATCTGATCCGCAATATCGCTGTAAAGGTCGGTTTTCAAGCGGGCAATGTCTACTTTGCTGGAACCTTCCAAAGTTCCATCTTCAAGTACATTGACCTGAAGATCATCGAACCACCAGAAAGAAGGAGCGATTTCATTTAATAACGCTGTTGCTTCTGATGGTGTCAGCGAAAATTGTTTCTGCTGATAATCACTGAATTCCCAAGAATAATCATTGATATTGAGTTTTTCTCCGTCAAAATCTTCTTTATACTTTTCCAAATCGGAGCCCGTCATACCCTTGAAATTAATCGAAATTCCCGTTTTTGTTAATGCACTCTCATAATCGGCGGTAGTATATTTTACACCTAAATCCTTAGGCTTTAATAGGGTGGAAATGACAAACACAGCAGCGACAAGACTAATAATAATCAGAATTAGTGCTAAAGTAATCCATAAGCCAATATGTTTCTTTTTCTTTTTCACCGGATAAAATGTCGGTTGCGGTACGTAATTTGGTTGAAAATCCGAATGAGTAGGTTGTTGCGATTGAGATTCAGCTGTAGATTGATGCTGTTGTGAGTAAGTATCCTTCGAAATGGAAAAACCGCATTTTCCACAAAAACTTGAAGATTCATTTACTTGAGCACCACATTTTGGACAATACATATAAATTCCCCTCTCTTTTTTTTAATATCCCTATTTTTATATGCAACTAAATCAGCTCCGGAGTCTACAATCCGTCTATTCCTGATATTTACTGTTCACTGCTTTCTTTTCTCCTTTTATAATGTCGTACAGAATTACCTCGTATATTTACCAAGATATTTTATAAGCTCCTGCTTACTTGTAATTGACAACTTGTTTTTATGACCGATAGCATAGATATATTCGCTGAAGGCTTTGCACAACAAAGGGTGATTAAACCATAAAGCGGTAATAGGGTTGTCAGTTTTCTGAACCATAACGCCAAAGTCCTCCTTAACTGCGATTTGAATATTTGTATAAGGGCTTTCAGGTAACAAAATGATGTTATAATAATCGTTTTCAAGTAAATCAATCAGGTGCTTTATATGTTCCGAATATTCATCGGGAGTATAAAACACCGTCCTTTCTGAAAAAGCGTTTGACAGGTTCAAGGCTACTTTACCTGCAAACAATTCCTCATCACTTGGAAAAACAATATATTCCGTAACTGTTCCGTTTTTTAGTTCTCTGTCAAGTTGCTTCACACAACCGGAATGAATAGCGAGAAGGTTGTTGATTTCATCTTTTTCAGCATTCGATCTTTTTAGCATTCGTTCAAGCAGATCGGATGGGATGGTAGAAAATGAAAGGAATGTCGGTAATCCTTTCAATGTTCCCGGTGCTTTTGATAATTCTCCGGTAAAAAATAAATAATCGTTAATTCGATTCTTTTTAAAAACTCTGATCAATGGTTTTGCATGTTCCAATAAATTATTCATCTGCTTATCGTAATACGCTGTTTGTTCTGGCGTATCAAAATAGTGATAAACGCCTTTATCTTCTGTTCCTATAGCATGGGTGGCAAATATCGCTGCTGTATCGGGAGCTACAAATAGAGTATGCGAGAACCAAGGATCAGAATGACTTCTGCGATAAAAGCCTTCGACTAAACCTGACATATATAATGGCAGCCATTTTTCGATTCCTATCAACATTTCATCGAGATTTCTGTTTATATTATGAATGATTTTTATTGGTGTTTTATTAAGCAAAACAGCATACATTAAGGCAGTCCATTTCTGAATAAAGGCGGGGTTGTCTGAAAGCCAATGTAAGCTCTGCTCAGAATATAGTTTGATTATAACGGGGTTTTGCGATATGGCAACTGTCCCGAGAAAACGAATGACCGCTTGGCGAATACCATCAATACCTAAATACTCATTGGATTGAGCTTGCAAAGTATCTGGTTTTATGATGCTGCTTAATGGAGGCAAATCGGGTATTTTAAAAACACTCAAATTGTCCAGTTTCTCGAGAAACCTGTCCATAATGCCTGCATTATATTGGTCATCTTCATCAGAAAACCACTTCACTAAATTCTTTATGGATTCATCTTTATTTTCAAATTTTGTAGCATTAGACCCAATCAAATCATACAGTTCTTGATCCAACTCGTTTTGTCTTGCAATTTTATAAAAATAAAGACACATACTTTCCAACATAGGTTTGTTCTTTAGAGGAGTACGCAATCCGTTTCTGAATCGGCTTATCAAAGAAGAGTCAATATTCAGAACCCTGGCGAGCCGGATATTCGAAATGTTGAGCTTATTCATTATAACATTCAGTTTTTCGCTAAAAAGTCGGTCAGTTAAAGGGCTTTTATTTTTTATTGAGCTTTGATGGTTCTCTTTATTTTCAGCGAGATAATCATTAATTTCCTCCTCCGGATTCTTTAAACCCTTCATTTCGCATTCCTGCTGAAGCTTATTGAGTAATCCATTTAACTGCGCATAATTGACTATACCCTTACATAGCAGATTAAATTGTAAGGATTTCACGCTTGGCTGTCTTGATCCGGTGCGAAACCGGCTTATTAGAGAAGGGTCAATTCCACAGCTTCTTGCTATATCGGCATTTGAACAATTCAAAACCTTAAAAATTACATTGCACTTTTCAGTAAAATTAATAATCATCACCTCTAGTTTTATTATAACATACCACATCTGTATTTTACGGCATGACACTCTATTTGTCAATGACATAAAGAGTGTCATTATAGCTTCAAGTCATTTAATAATATATACTGTAATTGAGAAATTCAAAGGAAAATTTACATGATTCATGTAAAATTATATAGAAAAACATTGTTTTTATGTTTACTTGGTTATTTGATTGTGTCTGATCTGTCGATTAAGTTACAAAATGAAAATGGAAGCACTCAATCAACAGGGCAATCGCACAGATTTAACTTTATCGCAAGTTGCGACAAAGTCTGATACCGCCTCCAAAATCGGAAAGCAGTCGGGTGAGAGCCGCGATCAGGTGTTCCGGTATATTCGCCTGACCAACCTTATTCCCGAAATCTTGCAATATGTAGATGACGAAAGAATCGCCCTGACCCCGGCTGTCGAGATTTCTTATCTCACATCGACCGAACAAACCGCTTTACTGGAAACCATTGAATCCGAGCAATGCACGCCATCACTCTCGCAGGCACAGCGTATGAAGAAACTATCCAGCGAAGGGGTGCTTGATATTGATGCAATTTTCGGTATTCTCACTGCCGAAAAAGCCAATCAGAAGGAACAAATTAAATTCAAGGTCGATGACCTGCGAAAGCTATTCCCCGAAAACTATACCACTGGGCAAATTGAGAAAACAATTATGCGGCTCATTTTAGACTGGCAGCAAAAGCGTGAGCATAGTAAAAATGATCGTGATACACGATGAATATATACCGATATCCGTTTGTTTGCAAATATGCAGGCAAGCGGATTTTTTGATGTGGAGGAAAATATGAACACAAAACAGGAGGAAACCACTCAACAGGTCGGGAAAGCCGTTTTCGTAATCGTTTTCATTACGGAAAACAATCGCCAATTGAACTCATTAAAAATTTATTAGAGCCAGAATCGCTGAAATATACAGTCCACACAAATGACAAAGCTTCTTGAACAGTGTAAACTATAACCTGAACACTGTTTAACTGGCGGAAGGGAGGTTAATTTGAACCAGTTAAATAAACAAATAGACCAAAATAAAATCGCCGCTCTGTATTGCCGTCTTTCAAGGGATGACGATATGGAGAGCGAAAGTAACAGTATACTGTGCTTGAAATCTCCTCGCATTGCACGGGAGCATAAAACGTTAAACTTGAAACGAGATATGAAAGTCCAACGATAATGACCATGCTAATGATAATGTTCCCGATTAACAGAAAAATCCACCACCACGGAAGCACGACAGTTAAATGCGGCACAGCAAAACACATTAGAATAACGCCCGAAATGAATCGCCCTGAACAGGTAAACGGGAAAAATCCTGCAAGCATTTGAATACTATAAGGGAGTGGCATAATAAACATATGCTCCCATTGTCCACGCCCTATAATCCTACTTGGGAATGATGCGTTTCCGTGGTCAAATATGCTTATTGTACCGTTCACGATACCGCCGTAAGCGAGCATGAACAAAATCTCATACTTACCAAGACCACCGATACCGTCAAATTTCCACGCAAGCAGGAATATGCCGGATATTGCTGAAATGTCTGCACATATATCTGAGATTAACGCCACAAGCATAAATTTTGTATCGCGCAGAAGAGCGCCCAAATCCATTTTTGCGTATATTGTCAAAAGCTCTAAATAACGCTTTAATGTAATATTACCCACCGAAGCTCACCATCCTTTCTCGTGATTTTTTGAACTATATTACAGTTATTGTCCAAATAATTATGTTCCAAAAGATTTGAGCAAGGATTATTTGCATAGGCTCTGCCGAGCCAACATAAAGCGATAATGTTGCGCCTCCTAAACTGCCGAACAGTTGAAATACCATCCATTTTTCCATCCCAAAGGGCAGTATTTTAAATGGAATTACCGTGCCCGAAAAGAACGAAACTATCGCTGAGCGAATAACCCACATCAGCCACACGACATTTTTAAGGCGCAAGGTGATACAAAAAAACAAAAATTCAAAAGCAAAGCCAAGCGATGCACATAATATCAGCGATGGAATCACCCACGGCGTTTGCGGAATGATCCCAATTCCGAATAGTGGTGCAATTAACGCCATTGGAAGTGAAAACATCAGAAGCGTCGGAACCCATTCGCCGACAGTGCGCGATATAACCTGACCAAAAACAGACATAGGTCGGGTAAATAGAATCGCACATTTACCGGCAGAATCCCAATCGTTTATAAAGGTATCGACAATCAAAATATTTGCAAGCAAAGCATTTATATAGGTATAACTCAGTAATTGATTCAAAGTCATTCCTGAGTCAGCACCGCCTGATGTAATGATGCGCCATATGAACATCAATGGCACAAGGTAGATAATCTTAGTGATTATTTGCGGAAACATATACACAATTCCACCGTTGGTTTGGGTTTGTAAAGCGATCTGCGCGGTTTTAATATACTTACTTATAGTCATAGAAAAACTCCTTTATATTTGGGCATAAAAATACCCCATGCAGACAGTTTTGACTGCACGAGGTTACCAAACATAAATGAGCAGTTCCTCTCGCGACGAGGATTATTAAGCTGCTATATCATGTGGTGACAGGCATTCAAAACAATCTGTTTTCTGAATTTGGGCAGAATAACCCCTTTGAAGTCCCATAAAAGCTGTTTGAATAGGACAAATGATAGCCAAATGGGCAGACTCGTCCCTTGTATTGGCAAAATCCTGTGAAAGCTGATGGTTTGCTCTTGCCAAAAGGGCGCAGTTATACCTTGTATTCATTGTTTTGAATGTGTTTTTACGCACAATATCACTTCCGGGAAACAGTTCTTTTGTGAGTGAAAATAAAGATTGCTTCATGCTGGTCACCACCTTTCCTTTAAAATATGTTTTGATTATAGCATATGATAGTGCTTTTTACAATAGAGTATTGTATGTTTCATTCGGTTCATTTAGAAACTCTTGTAAATTCGATTTATATATGTTATGATTCTATCAAACAAATGAATAGAGGCGACACGATGATTAAATAGTTCATTTTCTTAAACAAATACCTTTTGGCAGTCCGGCGATATGTGGGGCTTAGGTTTTGTTGGAATTTGGACTATAATATAATTCGTGTAGCACAAGGGAGTATTCCCTCCGTGTTAAGCTGTATTATTATCCTTTTTCAATAAACAATTGGAGAAGGATTTTTTATTTTATAGAAATGAGGAAAATAATATGAACATAGCGAATAACATTTTGAAAAACAGCTTGAAAAACGTATACTTTTTAACTGGAACTGCCTGCGGAGGCAAAACTACGATGGCAAAGGAATTATCAAAAAAATATGGATTTGTCCATTTTAACGACAACTGGCATGAGGATAATTTTAAGCAATGGCAGTCAATTATCGATGAAAAATATCAGAAAGCCGCATCCCAAAGAGAAACAGTGACCGATTGGGAGGCTTGGTTTGGCAGATCAGTCGAAGAGTTTTTAGCGGATCAAGATAAGTATAACGATGGAGATGAATACTTGGAATTTGCTGTAATCGAGCTTATCAAGTTATCGCAAAACAATAAGGTCATTGCTGATATCTGCGCATCGTTTGAACTGCTGGCGGAACTGACTGATTATAATCATATCGCCTGTCTATTGGCTCCTGCGGAAATGATTATTCGTGATTATTACGACCGAGCCGACCACAAAGAATTTATTGAGTGTATTATGTCATTAAAAGAACCTAAAAAGAAATTGGAAACACAAAATGAATTATTCAGAATCGGAGCGCAAAAGGCTTTTGATGATGTTAAAAAGCACAATTTATTCAGCATCGTCCGCAGCGATGAAAGCACAATTGAGGGTACGCTTAAACTTTTGGAAAATCACTTCAACTTAACGAAATGAGGAAAACATATGAACATCAAGCAAAGAAGATATCAAATCTTAATGGATTTTGAAAAGGTGCATCGCTTTTTAACCGACACCTATAATTTTGAAACTCTGAACAGCTACTTGCTGCCGCAGTATTTTGAATACGCTCATCACTTGCAATGGTTTGATTATATCCGCTCGTACCGCATGGGATTATGGGAAGATGATGGTGAACTTGTCGGTGTTGCTTGTTATGAAATACCTATTGGTACCGTTCATTTACACACAAAACCGGAGTATAGCTTTTTGTTGCTGGAGCTTTTAAAATGGTCGAAACAAGAAATATCCATTTGTGAAAATGATAAACATCTGCTTAATGTATGGATAACCGATAAGGAAAATGAAAAGCAAAATTTGCTGAAAGAAAACGGTTATCAGTTGGTACATACGGAACCGGCAAAGATATTCTGCTATGAAAAAGAATTTGTGGAGCGGAAATTGCCGGAAGGATATCAAATCATAGACAGCACAAACGTTGACCCAGCAAGGCTTGCCAAATGCTTCTGGCTTGGTTTTGACCACAACGAACTGCCGTCGGAGATCAACACCGACGGCAATATACAAATGTTAAACGCGCCACGAGCCGATAAATCTTTAATGACTATCGTTGTTGCACCAAACGGTGAATATGCCTGTGCGCTTGGTATGTGGTTTGATGAACAAAACAAATATGCTTACCTTGAACCTTTAGCAACGGTGCCGGAATATCGAAGAATGGGTCTTGCAACCATTGCGTTAACCGAAGCAATGAAGAAAACAAAAAAGCTTGGCGCAACCTATTGTTTTGGCGGCGGTCGAGAATTTTATACCTGCATTGGTTTTGAAACGACTTGTAATCGTGAATTATGGAAAAAGGAATGGTGATTTTATGAGTATATTTATCGAATCAGAAAGACTTATCTTGCGCGAGTTCACAGAATCCGATGCGGCAGCAGCCAGCTATAACAGTAAACAACCGACGGTCGCACACTTTATGTCTGACATGGTTTTGAATACCGAAGGTGAGGCGTTAAATTGGATTCGCTGGATCAACCATGAAAAATTTGATACATCCATACCGTGTATTGTTTTAGCTGTAGTACTCAAATCAAATCAAAAATGTATTGGTTTGATTGGTGCTGCACCGAAATATGAGCTTGATAATGAAATTGAAATCTTGTTTGAAATTGCCGATGAATATCAAAATCAATGCTATGTGACCGAAGCGGGGAAAGTTATAATCAAATGGGCATTTGAAAACACTCCGGTCAAATATATTGTAGCAATCGTCAAGAATGATAATCATGCGTCAAATCGGGTTATTGAAAAATTGGGCTTTAATTATTCCGGTGAAAAAAGAATTGATTATGATGGGCAAATGACCGATTTTCATTATTACCGGCTTGAAAATTTAAACGAGGAGTAAACGCACATGAGTATATTATTAGAAACAGACCGGTTAATCTTGCGTCAATGGGAAGAATCAGATGAAAAAGCACTTATTAATATTGCAACTAAGGAACACGTCCAACATTGGAATGTCGATTGGGTTGGCTGTAAAGAATGGGCATTAAAGTGGATTCAAGACAGAACGACACGGGGCTATCAAATAAATGATCCGATGAAGCATTTTATGACTTGGGCGATAATTTTGAAGTCGAACAATCAAGTCATTGGCATGATAAACGTTGGTAGTGATGATTTTGATGGAAAAGAAATAGGAATTTGGTATTTTCTTGATATGGATTATGAGAATCATGGGTACATGACTGAAGCAGTAATCGCTTTTTGTAAATTTATTTTTGATTCATATCAATATGATCATTTGAATGCTATTGTCCAACCATTAAACCACTCATCAAATGCTGTAATAAAAAAGACAGGGTTCAAATATGAAAGCACCATTAATAAATTGGTCAATGGTCAAACCAAAGAGCTACCATTCTACTATTATCGTTTGGATAATCCCCGCTCTATTGTTTCTGTCCGCGAACACCCCGAATACCTTGACCGAGCCGTGGATTATTTTTCATCCAAATGGGGTATTGACCGGCAAATATATCATGATTCTATTTCTGACAGCATAACAACAAATAATCCTCTGCCCCGCTGGTATCTGATGTTGGATGGTAACGGTGGTGACGAAGCACCGCATATTATCGGCAGTTTCGGACTGATTGAAAATGATTTTATGGTGCGAAAAGATCTAAAACCATGGCTTTGCGCTTTGTATGTTGAGGAAAGCGAACGCTGCAAGGGGCTGGGTGGCAAGTTGTTAGCACATGGATGCAGTGAAACTCAAAAGCTTGGGTTTGATAAGCTTTATCTTTGCACTGACCATGTGGGTTATTATGAAAAATACAGCTGGCAATTTTTCGGCATGGAAGAAAGCGAGTTTGGCGGTGACACCAGAGTTTATATGATTGAAAGTGAGGACAAATATGACACCTACTAAAAAACAACCGTTATTTATTATTTCAGGAGCAAGCTGTTGAAATTACTCATAAATGGATTTTAAAAAGGAAGTGACTCATGTATAACACGATTGAACGTGACAATGTTTATATAAAGCAATTACTGGATTTTATTTCATCTGCATACAATCTTGAACCAATTTTTATTACTCCAGCCAAACGCGGCTATTTTGGTGAAACGTGGAGGCTTTACACAGCAAATAAAAGCTATTTTCTTAAACTGGATTATTCAAATTTGCATAAAGATATTTACAAGAACAGCTTTCATATTATACAGCATTTGAATGATTATGGCGTCGACTTTATTAGCAGAATCATCAAAACCCAACAAGGCGAGCTATCTTCATGTTTTGATTCTGCGGTGATTGGCATATTTGACTGGATAGATGGCGAAAACATACAGGATGAGCGAACAAAAATACCGGAATATCAGATGCTGGCAAAAGTCTATACAGTACCGACAAAAGAATTATCTATACCGCGTGAAAACTTTTCCACCGAAAGTGCCGATTTGTTTTTTGCTCAATGTGAGAAATTAAACAGCGATTCCGCCGATAAAACAGCAACACAAATATTAGAATTATTTAAACATAATCAAGATAAAATCAACCATCATGCTGAGAGATTAAAGTTGTTTTCGGAACGTTGTAAAACAGATACATCAGACTTCTACATTACTCACGGTGACGCAGGCGGCAATATCATTATGAATAGTGAAAATTTTTATATTGTGGATTGGGACGATCCTATTCTCGCTCCGCCGGAGCGGGATGCTTGGTTTTGCCTGTATTGGGATTGGGCGATGGATACATTCAATAAGGAGATGCAGAAAAATAGTATAAATTATACTCTGCATCCTGAACGGTTGGCTTATTACTGTTATCATATGTTCTTCTGGTATATGACCGAGCATTTAGAAACCTATTTTGAAATTGGCAACCGTGGTGGGGATATGCACGAAAAGCTAATTGATTATTTTAGTGGATGGATTGAGGAAGAATTGAAGTTTGCGGATACCATTAAATAAATACAGCACCACAGGAAATGTTTTCGCACTTTCAATGAACTATACTGAAATCACCGTACGGAAAGGAGGGCATTCATGCAACCGAATGATATTATAAAATCAAGTATTGCTTATATTGAGCAAAATCTTAAAACCGACATTTCGGCAGAAGAATTGGCTTCAATGGCCGGTTATTCTGTCTGGCATTACCAACGTCTTTTCGCTCAGACAACAGGCTTGTCTATTGCGGCGTTCATCGGTAAGCGGCGGCTTGACCGGGCATTGGGTGAAATCGCGGACGGACGCCGTGCTATTGATGTGGCGTTAGAATATGGTTTTGATACTTATGCTGGATTTTATAAAGCGTTTGTGCGGGTGTATGGTGGCTCTCCCAAAAAAACTTTATCAAAAACGGAGGTTTCAGTTATGTACACAGAAAATGATTTGCGAAAAATCCTTGAAATTTGGGATATTCCGCAGAAATTACCAATCCTTGATATTTACATCATGGACGGCTCGAAAGTTTCGGGTAATGTATGGTCAGTAGGTGAAGATTTTATTTTAAAAGCTGGCGAAAAGGAAAGAATGCTAAAAAACTTAAATGTATCAAAAGCGTTGTCAGCACAGGGATTTGCAGCATCTACCCCGATATCGACAAAATCAGGTGCGGAATATCTTGACGACGATAAAATTATCGTGTTGACTCATGGAATCAAGGGCAACCCGCTTCCTAAAGACGACCGCTTCGGTGATAACCGCCGAGAGTTCGGTTTCAAATACGGGGAGAGCATCGCTCGCCTGCACAATGCGCTTGCGGTGATAGAACCTGATATCAAACCGCAGGAACAAAATTTATACACTCATGTTACCAAATGGGCGCTGCCGGAGGTAAAAAAGCAGAGCTATCAATATCAAATGGAAGTGCCGAACAGCTTTTTTGAAAATTATATCAGCACTTTCGGAGATCTGTTTGATAAATTGCCAAAACAGCTTATTCACCGTGACCCCAATCCGTCCAACATTCTGTTTGACGGCGATGAAGTTTCTGGTTTTATCGATTTTGACCTAAGCGAACGCAATGTCCACTTATGGGATCCGTGCTACTGTGCTACCGGAATTTTGAGTGAGTGGCGTGGTGTCGATGGGATATATGAGAAATGGCCGGATATTCTAACCGGTATTCTGCAAGGATATAACAGCGTGAATCCGTTAACTGACGAAGAAAAACAAGCAGTTTATTATGTAATATGTTCTATCCAAATGATTTGTGTAGCATATTTTGAAAGCGTTAGCGAACTTAAAGAATTAGCTAAAACAAATCGTGAGATGCTTCAATTTATTATCGAACAAGAAGCGAAGATTAAACAGTTATCTAATAATCTATAAAAATGTAAAGGGTTGGTTCTGAACACGCATTAGTGTAAATGGAATAATCATCCAAAGATTTGTTAATA
>ENA-UOOM01002018-UOOM01002018.1-fermentation-metagenome-genome-assembly--contig:-NODE-2018-length-17733-cov-6.186729_pt1 | contig 17733 bp, 18 predicted proteins | sample MGYA00245781_ERZ724031 | MGnify/ENA primary metagenome ERZ724031 (study PRJEB28704, sample SAMN03018317) | fermentation metagenome | biome: anthropogenic terrestrial biome; feature: soil; material... | reverse complement strand
TTTAATTAAATTTAAAAGTTTGAAAAATGTCTTGAAATTGTTCACTTAACAAGTGATGTATATTATTATGCATCGTTTTGACCTATTTTTGACATATTTGTTGACTTAATTAGTATTACTACTGGTTTTATAAAATTTGAAATAAATCGACATTCTTTATTGTTTGGAATTTTCTTATTAATGTTAGGTTCTGGGATATTTAACATTTATTTAACTATAAACACACCAACATATTAAATACCACTTAATAAGCATACCTGGACTTGATTATGTTTTAAAGGATTATGAACTGCCCAAGAGTAGGGGGTGTAAACCATATAAAAGCAAGGACCCACTCAGTTGAAGGATTTATCCGTTTGAGTCAGGAATTATAAAACAATAACGATTTGAAAAATAAATGTTCATGAATAATAATATTATAATAGATATTTGGAGGACAAATATTGCGAATTTTAGATTGTGAAAGTGTTGATTCAACCTTTACCTCTTTAGAAATTATAACCGGAGTGCATTGTAATGAAATTCGAGAATTCTTAATTAATCTTGATCTAAATAAAATTAAGGAAAAGGCTAATTATAACTCATCTGAATTAAATGATGAAATTTTGAATGAATTTAAATCAACATTTAATCCAAATTTAGAATATGATTATGTTTGCTGGTTTCACTTAACTAGAACTTATGAAGACAATGATTATGAAGATGGTTTATTACCAATTAATGAAGTTAAAAATAAGATTTGGGATTTCTTATTTAACTTAATAAAAGATGACTTAACAGAATACCAGTGGTTACAATTCAGGAAGGATTTTGAAAATGAAACTCTTAATAATCCAGAAGCTAACTGGAGAGCGTATTTATATAAAATAAATACGGCAAAGAGTTTTCCCAGCCCCCATGGATATTTAATTAAAGAAGTAGGTCTTGATGAAGGAAAAGACCATTATTTGAAGCATCCTGAAATAGTTATGCATATTGGGCATGCTATTCAATCGACATTTAACATAGATATAATAAATAGGTTTCAAACGAGTACAAACCCGTGTATTGTGAAATTTAGGAGCAAAAATACAAAGTTGATCTATATTGCAGATGCTCTCTATTATTTACATAATAAACTATTAAATGAACAGTTTACAATGAATTCTAATAATTGTTTTGATGGTGTAGGTAAAAAAATAGATCATGAAGACATCATTGAAATAAAATATATTAATATTTAAATTATTTAATTTTGACACTTTTCTAATTTGTGATTATATCAGTTCTTCTTCAGTACTTAATTAATCTTTACTATGATAAATAAATTCATTTTTCAAGAACAGCTTCTCTAAATCTGGTCAAAGATTTTTCAGCCGAATTCCAACCTTTGGAATGCGCTTTAACATTCCTTTTTCGATTTTCAGCCGTGATACTCTGTTTCCTGCTAAATTTACCCCCCTTAAAAACCATCTTTTTACACCTCTCCTTGTCTATCTAGTTTTTCTCTATGTTAATTATAGTTTATAAAAATACTTATTAAAAAATTGTGGATTTAATTCTGCTTTAAAATAGTGTTTTCGCTTTATCCACACAAAACCATCTCCTTTAGATATAACTGCAACATCTATAGCGCCACCAACAGTCTCATCTTCATGAAAAGTAAATTTTCGTTTTAATGATGTTAAATGCACTAAAGATTCAGCCATAGAAGCTAAATCGTCTTTAGGAAGGGTAGCAACAGCCATCAAAATAGGATATTCATGTTTTTTCTTTTGGTTTTTCATTTCATTTTTATAATCATCAAATAAAACTTTGGTTTCTTCTTCAATTTTTTGTACTTTTTCTTTTAATTCGTCTATTAATTTAGAACCTGTTCCATCATCGACCTCTTCAACTATCTGCAAAAAAGTAGATGGTAGATCATTAAATAGTCTTTCTAAATATCCTTCGGAATATTCATCATACTCTGGAATAACTCCTTCTAAAAATGAATCGACCATTTCATGCTGTGCAAATGGAATTATTCTAGCAGAATCATCTATAGCAATAGATGCAGTTTCATTACTATTATCTAAAATTTTTAACTTGTTGTTGATCATTCCACAAATAGTATAAGAAATTACAGAAGGGTATAGTTCATCATCTCCAAAACCTGCTATAACAACCCCCGAATTAGTATCGTAAAAACCATATACTGCAACCAATCCTAGTTCTTCAGTTGGGTCATTATCAAATTCCATATCATCGAAAAATTTAGTAGAAGCATTTTGAATAATCTCTTTATATTCCTTATTTCCCAGAATATCAGAAATAAAATGTTCAGGTAATTCACCTAAATCTTCCATAACTTTATTTTTTAGATTTTCGGTATGAATTTTTAATAAATCCGTTCTAAGCATTTTGTTTAATTGATCAAACTCTTGAGATTCTTCATCTTCATCAACAGAATCTGGACATATTACAGAAACTAAATTTAACGCTAATTTTGTTGTTTCATCTTGATCCTTAATAAAATCTTTAATAGATTCTTTAAGTTCATTGAAGTAGCTCTCTACTTGTAATTTAAAAAATTGTTTTTGAACGCTTAAAGAAACAATACTTTCATTTCCATCTAAAGAATTAATAAATTCATCTGCATATTCTTTTAGAGTTGGGTGATGCTTTTTATCAAAATTATTTCTAAAAACCTTTATTATAGACTCCCATGGAACACCCATAAAGGCACTGCTATTATAAACCATTATACCAACAGGATAATACTTAGATAACGTGAATAATTTGTCTGCTGTTTTATGAATCTTTGATCCTGTTGAAGCCGCACTGTCAGCTGCCAAAGCGATCGCTTTCTTATTTAAAATTGCTATTTCTGCAGTAATATTATCCCCCCAAAATAATCTAATGTAATATGGATTGGGTTTGATATATATAAATTAACCTTTCTGATTAGGGAAAGAGTATGGTTCCCAACTATGAGTTTTCCTGATAATTCCTTTGAAATAAACTTATTAGGAGATTACCCCAAAGATAGAGGGTATTTTTTTCATTATTTCAATTGTTCTACAGTAGAAAACTACCGTCTATAAATTTAAATCCTGGTTCCCGGGAGGGCCCCGTTATAGATATTCATTTCACTTTGAAAGTAAGATAAAATCGATTAACTTATATTAAGTTTTAATTAATAATACTAAATATTGAATCTATTAAAATATTAGGTCGTTTAAATGGCTGTAAATCCATATCAAACTTATTTTAAGGGTATTAAGGCCAGTTATGGTGAGGGAACTGAATATACTTCTCGTACTTATTTTGAAAATCTTCTAAATGAAATAAAGCCTGATAAATACATCAACGTCATTCATGAGCCTAAAAAAGATGAAAGTATTAGTGGTAGGCCTGACTTTAAAATAGAAAAGAACGGATTAGTCATAGGCTATATAGAAACTAAAATCATAGGTTTTAACCTGGATGAAATAATAGAAGGAACTACTAGCAGGGAATCAAAACAACTGAAAAAGTACCTAAAGGTTAGTCCTAACCTGATTCTTACCAATTATAATGAGTTCATTTTATTTAAGAATGGAATACAAGTAGAAAGGTGTGTACTATTCTTCCCTTCTACTGATAAAAGGCTAGATAAGTCGAATATCTCTAATCTTAATGGATTATTTAATTCTTTTTTTACCATTCCTCCTAAGCAAACCATTAGTCCTAAAAAGCTTTCTAGTTTACTTGCTGAAAGAACTAAATTATTTGGGGGTTTCTTAAAGGATTTATTAGTAAGTGAAGAAGAAAATGAATTTAAGGATCGATTACTTGGATTAAAAAATGTAATAGAAGATACTTTAATAGAGGATTTTAGTCTAGATGATTTTATAGATGCTTATGCTCAAACCATAACCTATGGATTGTTTTTAGCTGAAATAAATTCAAAAAGGAATATCAGTGAAGATAATGCTCATAAATTTATCCCTAAATCGATGGGAATCCTTAGAGATTTATTTAAAACTATAGATATTGAAGATATCCCAGATAGTATCGACTGGATTTTAGAAGAAATTATAGACATCCTAAATAGGATAGATAGAAAAGAACTAAAAAATAACTTCTCTTTTAGTAAAATCTACGATTATGAAGACCCTTATGTCTATTTCTATGAAAATTTCTTAGGAGATTACGATAAAACTAAGAGAAAATCCAAAGGAGTTTATTATACTCCCATCCCTGTTGTTAATTTTATAGTAAACAGTATAAATTATCTTTTAAAAGAAAATTTTAATCCTGAAGGTTTAAAAGGCGAAGATATAAAAGTTCTAGACTTTGCTACAGGAACCGGAACTTTCCTTCTAGAAGCTTTTAGAATAGCCTTAGAAAGTACAGATGAAGGCATGAAAGACAGCTTAGTTCATGAACGCCTTCTAAAGAACTACCATGGATTTGAATATCTCATAGCTCCCTATACCATAGCTCATTTAAAGCTTTCACAATATCTTAAAGAGATAGGATACCCCCTAAAAGATAATGAGCGATTTAAAATTTACTTAACCGACACTTTAGATAGATCCGAACATAAAGGATTAGATTATTTTACTAAATTAACTAAAGAAGGCTTAGACGCTAACAGAATAAAGATTACAGAAGATATACTAGTTTTAATGGGAAATCCTCCTTACAGCTCGGAATCAAAAAATAATAAAGAATGGATATTAAAATTAAATGAAACTTATAAAAAAGGCTTAGAAGATGAAAAGAATAAAAAACCTTTGAATGATGACTATGTTAAATTCATTAGATATGCTCAGTGGAAAATAGAAAGCAACGGAAAAGGGATTATCGGGATAATATCAAATAATTCTTACCTATCAGGACGTATTCATAGAACTATGAGAAAAGAGCTCTGTAAAACGTTTGATAAAATTTACATTTTAAATTTACATGGTGATAAAAATAAGGGAGAACCTGATGATAACGTTTTTGATATCAAACAAGGTGTATCAATAGCTTTATTTATAAAATTAAAAGATTCTCTGGAAAATAAGGAATTTTATTATTTTTCTACATTAGACAATACTATAATGGACAGAGAATTAAAATATATGTTTTTATTGAGTGATAATCATATTAATGGAATACAATGGCGTGAATTAAATCCAAATAGTCCAAATTATTTATTTATTCCTGAAGATGGAACTTATAAAGAAGAGTATGGTGAAGGGATATCAATAGACCAAATTTTTAGTGAATATGAAAGTGGATTTCAGTCGCATCGTGATAAAGTAACAATTCATTTTGAAATTGGAGAATTGATTGATATCCTTGTTGATTTAATTAAATTAACCCCTGAAGAGTTTATAACAGAATATAAATTACCAAAAGAAGGTAGAGATTGGTCTGTAGCCGGGGCTAAAGATGGAATAATTGAGAATATTCAAAATTTATTAGGTAAACCCATTAACAACATAGCTGAAATTACAGATTCTGATTGGAGTAAAATAAAGCAAGAGCGAATAGTTAATATCCAATACAGAGCATTTGATGACAGATGGACTTATTATTATAATAAATCTAAAAGCTTTTTTGCGTACCCCCGATATGAACTGATGCAACATTTAATTTCTAAAGGGAATCTAGGACTTATAACAGTAAAATCAACCTCAAAGGATTGGAAACATATTTTTGTAACTGAAAAACCTAGTGATGGACATTCAATTAGTGATAGAAGCTATGTATTTCCTCTCTACATTGATAAAAAAGCTAATTTCACAAAAGAGTTCGAAAAATTCATTGTGAAGAAATATTCAACCCTACCCAAACCAGAAGAAATATTTGGTTATATTTATGCAATTTTAAACTCTAGCAAATACCCGGAGAAATATAACGGATTCTTGAAAAGAGATTTCCCTCGTATTAAACTTACAAATGACTTTAAGAGATTTAAATTAATGTCTAAATTAGGATTAAAACTTGTTGATACCCATTTGCTAAAAAAGGGATATGAAAATTCAGAGTTAGCAAAATTTCCGATTAATGGAACTAACGAACTATCAAAAATCAAATATAATAAAAAGAAGGAGCTATTATTCATCAATAAAGACCAGTATTTTGAAAATGTACCTGAGTATCTCTGGAATTATTATATAGGAGATTATAAAGTATTATATAAATGGTTAAGCTATCGTAAAGGTAGAATATTAACATTCAATGAAATAAACCACATTCAGAAAGTTTTAAGAGCTTTAAATGAAACCATTTCTATTAAAGATGAGATAGACCAAGTTTATAAAAAATTAGATTTTTAAGACTGCAAATGGGGGATGAAATTGTTAGAATTTGAGGAAATACGATTGAATTATGCAATTATTAGGAGTATAGGGGATGTAGAACTTCCAATTCCTAAAAGTTTCTTTTTATATTTTAGTGATGATGAACTTAAAGAAGAATCTATCCCAAAATTAGAAAATGCATTAAGTGAACATGATTTTACAGTAGATGATGCAGATATAAAATTCCAAATTTATTTTGATGAACAATGGAGAAAATATAAAATATTAATGGATGTAGCTTACTGGTATCTAGAATCAGAGGGTGATAAGGGCATTCCTGATATAGAAACTGTTGAGAAGTTATATCGTCCTGATTTTGAAGAGTTTTATAAAAAGAATAGGCCTTACTAATTTTAATCCCTAGAGTTACCGGGTTACCATCTATTTTGAAACTTTAAAACTTGCAAATTAATGGGAGCGGGCTTTGAATGATAGCTAAATGTGTTTTATGTGGAACTGAATATCAATTAGATGATGGAGAAAACCCCCAAAACTTTCAATGTGATTGTGGAGGGGCATTAATGCACACCATAAACCAAAACCCGGGTATTAAAACAAATTCCACTAAAAAAAGGGTTAGTAAAAACCATAAAATCTTTATTTACAGCATAATAATGGTTATTGCTCTAGATATTATATGGGCTCTTTATCTAATCACTGGAACAGTTCAAGGTATCTTAAGTCTTTTAATCCCTGTTTACATGGGTTACAATCTACCTAAAGACAAAATAATTAAATATCTTACAGTTTATTCTATTATTTCAGCAATACTTTTAGCTATATTAGGTGGATTTCCTTCTGGTTTTATAGGAATTATAATATTCCTAGTATTCCTAGGGGTTAATATTGTCCTGGGATATATTGGAATGTACTTAAAACGATTTATAAGTAGTAAAAATAAAAACTAATCCCTGGAATTAACGGGCTGCTCTATACGATCAGTTGAAAGTATAGTGGATCTAGCAACCCTTCACCCCAAGTCCTTAATATATAGGAAATTGGTCGTCCTCTAATATCTCGGTTAGATTCTTTCACAGGGGCCCCCTGTGATACTCTGGGAGTATCTCCCAAAGGCCATAAATTCAATGAGTGATTTTATGACAGTGATACATTTAATTGACAATTTAAAATTTCCAGCCAAGATGTTCCATCATATCTAATAATGTCATATAACGTACACTTAACACGTCACATACGTAAGGTATTTTTCTTAAAGGGTGCTTATGCAATGTTTCATTGGTGACTACAATGGCACTTCTAGATTCAGCACAAGCAATTATATGAGGATCAGCCCAAACGCCTGTATCTGGAGCATGATTCCTGAAAACTTCAAAATCAGAGTTATTCATTATTTCAGTAAGGATATCTTCTTCATCCTCGCCTGATTCTATAAAAAACTCAGGTAAATCTTTCCATCGAGCCACTACAGGATCAAATTCGTCATGTTCTTGTTTAATCTCATTCAAAACATCTTTCACTGAAAAAAGTTCACCCTCATCTATTAAATCATAAATATTATTCCATAAGCCTTCAAATACCGTGGAAGGGTACTGTCTTTCAAGATCGATTAAACAATTAGTATCAATACAATAACTCAAATTTTATTTACCCCCTACGCTCTCTTGAAGATCGGGGATATGCTTAAGTTTAACACCACCTAAGTATCTTGAAAATTCTACAGAATTAACATCACCCTTCTCATAAGCATCTATAACAACTTTAGTAAATAATCTTCCATTTAATTTTAAAATTGTCCTATAATCGAATGCCCCACCACCACGTTCTTGCTTTGGTTTTTGTAGGTATTCTTCCTTCCAACGATTAATTGTTTGATCGTAATCTGCCTGGGATATCTTATTTAAAATTCTTAAACGAGTTAATATAACATCTCTACTTACTCCAAAAATATGTGATAAGTGGACGATATCATTATCAATGAATTTTACAATTCGATTTTGTTCAATTAACTCTTCTAAATAATTTTCAGGTACTAATATTTCACCAGCTAACCTATTACAAAATACTTCAATTGTACGAGTTTCAGTTAAATCACATATAGCATTATTATTTTGGATTATATGAATTAATTCATGAAGTAATGTAAATATTCGTGCATTAGGGCTATCAGACCCATTTAAAAGAATTATTGGGAAAGGAAATTCGCTTATTGATAATCCTCTAAATTCTTCTACATCCACTCCTCTGGTTTCAAAAATTAAAATATTTAAATTTTCAACAGCCTTTTTCCATTCTTTCAGAGCAAAATAGTGTTTATTATCTTCCCTTCCCCATTTCATCTGTTCTTCAATGTTAATTTCTAAAATTTTCCTAATAATATGTGAATATGATAATGTATTTTTTTTAGTGAATTCAATCGAAGAAAATGGATTAAACGAAGTAATATCCTGATCTAATAAATCTAAAATAATATTTCTACGTTTGATTGCTCTACGAATTTCATAAATAAAATTTGGGCTTTTATGGGTGGTTATTTCGGTAAGAGTTCTGTAATCTGTAAATTCTTCTTCAAAGCTTTTTTTGGGATTCTTAATTAAGAAAAAGGTTGCTGGACGTTTGTATTTATTTCCTAATTGTCTTAATTGATTCCATGTTGGTTTTTTTTCTCCAGATTCCCATTTTATAACGTTTCCTCTGATTGATTTTGGAAGTGAGTTTACATCGTCGTATCCTGCATCTTTTCTAAACCAGACTAAGACATTTGGATCAACATTAACTTTTGCAGACATAATCTCACCTGTATTTATTATTTAGATTTTATGATTAATTAATTTGCATGATTTTCCAGATATTCTACGACGGCTTCCCTAATGTAATGGCTGACAGGGTTACCCCCTCTCGAATCAGCATATTCTCTTAAACGATTTAAGTCGTCAGCCTTTAACTTGATTGTTATTTGCTTCATTTTTTTAGTTTCGTTATCTGCTGACATTCTTTACACCCAACTTAACTATTTAGTGTATGTATCAGACTATATTTATATGTTATTAAAATTTAAAATAAATTATTTAAAGTTTATAAGAGTTTTTTCTACATTTATTGAACTTCGTTAAATCTATATATGACGAAGTAAAATTTAAAATTATATTCATAATTTAGAAGGTGTAAATAGAAAATTAAACCCGTTCAAGCTTTCTATTAATAATTACTTTAATTATACGGTCAGTTTTTTCTACATCGATAAGATAGTAATTCTCACTAAAATCTTTCAAATCCTGACTTAGTAATTGTTTAAAATATACCTTCTCCCCTTCTTTCCTTTTGAGAACCTCATATACATCATCTATATATGAATTCCGTTCGATATGAAGAAGTCCTTCTCCATGGGAATGCATTATAAAACGACTTACTATTCATTTGGAATCACGATAGGACGACCTTCAATTACTATCTCTATAGGTACTGGTAAAGCCATTTAAATCACCATTAGTTTATTGTTCACAATATGATATTTATTTATTACTTTGGGATTGTTCTACAGTAGAACACCATAAAATAAACCTTAACCTACCCCTCCCGGGAGAGCTCCCAGAGGGTTCACTTTCTATCACTTTTTACCTAGAATAGTGAAATAATTGTGATCTTTAGTGTAAAAGAAGAGCATACAAACCAGCCCTGGGAATAGCCTTATAAAGAGTATGCAGCCCAGGGCATGGTCTTTAAGTTGTGAATAGTTGGGTTCACTTTTCCCTTTTATAGGGGTTGAGGTTGTGCATGATTTGCACACCACCTTTATGATAAAAATAATTATTTTATGGATGTCATGTCAGGTCTGACACCTCTTGTTTCCATGGTGTTTGTTTGAAGTAGTTGCTCCAGCCTATGTCCTGGGGGGTTACTTGTTGTCCTTTTTGTTGTAATTGTGATGCTTTGTTTATGTCTTGTACGGTTACTGCCATTTTTGCTTTTCCAGGTGGTGTCATGGTGGGTGGTGGTGCTCTTATGACTAATCCACCATTACCGGTGCATCTTGGATTTTTACAGATTATTTCTGCTCTTCTTAAATCCTTCTCTTGTAGTTGTCCTCCGCATTCAGGGCATGATGCATCGTTGTCTAGTTGGATGGTTATATTAAATTTATCATAGTCATCCCGGGTTACTCCCTTATAGGTTCCATAATGTCTTTCAAAATCAGTGTTCCTAGTATATCTACTACTTATCTTTTTTACTAGCTGGTGGGTTGCTTGATATTCTTTCTTCCAGGCTTCAGATTTAAGGGGTGTTCGATGGTGGTTCTGGGATGGTGCACTCTGGATGGTAGATGGTGGTAGGTCAAAGGTTCCTAGTTTTTCTATGGTTTGTTTCTTTTTTACTTCTGGATGGTTTTTATTATGTTTCCTTACTCTTAGTTTGGTTTTCTCTTTTTTGGCTTCCTTTTTACAGGGTATGCCTTCATCATTCAGTGTATGGTATTTAACCCTTCTATCAATAGTGTTTAATGGTTTCCCACACCATTTACAGGTTTTTCTTTCAGTTTATAACCTCTCCCATGGTTCTTAGGGAGATAGTAAACTGATAAGGTACTGATAGAACTATTGTATAAAGTTTAAAAAATAGTCAGATTCCTTGGATTAATTCCCTGGAAGCTCTCCCTTATTTAGCTTATAAGTTGGAACTTGAATTTATATAAATACTCGAATTATAGTATAGGAGCCCGGGAAATACCCCTCCCGGGAGGGGGTTATTTAGGGGAATAAAGTCTTTTAAGGAGTTACCAGGGATTAAACTATTTGTTGATTATACTTTGTTTTACTGGTTTTTTTAGTTCGGTTTTAGTTCGGCTTTGTTCGATATTTACTTTTAAATAGAAATAGCTTTTAGTAATGTTTATTTTGGTTTTAACAGGATTTAAGGGTTTGTATGGGAATATTTGTTTTCATAGGGGGTAAACAGTGCATTTATGGTACTTCTCGAAATTTTACAGTAACAAAAACAGAATTAAAAAAAAATATTTCCTTATAAGTCATGACACCTCTGACACCTCTTAAGGTATCTTCACCTTAACAGTCTTTTTATTTATCCCTGTTTTCAGGTGATTTTTAACTTCTTCATCACTCCATCCATGGTATTCCTTTAAGAACTGGAAGTAATTTCCTTTCTTTCCGCAACCATAACAATAATAACCGGCTTTATGAACCCTGAAACTAGCCTTATTATCATCATGCCCCGGGAAAGGGCACCGGTACATTAAATATTCCTTCTCTGGATATTCCCCTTCAGGTTCTCCAAGGATGGATTTAAAAAATAAGCGGTGATCATCTACCATGGGATTTAATGGTTTATCCAGGTTGCCCTGGGTTGTGGTTCTCTGTTTTTTCTCTACTTCCATGTTATGTTTAAGGATGGGGTCTATTCCCTGGAGATATTCCCCAAAGGTGCTATAATAGGCCTCCCGGGAGAAGGGTTCAATCCCTGGGCTTAATGCTTTAGCCATTATATCTTCATAGCTATCATCTACCTGGAATGGTACAACGGTTAAACCAGTATATTGATGTTTACTGTATGGAACCCGGGAGAGCCTGTTTTTAGCGTCTTTTGTTACTGATAAATCCATGGTCTGGTAGTCATGGGTTTCTTTGGTTTCCTCTGCAAACCAGGTAAGGCACCGGTTTATATCAACATCGTTTATAGGTTCAAAGAAGGTGTAGGCATGGCATCCTTTACAACCACTGAAAAACAGTATAGGGTAACTACCAAACCATTCTTTAAACATAGCTGCAAACCTTTTAGCTTCATCTATGGCGGGGGCTGCTATCCTTTCATCTATAATTAGGTTTCTGAGGGTTTCCATGGTTTCATCCTGTAACTTTTTTTGATGGAATAGGCCTCGGCTTCTAAGGTCTTGTAATTCTTTTTTTAGTTGGTGGGCTTCGTGGTTGTCTATATCAAAATCGAAAAAAGCCCTATCGTAGCCCATGGCTTCAGGGTTCATCTTCTGGTTTGCTTCATCCTTCCTTCCAGTGTCATAGATGGATGTATAGCATGGGTGGAAACCATTGTTTTGATGTACTCTCTGGTATAATTGTTTGGCATTGTTCACAGTAAATCGGATCTGAAATTTAATTTGAGAGTTGAAATCCGGGGGTCTAGTAAAGAACCGGTGAAACTCCAGGCCATAAAAGAGATGATAAAATGGTACTATCCCCTTCATCCTATGGCCTCCATGATATACTCCCAATTAACTACTTTGAATCCATGTCTATCTTCTGTGATGATGCCCCGCTGGATTAAGTCGTGAATCCGGCCTTTAACCTCGAATTCATCTTCACTCCATCCCTTGCTAATTACTTCCCGGGCAAACCTTCGGTGATTACCGATACTGAAACCCCCTCGTCGGTTTAACTCGTAGAGTATGCCATAATCTGTGAATTGTGGTCGGTGTTTGCTAATAAACTTGGTTAGGAGTTTAACTTCTTCACTTACTGTATTTGGGGGGTGGAAGGTGTCTTCATAACTGAAAAAGAATCCCTGCCTTAGTAACTGGTTGAATGCTAATTCAATATGAATCCTTGTAGCATCTGGATTTTGCTTTTGTAACCAGTAGATTAAATTCCCCTTATATATCCCGGGTCGCTTTCTAACTAACTCCCGGGCTCGTTGGCTTAGGGTTGCTACAATAGGGAATTGTTCTTCTATGTTACGCCTGGTTTGGGGGCTTTTGGTAGTCATCTAATACCCCTCCCCTGTTTGTCTTGCTAGTAGTCTTTTATCTAGTTCGGCCTGGGCTTCATGGTCGTCTTGAAAGGTTGCTTTATTGGAGAGTTCTTCATCACTCATAGATTCATAGTTAATCACTTCATCTCCCGGGGCAACCTCACTTACCTCTGCAATAGGTGAAAGGGGCATAGTGTCATCTGGGATGTATTCCTGTATTTTATCCAGGTAGAATTTTTTTAAGTCCTGGTTTGGTTTGGCCTCTCTGTCAGTTTCAACCGCTGGTTCAAATTCTAACCACACCTTGGAATCGTGTTTCCCTTTCTTGGATTTAATCCATCCATTATCTTCATGTTTCTGTTTAATCCTGATTGACTGCCTTTCTTCTACTTCAAAAACTTCTTGAATCTCTTTTTTATAGTCAGCAATCGAAACAGTGCTTTCTTCCATGGAAGTAGCCCCTTCATCATATAAAAATCTCAATAGGTCTTTATCCTTATCTGTTGCACCATTCCATGTTTCCCCATAGTCTAACGATCCCATCACTTTATTTTCAACAAACTGGTAAAGGTGTTCAGTGAATTCTACCAGGTCAATTAATGCCTTGGAAACATGATCCTTTCCAATCGTTTTAACTTCATCCTGTAGAGCCTGAATATAACTCATTTTCACTAGTAGGTCTTGAATGGTGAAATCGTATAAGTCCATAAAGTTCCTAATCTTTGTGGAATAACCGAACCCACGACTTACTAACATCAAATGAGTAACTACTAATTCGGCTTTAGCTTCACTACTGATTTTATACTCTGTAGAACCAGGCAAACCCTTTACAAATTCTGTGAAATCCAGTGCCGGGTCGATATCATCCTGGTTTACCTCTAGAATCCTGGCTTTATAGGCTTCAGTACGATCAATTCCAGACATATTGATGTAAGGTACTAAAAACCGTCTTAAATCTCCATCTGTAGCAAAATCAGGCTCGAAATAGTAAGGCTGAGTGAAGATACAACAATTAAAATAAGGAGTGTACTCCAATCCCTCACCCCGGGGTATATCAACCGGCTTCTTTGTGATGGTGTTATCAGGGTAAGGGTCAAGGCCTAATCGAAGGTATCTTCTAGATTCACTAAAGTTAATGTCATTGGAAGTGAGTATAGTTTTCCCTTCATCAATGACTATAAAGTCATCTCCAAAATAGCCCCGGTTCTGGATATACTCTATTTGCCCTTTTACCCTGTTAGCAGATGTCTTTCCTACCAGCTGTTCCGGGTGTAGTGATGTTGGTTCTACTACATCCCTGTTTAAGCCCTCACCTACTTTTTTAATTACCCTCTTTAGTTCCTTCTTACCTTTCCCTGATTTGAGCGGGATTAATAGGTGGATTCTTCCATCCGTTACCAAGTTATTCAGTTTCAAGACTACATTCTTATTTTTGCAGGATAACAGGGAATACCAAAGGGCTTTTAGTATTAGGATGTACTCCTTTCCCTGGAGCCTGGTTGATTTCCTTAGTTCATCGAATCCTTTTAGATGGTTAGTAGGGTACTTTAATTCTAGTTCTTCATGTTCATCACTTTTTAGTGCTTTGGGGATTGGTGGACTGCCATTCATGGAATCCCCCCGGTAAATTCCATCCTATCCCTGATATTATCTAATAAATCCCCAAATGCTATTACCAATTCTTTTTCTGGTTTTGTTAGGTTTAATTCCGGTGTTAATAAGATTAGTGCGGTTAATTGCTGTTTGATTAGTGGGTACTGTAATTTTAATCCATCCGAAATCTTTTTCTTCCTATAAGTTCCATATTCATTTAGGGGAAGTCGTATGGCTTCCCGGGCTTCTCTTTTTACATTCATAAAACTTTACCCTCCCGGGTGTAGGTGCCTATTTTATCAGGGTCGATTCCCTCTACTACTAGGAGAAATGATTTAATAGCTTCCATTAGGTCAGGGGGGTTCTCCTGTGATTTATAGAAGTGGTAGAGGTCTATCAATTGACTATTAAGATTTTTTGACATTCTACCCCTCTTAATCTAATTGCAGTCGTTTTAGTTCGTTTTTTACAGCATTTTGAACGAAAACACTCACATTTTTTGCATGGCCTTTTTCTACGGCCTTTTCTACTTTCGCCAGGTCTTCTACTTCTAGAGATACTGATTTTGATACTAGCATTGACTTCTCACCTCATATTGTTGTAACAAATTTTAAATATTAGTAGATGTCAAAAATAGAAGTAGATTTAAAGAGTTTTAATGATAATGTCAAAAAAAGTATCTGGAGATGATAAACCATGGGAAGAAAAGGCTTTGAAATAGACAAAATCATAAAAAATAAGCTTAATGAAGGGTCAATAAATGGAAAGGAATTAGAAAATTATGTTAAAAAAGAGTTAGGCCTTGATGCTCCTAAGAGAAAAATCACCTTTGAACAGGCTTTAATAAAAGTCCTGGAAGAAGAAGCGGGGAATATAAAAATTAGCTATGACCCTTCACTGGATAACCGGAAACTTAAACAGAGCTTAAAAGTTGAATATCTCAGGTTTGACTTAGACAATAAAAAGTATAGTAAGTTACAAATTCACCGCCTGTTTAAAGGCCTGGAATCGGATGATATCAATAAACATGATGAATCTATGGATGAACTTCTAGGAATATTTGAAAAGAAATTCGATGAGTACCGGAACTGGGAAAATACAATATTAAACCAGATGAAAAACTGTGTTGAATGCCTACCTTACGATGAAGTTACCAGGGAACTAGAGCGGATACATAAAGAGAAGTTACAATTTGATGACCCTAGTATTGATGAAACCATTAAAGAATATCTAGATATATATGTCAGGCGTTTATTGCGTGGCGACCCGGGAGATAGGTTCGATAAGTTAGAATCCTTCATAGCCCGGGAGAGAGAGTTTATGAAAGAAGAAAACTACACCCATCTATCTTTCTTAAAAAGTAGGTCATGCCTGGGATACATCCATCTTTTACCTCCGGGGTTTCCAACAAAGGCACCTAGATATGAAGCTATAGGGTCTAAGGATTGTATGACCCCTGGAGATTATTTACTTCACTGTGATGTTAGAACTCTCCCGGGTGGTTCGATAAATATAGAGGACATCTTCTATGATTTGCTTTTTTACCTGGAATCCCATGATACCAATATACTTAGAAATACCATTATCAACTGTTTAAGCTATCAAAAAACAGATGCGGAAAGACTTGAAAATTTAAAAAGGTTTGGGAGGATTTTAAAAGAATTAGGATATATAGAACTTAGTTTCAATGAAAGAATAGGGCGTGATAAACATGGAAGGCGTGTAAGAGGTATTTTAGATAGAAATCCAGAAGAAACAGCGTTTTTAAAACTGTTGGAAGATTTGAAGTGAATAGAAACCTCTTAATCTAGTGATTGAATTGAAACAAAACTTATCTTCAAGAGGTGTCAGAAGTGACATGACATCCATAAGAAATAATTTTTGATTATTCCAACAGGCACCCCCTAAGGTACCTCTAGTATTGGAATTTATTTCTTTGACTGTTTTTGTTTCTTTAGTTCCATGGCCATCTCTTGCATAAGGGCTTCCATGCCCTGCATTCTCTCTTCCAGTTCCATATTTTGTTTTTTCTGTTTGTCTAACTCCCTTTTAACCGTCTTGAACTCTTCTGATTCAATAGTGAATGTTTCTGCCCTGTTAATCATTAACTTATTAAGATAAGGGGTGTATCTTTCCCTTAATCGTTTGGGATTCTTCTTAAAATAAGCTTCTTTAATTGGATTAGATTTTCTTCCCTGTAATTCATTTGCCAGGTCTACATCTTCAATGGTTGTAGCATGAAACTTTCTTAGTGCATGGCTATGGAAGAAGTTCATGCGGGGTGTAATCTTCCCAAACCCATTGTTATCATTTAACCGATTGAATACCGCTTTTAAACCGGGTTTGTCTATATCAAATAGTTTATCATCATGACCTATCTTTGATTGTGTTTTCAGATACTTAACTATGGCTATAGTGGCTTCAGGGCTGCAACAGGTATAATAAAAGTAATTTGTCTTAGCTCTGACTAATTCAAAGATAGGAATAACATCTTTCTGGCCTTCTAACTCATCCAACACATCATTTATAGTGGTTGAATCGTGATAATCCTTAGTGGCATTTATAAAGTCTTGTACTGTGAGGCTTATTGTTTCATTCATTGCACTTCCACTACTGGACATAAAAAGAATAACTGCCTTATGCTTTAGATTGCTTGTAGATTCAATTACCTGGCGTATATCATCTATAGTGGGAATATCAGAGTATCTTTCATGCCTACCATTTGGCATTTTTGCAGGTGGAATATAAGGGATTTCAATTCCAAAGTGTTTATAGAAGGTTTTAACTTTTGTAAAATAGGTTTGTATAGTGGCAGGTGATGAACCGTTTTTGATTAGGTCTGACCTGAAGTTTTTCAACCTTTTTACTATCTGCCTGTTCTTACCTCTAATCCCTTTTTCTTCCTCTGTATCTGCTTCGTTTATTAATTCTGTTAGGGTCTTACCGTTAAAAGCAGCATATTTATCTAAAGCCCATTTGTAGTGTGTTATACTGGTTTCTGAAAGGTTTCTATCTGTATGGAATTCAATAAATAGGGGGTCTTCCTTTTCCGGTTTCATATTAAGGTATTTGGTACCTCATAGTATAAAAAAGTGATGCATAAGTATGCACATCACTTAACAAGTAATGCTGCTTGATTTGGCTCATATCTCCAATCTTCGGGAAG
>ENA-UOOM01002017-UOOM01002017.1-fermentation-metagenome-genome-assembly--contig:-NODE-2017-length-17755-cov-4.259492_pt1 | contig 17755 bp, 25 predicted proteins | sample MGYA00245781_ERZ724031 | MGnify/ENA primary metagenome ERZ724031 (study PRJEB28704, sample SAMN03018317) | fermentation metagenome | biome: anthropogenic terrestrial biome; feature: soil; material... | reverse complement strand
GCATGAGAAACGCCGCTTGGGTCTGAATCCCAAACGGCGTTTTGTCTTCAGGCTGAGCTCCGGAATTGTCTTCCGGAGCTTTTCCCTTGGCTCCATTATCCGGCACTTCCGGAACATCTTTTTCATCCTGTCCCGTGGAAACAACCTTGTACCCGAATCCAGCGTAATAATCGGCTTCGCGCTGTGTGCTGACTTCTCGCACAGCGCCGCCGTTCTGCAATCTGATCATGACAATCTCCTTTCTTCTTAGCCGATGACCGGCTTAGGTTTGGTTGCGGACACAGGCCGCCAGCGTGGAAATCTGATTTTCCAGCACCCAAAGGTCATACAGCAGATGATAGTCGATCATCGTTTCGTCGCCCAACTGGTTTTCATCCGCGCTGAAGACTTTCAGACTGTCAATTTTGCTGACGGCAATCGGAGCGGAGGAATTCATAGTCAGGAATTCAATTTGCTCCGACGTGCTGTCGGCGGTGATACCGCCCGCTTCCTGCCCGGAAGTACGGCCATCAAGGATTTTAATAACGGTCTGCAGACGCTTGGACGGAACAAAAATGCAGGGCATGTCATTCAGAAGAGCGCCTCTGTATGATACGCCATTTATGGAAATTTCCCGCTGAAAGGTAACGGAGTTGTTCGTGTTTTTGGATTCATCCCGGAAAGCCTGCTCATTTTTCAACGACACGAAGGTCACGAAGTCGGCATCATCGCCGGAATCATCCTTAACTGTAACGGACAGCTTTTTTAGGGCATTGACTACGTTGGTAGCGGCATCCGCTGCGGCTACGTTTAAAATGTGGGTTCCTTTGTAAGTGTCGCTGGCCGCGAGTTTGGAATAAATCCGGTTGAAGCGGAACATATCCTGCTCCGGAACCAGCTGCTTGCGGGCAAACTCGCGCGTCACGTTTTCCGTGGTGGCCATAAAATGGGAATCGTTCGGATCAAGACGGCCCAGCTCAAATTTAACCGCTCTGTCCATTTCCATTGTGTAGGTTTTCCATCCGAGCTTTACGCTGCCGGCAGGGTATTTGTTCACATCCGATTTGCTGTAGTTGCCGAGGCCACTGACACTCAGTTGGGCGATTTTTACATCTTTGCCGCCGCTGTAGTCAATCTGGTCATCGTTTGGTACCATCCACTGCGTGGATGATTTGGCTTCCAGCTCTTCATCGATAAAGCCTTGATATGCTTCTGCGTATTCAATATTATTTGCCATTTGAAATTAGCTCCTTCCTTATTTCACGGAAACGCCGCGCGGGCGCTTCTTCGCTTCTTCTCCCGGTTTGCCGGCAGCCGTTCCCTTGGGGACGTAGCCGTTTCCCTTGAAACGCTGTTCAACACCGGACTGGACCCCCTTGTCATAGGCGGCCTTGAGCGTCTTGATCCGCTCATCGGTGTCTTTTTCGTCCGTGCCCTTGACAAACGCGGCGAATTCGACCGGCAGGCCGGAATCGGACAGCTTCTGCGTGGTATACCCGGTGAGCTTTTCGTCCGCCATTTGTTTCTGAAGGTAAACCACTTTTTCATCGGCGGTCATTTTCTCGAAATCTTTCGCCTCTTCCAGATGCTTTTTGTACGCCTCAACGGCGTCGGTGGCCGCCTGCTGCTTGGCGGTCTCCACCTGTTCGGAAGAAAAGGTTTCAGCATCCTTTGTCTGCTGCTCTGCCTTTGCCGGCCCCTTGGGAGCCGGGTCTGCAGCTTCCGGCGAAGGATCAGCTGATTTTGCCGGATCGGCGGGTGCGGGATCAGCGGGCGCGGGGTTGGCGGGTTGGGCAGTGCCGCCACCGGCGAAGCAGCAATAACGGGGAATACCAAACTGGAAATACTTGTTTTTTCTCATTTTAATGGCTCCTTTTATAAATTTTTATATAATAAAAACGCCCTTTAAAAGGCGTTTAAAGCGGCTTATTTCCCGGTTTTCCGGTCTTTGTAGTTCTGGCTTCGGTACTGAGATTTCAGCGAGTCCCACGCGACCGGATCGGTGTATTTCAAATTCTGGAACTGGTCAAGACTGCGCGGGGCTTTTTTGCCGAGCGTAGTTTTATACTTTTCATATTGCTTCGCGTCGGCCATACCGTTTTTATACTTCTGCTCTGCCAGCAGCTCATCAGCGTGGCCTTTCACATGCTGATTGTACCAGTCCCGGTAGGTCATGCTGGCCGGGACTTTATAGGTTTCGCCTCTGCCGTTCCGCGCAATCCGGGTGTTATCGGCATCCAGCTCATCATCCGGACGGTAAGGAACGGTCTTTGAACGGCAAAACGGATGCAATGGCGGCATGTTGACACCTGGTTTTCCTTCGCTTACAAGGAACACTTTGCCGTCCATACTTCGGCAGATTTCCGAGGTTTTGTAATCCAGCACTGCGCGGAACTGAAAACGGGGCGTATCATTTTCCTGATACCCTAAAAGATTGGCTTCTGACGCCACATGGCTGTTCTCTGTGCGGATCAGGCGTCTCGCCTGATAGGCGCTCATATCCATGGCTTTCCGCAAATCCGCTGCCATCTGGCCGTTGGATGTTCCCTGAACCGCCCCACTGGTGACGATCCGGTTCAGATATCGGGCAAGGGACACGCGATGATCTCCCCAAATACGGTCGGAATAATTTTTGGCCTTCCACGCAGTGGAAACCGCCGCCTGTATTTGATGGGTGCTGATACGGTTAAAAGCGCTTCCAAAGCCAATAAACTGCTGGGAGTCAAAGATCGTTTTGTAATAGACTTCATCAAAAGTTTTTGTCAGGCTCTGCCCGGTTGCTTCCGCATAATTGCCGTAAAGTTCGGTAGCCAGCATATTCAGCTGAAGAATCAGAAATTCTTCCCGGCTGACCGCGTGCCGGCGATATATCTTATCCAGCAGCTTTTTAGCCACCGTGTCCTGTGGATGCTGTTGCGAGAGCCGACGATATTTTTCCAGTGTCATATTCAGTTCAGTCCGGTCGGACAAAATTGCCTTTGCCGCCTGATAGCTGATTCCTTCCTTGTCGGCGTATTTCCGGTAAAAGTCGTTGACTCTCCGCTGCATTTCACGAGCCGAACGTTTAAACCAGCGGGTGACAAGCTGCGCCTTCCGCTGTGCGTACTGGAATTCTTTTTTCGCGTTTTGTTCTGCTCGATCCATCCAATAATCAAAGTTTTCCAATTAGAAAACCCCCTCGGCCTCTTTGGAACCATCATCTGAGGATTCGCCGCCGTCGCCGGTGTTTTCTTCTTCTGCCTGTTCCTTCTGCTTTTTCTCCAGCTCTGCGGCGGGATCGTCAATCTCCGGATACAGCCCAATCAGCGTCTCTTCGGAGAGCACGTCGCGCAGCAGATTAATCGTCTGCGCCGCCTCATAGGTGTTGGCCACCGCCGAACGGTCGAAGGATAGTTTCACGTCGCGCCAATCGTATTTTGTATTCTGCAGCGCGTTGATATATTCGGTGATCAGCCGGACTTTCTTTGTTTCGGAAGAACGAAAATAGGTTTCTTTTTCAATGCACAGTTCTTCAAGTCCAAACAGCTTATATTTAATGGCCACTCCGGAGAGATTTCCGGCAAACTCTTCATCCGTCAAATTCGGCACCTGGCTTAAAAAGAAAATATCCTTGAAAGTCCGGTTTTTATGGTTTTCCGCTGTGGTATCGTCAGAATCCTTCGTGATAAAGTCCGGCTTACATCCGGTCGGAGCGAAAATGGTACGGTTTTCCTTCATGACTTTCGCGCTCTCCGAGGCCGACAACTCGTTTCCATTTTCATCTTCGGCGCTAAGGTCATCAATGCCCTCGAAAACAAGGTAGGCGTCGGAAAAATAATCTTCATTATTCTGCGTGTCGCTGACCGCTTTGTCGTAAGTATCAATCTGAGGAATCACATCCTCAAAATCGCCCTTCAGTTCAGCGTTGTTCATGCGGATGATAACCGGAACGTCGGAAAAGTTATGGCTGAATTTTTCCTGCAGCTGCCACTGGCTGCCGCGCCGGCGTGTGAAATTATAAACGTAATATTTGGTATAAACATCCACGTATTCCACATCATCATATTTGCTGTCTATGCTGACAAGCTTATAGGGGCGAAGAACCATTGTAAGAAAATTCGCCGGTGTCTGGCTGAAAACAGGGATCATTTCGTTTGCCTGATAATACTGCGTTTTGAGTTTTCCTTCCGGATTGATGAAAAGCAGTTCATAAGAAATTCCCTGTTTGCTCATTTCTTTTGCTTCTTCAAAATGCTTGATTTTCGTCATGTTGGAATTAATGACATCATCCAGCGCCTGCTTGTAAGCGGTTTTGTATGCGTCATCTTTGCTGTCCACCTCATATTTGACGCCGTACCCCATGAAATAGGCTGTTGCGATTTTCGTAATGTATTTTGCGAAAGAATGAGAAACTTTGTTGTTCGGCCTATCCGGATCATCCATCAGACGGCTTTGAATAGCCGTTTGATTCTGAAAGTAATTTTCAAGGGTTGACAGCCTGCGACGGTTGCGCTGGAATTTTTTCAGGCAATAGTCTATAACTTCCGGCGTCACATCGATATCATCGGCCAGTTTGATTTTTTCGGGGTGTGGCACTTTATTTTCAATATCGCCGTTCATTACAATCCGAACCTCCTTTTCCCGAATTTCAGGCGCTTTTTATTGCCCCCGCAGGCAATCGTGCGGCAGCCTTCCAGCGCATCCGGGCCATCGTCATGGTCAGCCATAGGAAAATACTGAAGCTGTTCCAGCAACCGTTTGTGCTGCCGGTTGAATTTGATATATTTATTTTCAATGTCCGGTTGAAGCGTCTGGACACGCAGCACCTTATCGGACGTCTGCTGAACTTCCTTGATCGGAAGATAAATTCCGCGCCGGGCGCTTTCTTTGGCAAGTTCGGTTTTTAGGAAATACTGAAACTGGTTGGTTTCACAGCCGAAAGCCTTATATTTTTTCCCAAAGGATTTCCTGATCCAGACCGCTTTGCTGAGTACAGCGTCAATAATGGCGCTCGGCAGCCTCCGATCCACATCGGCGTCGGCCACATACATATAGCCGGTGCTTCTCGATTTGGCAATCGTGATGATTGCGGAAAAGTCCGATTTCCTGCTCTTGCCGAGGGAAGGATCGACGAATCCGAAAAAGTCAAAGTCTTTATCGGCAAAATTGACATCGTGCGGATTGTAGTAGTCGAATTTTTCCTCATTAAACAGGCAGTCTTCCGGATCAATCGGTTCGTTTTGCTCCTCGGAATTAAAAGAGGCCGCGCCTTCCGTAACCTTCATAAACATCAGGTCGTAATAGGAAAGCTTTTCTTCCCACAGAACCTCTGTACCCTTCAGCATCGCCGCCTTATTCTTATTAAAAAAGGCCAAAGCATCCGCTTTCCGGCTCTTGTTGTTTTTGTTGGTCAGCAAAGCTTCCCAAATGTCCCACAGCGGAGAAACGGAGAAGCGAAGCACTGCTTTGTACTTGATGCTGGCATATTCCGGATTGTTCATTACGTTTACCAGCAGGCTATCATAATGCAGCACGGTTCCTATATAGACAAAATCGGTATAAGTATCGCCGCATTTTGAAACGGCTTTGTAAAACCAGTTCTGTAATTTTTGCCGCTGTTCCGGCGTCCGGACATTCTCGTCATTTTCGATATCGTCCAGCACGATGAGGTCGGGCCGCCAGTTCTTGTGCTTTAGGCCACGGACTTTCTGCCCGGCGCCTTTGGCTTGAATTTTGATTTTTGTTTTGGTGACAATAACGTCCTCGCGCCACACGCCGCCCACGATGTTTCCGAAATCCTCAATGACAGCTTCATTTTCTTCCAATTCTTCGCTGATGGCTTCAAGAAAGCTCGCGGCCTGCGGATAGGTGTCCGACAAAATCAGAATATAGTGCTTATACCGGTACAGGATCGCGTGAAGGTCATCCTTAAACGTCAGGTTCGTACTTTTCGCGTGGCCACGGGGAGCCGCGACCGCATGATGGCAACCGTCTTTGATATCGACTGTTTTAGGCTCTACATAAGGGTTGATCCCCTTCAGGACGCCGTTGCTCCAGAGTGAGTCAAGCTCTTGGTGAAACTCCGGGGAAGGCTTTGAAAAATAATGTGGAAGATAGGCACGCCCAAAAAAAGAAAGATCGAAAGCGCCAAGCTGCTTCCGGATACCGGCTTCACCGGTCAGGGCCGCTCCCGCATCCACAAGTCGGGCAAGTGCCTGCCGTTCTTCTTTATGATCGGGAAATGCGGAAACATCCAAATGTTTAATAATGAGTTGTTTAAGGGCGTTTAAATCCTGTTCGCTTTTCTCCTCATCATCGTCCGGAACGGCACTCATGATTTGGTAAAGCTTATTTAATTTCTGCTTTTTAACGTTCACCAAATTCATTTCCCTCTTTCTGCCGTTCCATTGGCCTGTAACGCGCCGACTTTTTTATTGGTGTAATTTTCCTGACTGCCCGTTATGGACGGTTTTAAAGCCCTTTAAAGGGCCTTAAAAGAAAAAATAAGAACCTTCGCAAATCTTTACCGCTATTTGGCTATGGATTGCCATCCAAACAGCGGTAAACTGTCAGGTTCTCATTCTTTATCACGGCCTTTCGTAGTGTGGGGACGAATCAACCCACTCCGCATCCGGGCGTTTTTAAAACTCTTTTAAAATCTCCAACGATAAATAGGTGATTTTTGGCTTTCCTAAAATACTGATTTCCACTTTTGCCCGCCGGCGATGCCGGTCAAGCTTTAATAACTTTACGTTTTTTCCGGCGAGAGGCCCGTTGGCAACCTGATAGGTACCGTCATGGGCAAAATGTATTTTAGACGGTATCAACGGCTTCTCCCAGCTTTGAATCCATTCTTCTTCTTTTGGAAGAAGTGGGGAAGGGCGACTTCCGTCGCATAACAACCGGATCACTCCCTGCGTCCCTTTCAGAACATAATACAGGGCGTCGGTGTACTCAACCCGGACGAACACATAACTCGGAACCACAACATAATCGCGTTCCAGCCATTTGCCTCCTGACCGAAGCACTCTCCGCTCATGCGCGACAGCGGCATGGATTCCTTTTCGGATAAGAGAATCCCGGATCGTATCTTCGGAGCCGGTCATCACCTGAAGGACATACCATTTCATAAGCTAATCCTCCGCAGACTGTTTATCCTTTTCCTGCTTCAGGACGGCCATAACCTGTTCATACAGTTCCGGATGCTTCTTTGCCAGAACGTCCGTAAGAAGCGCTTGGCTTGCGTCCAGTGCCGCTTCCGTATCGGTTTTATTCTGAAGATCAACCCGACGCTTATATCCTGCGGCGCGGATCAGGCTGCTGGCCTGCTTCAGAAGCTTATCCGGCGCGATATCGTCCCATGCGTCCGGATCGACGCTTGAAATCGCGTTGAAAACATTCTGAGAAGCAATCCGCAGGATTGCTTCAGTGGCATCGAGGTTCGGGTATTTATCCATTTCCTCCATCATCATCTTCATGTTTTCCTGCGACATCTTCAGCATTTCCACACTGGCGAGGTATTTACTGGCATAGCGGCAGACCGACATTTGTGAAACGGAAACGTCGTGCTGGCTCAAATATTCGACGATTTCGCGGTACGACTGGCCGCTCAGAAGCATCTGCTCCACCGTGTTTTTTAGTCCTTCCGGGAGAGCGTCAATTTTACCGGAGCTTCGGTTTCTTTTCCTGCTCATCCCATCACGCCTTTACCATTTCATCATTAATTGCGCCGCCCAGCAGTCGAATGCCCACTGCGGTAACTTTCGCTTCCAGACGGGCATAATCATCATCCGCGATGTTGGCCGGCTCCTTAGAGGCAATATCCCGAAGCGCAATGTAGCCGGCTTCCGTTAAATAATTAATGCAGTCCAGATATTCCGTCTCGGACATTTCCGTGTCGAGGGCATACCGGACGTCCTTCAGCTTTTCATATTTGTGCCGAAGAATATTGACGGTACGCAACACTTTCCCGTTATTTTCGATAAAGCGACCGGCCCGCATTTTGCGAAGCATTTCGTTATTGTCCACGGTTAGCTCCTCCTTTTTGCATTTGATAGATCATGTCGTAGATGCGGTCGAGTTTTGCGTCGGTGGTCGCCTGAGTACGGTAGAAATCTTCCTTGAAAAGACACTTTTCTTTCAGCTCGTTGATATCTGCTGTGAGCTGCTTTATATCCCCGCGCGACTGGTCTTTATATTCCTTAAAATCGTCCTGAGTCACGTAGGTCTGTTTAATAACCTGAATATCCTTATCATTTTCGTCGGTTTTTGAAACCGTTCGTTTCAAAAAATAGCCAATAACTCCGAGGGCAAGGGTAACCAACGTTGTAACGATCCACCAGACTTCCGCACTCATGTTCCAATCCTCCGCGCATAAAAAAATAGGGCACAACCATGTATTACCATGATCATACCCTATTGATTTTGTTTTGACAAAACACGTTCTTCCCGGAAGTCCTTCTCGGAAGTTCTGCCGATTCTGTTATCAAAACAGGCTCGTCTGTCCTTCGATCCGTTTGAGATTGGCTGTAATTGCCCGGATGGTTCGGTCGCTCAGATTATATTTTTGTGATAGTTCCAGTTCATTGCGACCATTATACAACTTCCGGATTTCATTGTCACGCTTTTCTTTCACCAAGGTATCTTCCTGAAGAATTCGGATCTGGTTCCCGCCAAAGTTTCTCACAAGTTTCCGATAATTTTCAATACCGATCAATTCCGCGATGTCAAGCTGTTCTCCACTTAAATCGTCCATTGTGACGGTATCAAGCAGACTGCTCATTGCGCGTTCTCCCTTTCAGTTCGACGCTCAGCACTGGAATTATAGCCTTTCAAAATCTCGATCAGCTGGGAACCCTGCCGGTAATTAAGCCAGCGGAATGGCTGCTGCGCCGTGACATCCATCCGAAACTGGCGCTTGATAATTCCGCACAGCCGGACGCCTACCGTGGCGGAACTTGGCTTTTGGTCTCTCCCTGCAAGCGCGTACATCAGTTGCCAGACCTTTTTTTGCTGGCCCTCCGTCATTCCGGCGGTAACGCGAGTGCTTCCGCATTTTTTACGCCTTTTGGGCGGCGGGGAAAGATGGGATATTTTAACACGTTCTACCAGTTCGCGTTCCACCGCTTGAAATTCGCTATCGTCAAGCTGGCTTACATGTGTTTTCCCGGTCAGGCCGTAAACCAGCGAGTGAAGATCGTCATTCTTTACGATATTTAACACCGCGCCCAGCTTATATATCCGCTGAATTTGCTTCGATGTCATCACAACCGCCTCCCGAATTATTTTTCAATTTGGATTTTCGGCGTCTCTTCAACCACAATGGCACTGTTGATCGTGTCCAGCATTTCCTTCATTTCCCGTTCCGACCGTTTATTGATCTTTGCCAGCTGAAGGAAATTCTCCCATGTAGCGGCCTCAGCGATGAAATAAGCATACTGCTCCGCGTCGGCCCGGCTGAATCCGGCAATGGCCATAAGGCTTTTTACGTCTGTCTTGAAGTTGGCCCCTTTCAGCTTTTTCCCCAGCGCCGTTTTGGATTCCGCGTCGCAGGGAAGCTGTTGGATCACCTCTTCCACGGTCATTTTGGTATAGCTTTTCTGCCATAGGTTCACGAGCATCCGGGATGCCGGAGCTGAGAGCTTATATTTGATTTCCTCTGTTACGGCATCCGAATAGGCGCTGCCAAAGATCTCGCGGAAAAAGCTGGGATAAACCGGCTTCAGATTATTTGCCATCGTCGCCGTTACCCGGTTGGCGCTGGTACCGGAATAGGCCACTGTCTTCAGCTTCGTGTTCTTTAGGTCATTGTCGCAGAGCTTCAGAAAAAAACCTTCCAGCTCGTTCTGCTCCGCTTTCAGTTTTTCCATCTCATTTTTGATCTGGACGAGACGGTCAACCTTACTTTGAATCTCAGTGTGATCACAGTCCATATTTTTCACCCAGTTCCCGATATAGGGCCGCAGCGCATTTGCCGCAGATATCAATGCCACAGACGCGCTTCACATCCTCAATGCCACCGCAGAAGCGGCATGTGGGAACGTGTGGCTTAATTCGTATCCCGTCCGCGTCTGTTTCAAGGTCAACGGCCATGCCTGGCCGAAATCCCGTATCGACGCGCAGCTGCTTTGGAATTGTGATCCCGCTTTTCGACGTCAGCTTTTTTGATGCTTTCATGATTCAATCCTCCTGTTCAAATTTTGGGAAGCTTCCGAACCCGGTCGGTATGCCTATGTACCAGCGTAAGAATTTCCTTATCTTCACCGAGAACCAGCCAGTTGTCGGGATTTAGTCTCAGATTGGAGATGAGGATTTTTTGTTTCCGGGTCGGCCTTTTTCCGTGTCTCACGTCATCGCTTCCAATCGATAAATTTCCTCACTCTGCATTTCGCGGGCTTGTGACCGCCTTCGGCTGCATTAAGGAGGGGCTGGCAGCCCCTAACTGATTTTGATAAGCTCTATATTTTTGTTGTTGGAAATCAGGTGCCTTTTCAGAGCGCCAAAGGATGACCACTGCGGTGAATAACTTTCATATTCAAAATTATGGTGCTCTTTGGCAAGCTCCTTCTGTGTCCTTTTGGGCAGTTTCTTGAAGGACGCCTTTTCCTTCGCGTTCAAAAGAGAGTGTGCTTTTCTTACGCAAAAACGCCGGCGTTCTTCACAGTCTTCAGACAGCCACTTCCCTTGAAACTGACCGCCGACGTATACCATGATCATGTTCTTATAGATTCCCACACGCTCCAGAATTAAAGTGACATCGTATCCATCGGCCTTTAGGCGGACAGGGGAGAAAAAATTTTTGAGGGCTTCCTCGGCCCGTTTCCATTCCTCTTTGGTCATGACAGCGGCCTCCTTATTCCTGATCAGGCGGCGTAACCTGTGGTCGCATGATCGTACTTGACAGATATGTTTGCGTCAGTTGAAGGGCTTGCACTGCTGTAAAACCCCGTTGTACCGACGTGGAATAAAATACCCAGCTCATTTCCGCCATGGCTCCGATGGCCTTTATCACTTCATCGGCAGTCGGTTGATTATTCATCATCAGCTCACCCGCCCTAGCTTCTCCACATCGAAACAGTCATGATAGCCTTTTAGCATTACCACCAGACGGCGGCATAAAGTAAACGGTATGCTTTCCACAGTCCAAACGATGCCCTGATGCTTTCGGGCCTCCGGGCAATTAATCATAATTACCTGATCGCCGGGCTTCAGATCGCATTGTTCTGATGACCGGCGGAGATTGCGGGCCAAATTCTGATAACTCATCTTCATTCTCCTCTTCTGAAATTTTGTAGACTTTTGCGGGGATACCATGAAAGGCGTAGGTTTTCCGGTGTTCATGGAGCGCCCGGCATAATACGCTGGGCCAGCAATTGCAGATTTTAGCCAAGGAGCATAGAGAATCAGCCACGGCCAGCGGCAATTCATATTCAGTAGTATCTGAAATCAAATACAGCATACTAAGCGCCCCCTGTTTCCTCCGGATGTGATTTTGGGCGGCGTGGTTGGAGGACAAAAACCGCGTCGCCTGAAACCCCACTCTGCATTTATGCGGGCTTGTGACCGCCTTCGGCTGCATTAGGGACGGGGCCGCCGCCCCTAACGGATTCTGATTACCATAAGGGGCGGCCCCTTGCCAGATTGCTGTGCATTTTCCGCTGGAATCGAGTGCTTTTTTCATGCTGCGCCGACCGGTATTCTTCATCTGCTTGCTTGACTTTATCGATCTCCGCTTTCCTTGCATCTCTTCAGCCTTCCAGTTTTTCCATGACGGGCATCTGGAATGGCATCCTATGTACCGGTAGGTGCAATCTTTGCAAGGCGGCGAATAGCTCACTGCTTGATTGCCGCGCGTTCGGCGGCGACGAAGGCCCGGAGGCCCTCAATTGACGGAACCTTTTTCCAAAGCCGGCAGAGTGATAAATACGCTTCCAATTCTTTTACGGTCATAAACGGTTCCTCCTTCAGTACGCTATAATTTTCATGGCTTTAGCCATTTCCATAAGTCCCTGATAGGTGGTGTTCTCATTGTCCTTGGCGTTACTATACAGATTGACCGCGCCCCGGATTCCCTGCTCGCTGCGGGCGACAGTATGAAGGAACTCAATTTCCTTTTTCTGTTTCGCATTGTCCAGCGCTGGAAACAGCATTTTAATATCGTCTTTAGTAACTTCCAGTGTTCTGCGGATATTGACCAGCTTGGTACGGTTGCGGATTTGTGCGAACGCCGGGCGGCTGCGCCCGTTAGTAACGGTTTCCGGATTGCCGATTAAAGTAACGCCTAACTCCGGGTTATTGTCGGTAAAGGCCCGGATAGCTTCGACGGTCTTTATAGGAAGATGCTGGGCCTCATCGATAATCAGCACCTTGCGACCCCCGCGCAGAGCTTCATCTATTTCCATCCACATATCGTCTTTTCTGCCGGTCGGCAGTTTTAATTGTCTGCAAAGGAGTTTTAAAAAGGCGTTTAAGCTGGATACACAGGGGTTTACTGTGATGTACACCGCGCTGCCCGGATACTCGGCGGCGTATTTCAGGGCCGCTTTGGTTTTTCCGATTCCGGCGTCGCCGCACTCATCGGCAAGGCCGCCCTTCAGGTGACACATCCGGATGGTTGCATAGACGCCTTCGGAAATCGACGTGGGGACGTAGTCCGGGGAAACATACAACGTTTTTGCCTCGGCTTTCAAATTGAAAAATTCACGCAGCCGATTTTCAAATTTCTCCACGTCGCCGTTATAAGTGCCTTTGCGGTAAGTGCTGAGGGTACCGGTGCTGTAGCCGATATCATTTGCTGCTTTGGACTGGCTGCCGACCTCCGCGATGTAACCCTCCAGCTTTTTCTGAAGTTCAGGATTGTACTGCTTCATACATCTGCCCCTTTCTTTTCGTTGTTTCTAATCATTCGGGATATATCGACAATGGGGATTTCTTCCCCGCCGGAAGCAACTTTTTCTTCCCGCCGCTCGTTCGTGGTGACCATTTCAACGATGTGATCATCCGCGTTGGACGGGAGCAGCAGCCCTGTGGCGCTGCGTTTGGCCGCCCGGACATATACGTCAAGCAGATTGATATGCCCATACTGAGATACCACCAGTTCGCGCCGAACGTCCGCCGCGTCCTGTACTTTGCGCTTGAGGCGGCGCTTTTCGTGCATCGCGTTCCGGACGCCCTCCTTGTCAGCACCATAGGACAGTTGCATGTCGGTGCGGAGCGGGGCCGTCATGATGAATTTTTCTTCCTCATCGTAAATTCGGACTTCATCCAGATTTTCGGGGTCGTATCGGAGGAAAACCTTTTTCCCGGTAAAATTGATAATCAATTCATCATTGAAATAATAGAGACGTTCTCCGCAGATCGTAAGGTATACGCCGTTTTTCCCGACCGTCTGCAGCCGGGCGCTGCGCATCATCATCAGGTTTAGGTCTTCGGTAGCTGCGCGGCGAATGGCTTTCGGTAAACGCTCTTGATACACCTGTAGCTTGGTTTTGCCCTTGTCGGCTACAACTTTGCCGTTGTAAGGCTGCTGATTGAAGTAACCGTCAATCATATCGTTCACGACCTGAATCAGTTCGCCGTCTGTCGGAATCTGCCCGGCTTTCAGCTTGTGCTTCAGCTTTTCCGGTTTTGCCACCACATTGGAACCGCAATATGTATCAAACAGCCGGCTTAGAAAAGTAAAATTTCGGAATTCGCGCTCGATTATTTTAGCCTGTGCGTTCCGAGGAATTGCGTTGGTCATCTGGATGCCAAGGCGCGTGAGAATCGGTGTGGGAAGCTGAATCTTGACTTTCTTCTTTTTCGTTCGATGGCCGGTGCCACCGATGTCAATATTCAAATACTCTCGGCCATTATCAACGTAAATGTATTTTGGAAGTCCGTATCGCATAATTGCTTTTCGCAGTGCGGCCAGCGTACTGTCGGAACTTGGATTCTCCGTGACAACCCAACCGACGTAAATTCCGCTTCGGGCATCGATGAACGCTGAAAGCGTCATGCGGTGCCGCTGTTCCAGCCCATCCTCGGAAAGGGTAATAACATCAATGGTGTGTCCGTCTGCGATCCAGTAGTCATTGGAAGCCATATCATCGTAAAAGCGGTCAACAAAAATTCCATAGCGGTCGTTATAGGCTTTTTCACCTTCGCGGGCCAGCGTGGCGACCGGCTTTGAAAACGTTTTGGTCATTCGGTAAAAGGTATCGTAGGAAGGCATTTGCGGGAGCAGCTCCGGGCGTTCTTCCTGCACGATAAGCCGTGTGGCCTCTTCGCATTTGCTGACTGGCAGCGCCCGTTCGTCCAAATATACATAGAAGAATATATTCTTGATTTCATCCGGAACACTTGATGTCCCCTTTTTCCATTGCCCGCGCTTATCGACTAAGCCATCCAGATCGTTTTGTTGAAGTGCCTTCCGTTTCCGGTACAAAATATCCTTGGAAATGTTGACGTCAGGATTCTTCTGCTGATATTGGCTGACAAATTCGGCGTCGGCCTCGGCTTTGGAACCGGTAAATTCATTTCGGAAATTCTGCCAGTCTGAAAGGATGTTTTCCCACAGTTCAATTTCTTTCCGTTGTTCCGCTGTGAATTTTTCCAACGGCTTAGGTTTTGGAAGAATTTCCTTCTTTGCCTTGCGTAGCGGTTCGGGAACCTCTCCATATTTCTGCTTATAGTATTTGGATTGAAGCCTTGGTTCAAGGGCATCTAAAGGGATAAGATACATTTTGCGATTTCGATTATTGGTCGTCGTTTGGCTCATTAACGAACCATTTAGCGCCAATGCCTTTATATATCGATCACTACATCCCTTGAGTTGAGCAACTTCTTTTACTGTAAGAAGTTCCAATCTATTCACCTGCCTTTCGGCTGATAATCATTGTTTAGCCTGCCATCATCGGCTGCAGGCGGCTATCCCTGCAGGACGGGGCCGCGCCCCGTTTCGGCTGTGTTTGTGCTATAATTGGAAAAAAAGGAGATGATATATCATGCAAGCCACTTCAAAAGAAATAGCAAAACGGCTGGAGAAAATTTACAAAGAGAAAATTTGCTTTTATGACAAATACAAGGAAATCTGCGCTGGGTGTAATAGATGGTTCTCATCTGCGTTCGATAGCCCGAAAGAATTTCAGGAAAAACACCTTACAACTGATTCTTCATTTGTGAATATTCTCGCTTCGTGCCTAAAAAGTAAACGCCGGATGTTGGATTTCCTTTGTGTGTGTAACCCGTGGGCGTTGTGGCATTTTGATATTTCAATGCGTGAATCAATACAAAGACTGAAAAGTGAAGGGGATAAGTCCAGCTACTCAATGCCGACGTCTGATGTTCATTTCCTTAAGAATTTTTCTCTGTTTATCGGGAGAAGCGGTAAAAAGTAAGATGCTCAGGTATTCCCGCTTTCTAGCAAATTCACTGTTTGTAAGATACTTCGCCGGCTGTGGCCGTTCCTGAATTTCCGCTTCAGGGGCGGCTTCCTTTTTTGGGGCATTTGCCATACGTTCATTCCTTTTGCAAATCGGCTGATACGGATTACCCATAATAATTCCTTTCTGCCCTGCCATCATCGGCACAGGTGGGGCGGTTCCTGTGGACGGCCCGCAGGCCGTTTCGGCTGCATTTCCAGAAAATCATGTTCTGTGTTTACAAATCTTTTCCGCTCTGGTACCCTTGTCGGGCCAGTGACCGCCGGTACTGTAATTCCAGCAGATCAGGCCGTGTTCATCCTGCCTCGTGCCGTGCGCGACAAGCATCCATCCATCGCTGACACGCTCCATCAGAGTGCCGGACTCTGTTTTACCAAGGCATTTATACTGGTCTCCGTTGGACTGGTCATAGACGGTTCCTGCCGTCAGTTCCACATAACTGTCCATTCAGTTTCTCCTTTCTGCCGTTTGGGCGGCTCTCAGGATCACACGCTGCGCGACTCTGAATACTTTTCACCGAAAATTTGTTCAATTTTGGCGATATCCTCATCACTGAAACGCCGTTCCCCGTGAATTTTTGCGGAAAGATTCTGCGGATGGATGCCCAGGTTCTTAGCGACGGTTCGAAGCTCGATTTCCTTATGTAGCGATTGGTCTTTCATCCACATGCCGAACGGCGTTACGGGGCGCGCTCTGCCTTTTTTCACTGCGTTTCACCTCCTATTGCAAAAGCGTTAAATTATCACTAATTTCGATAGACTATAACGGTTTTCTGTGCTATCATTTAGCTGTGTTATTAATAATCTAAAATTATTATATTGCGATAATTTCGCAATGTCAAGCTATTATACGATAATTTCGCAAATAATTTGCGAGGAGGTAGAACTTTGGATCTCGTAGATCGGATTACTAAAGTTGTTAAGGAAAATAAGATTTCAGGAACACGGTTTGGGAAAATTATAGGCTTAAGCAAAAGCCCATTGACAGATTGGAAAAATGGAAAGTCTAAACCTACGCTTGATCAAATTATAAAAATTTGCGATTATTTCTCAATTTCTTCCGATGAAATCCTGTTTGGGAAAAAACAGCAATCGTGCATATCTGATGCAGAGAAATCTTTGCTGGAGGACTTTAAAAAGCTGGATAAACGGGAACAGCAAATTGTACTTGGCAAAATTTCCGAGATGATTTATAATAAAAAAATGGAAGAAAGTTCCGAAAAACTCTCTCCCAAAGTACTATGGGATTTACTTGCTGATCCAGATCATAAAGATGCGGTAGTTTCCAAGCACGACAACGATTAATTTTTTTACTGCAAATGATTAGCAGTAATCATTAAGGAGGATATTTATGGGCTTATTTAAAAATAGAAAAGTCGCAGAAAGGGAAATGCAGAATTACAATTATAAAATTAAATTGATGTATAGCGATGGCATTCCTGAACTTTCTGAGAATACCAGCTGTGAGATTGTCCTTATGGATAGCAAAATTGTAATAAATCCAGTTGCAGGGCCAGAACGGAATATCTCCCTTTCCCTTGCACAGATTAACAGCGTAAATATTCTACCGTGGGGAGAATATGCTTTAAAATACTTGCACACTAATATCACCATTCCCAAAAACTCCCCCGGACGTACATACCTTGTTATTAATTTCATTTCATCTGAAAATATTCAAAAATCAATTAGCTTTTGGGGCGCAATGCAATTGCTGAAAATTCAAAATTTTTCTGAAAAAACAATGAATCAAGTACCTGAAAAAAACATCCAACTATAAATGACTATTTATACATAAAAAGTAATTTTTATACGCTTTTATTCAGAACACTTTATTTAATTCCATATTGTATATATAGCCGTACAAACTCGCATGGAATCTAAATGGGAAGCATTTCCCATCAGTTTATCAATTTCCTTCCTATATTCCTATTAAAATCTCATGATAGATTTCACATCACTTTATAACGTTACAAAAGCAGAATTTAAAAGGAAACTAAACTTTTAAAACAAATAAGAACCCCTTAAATAGCGCCATTTTCGGGCGTTTTCAAGGGGTTTTTTTACGCTTTTTAAAGGCATTTTTAAAGGCTTTAAAAGTCAAATTTAAAGAATTTCGGGTCTGCTGATAAAATTGACATATTGGAATAAATACTCTTGATTTGGTTTGCATACTATTTACAAAATTTCTTGTTTTTCACACGTACAAACACTTTTTAACGCCCTAAAAACGCCGGTCTAAAGCCATTTTTCAAGTTTTAACGGCTTTTCACGGTTTTTCCCATCCCTCTCGGTTCTTTTTGTATTCTCTATGAAAACTCACAACCGTGTGCAACATGGACTATAAGGGTCTTTTTGCCCAGCATGAGCGTACCGGGG
>ENA-UOOM01002014-UOOM01002014.1-fermentation-metagenome-genome-assembly--contig:-NODE-2014-length-17781-cov-3.094381_pt1 | contig 17781 bp, 16 predicted proteins | sample MGYA00245781_ERZ724031 | MGnify/ENA primary metagenome ERZ724031 (study PRJEB28704, sample SAMN03018317) | fermentation metagenome | biome: anthropogenic terrestrial biome; feature: soil; material... | reverse complement strand
ATCAGGAGAAGGAGACGCTAAAGGCAGTCGTTGATCCCCTTCAGGAGGACGGACTGGTTGCCGAGGGGGATCCCCGCGTCGGCGAGCATGGCGCATGCCCCGGCCGCTTCGGGTGTGAGCTCCTTCGGATGGTTGAACTGCACGTTGATCCAGAGGGGGTGGTACTTTTTCAGCATGGCGCAGAGCTCGCCGGTGATCCGCATGGGGAGCACGACGGGGATTCTGGTGCCGATGCGAATGATCTCCACCGTCGGGATGGCCCGGAGCCGCGAGAGAACGGCCTCCAGCCGGTCGTCGGAGAGGGTCAGCGGGTCGCCCCCGGTGACGAGGACGTCGCGTATCTCCGGCGTCCGGGCGATGTAGTCCATGCAGGCGTCGATCTGCTCCGGAGATCTGGCCTGGTCGTTCTGTCCGGCGAACCGGCGCCTGGTGCAATGCCGGCAGTACATGCCGCACTGATCGGTGACGAGGAGGATGCATCGGTCCGGGTATCGGTGCGTCAGCCCGGGGACGGGGGAGTCCACGTCCTCGTGGAGAGGGTCCAGGAGGTCCGACGGAGCGATGAGCGTCTCCTGGAGGGACGGGATGGCCTGTTTCCGGATGGGACACTGAGGGTCCTTTCCGTCGATGAGGGACGCATAGTAGGGGGTTATGGCCATGCGGAGCGTGTTCAGGCTCTTGCGCAGCGTGACGGATTCGCTTCGGGAGAGAGGCAGGACGCGCCCGAGTTCCTCGGCCGTCGTTATTCTCGACTGGAGCTGCCAGCGCCAATCGTTCCAGTGCTCTTCGCCGACGGCGGAACGGAGGGCGGGGATGTATCCGGCCCTGCCGGGTTCATGGAGAAGGGGCGTCTTCGTCCTCGACGAGGGGGGCTTTTCGCCCTCCGGGAGGTCCTTCGACGCCTCAGGTCCCCTGTTCGGTTCCTTCGCCGATCTCTTTGCAGTAGAAGACAAGGTCATCACCCTCCGAATAGAAGTTCGGTATCCGCCCGCACTCCGTGTACCCGCAGGCCAGGTAGAAGAAGCGCTGTCCGGCGTACTCGTCCCGTCCTGCCGTCTCCACGCGGAGGACGGCCCGCTTCGCCCCTTTCAGCAAAAGGGCGCACATTCTTCGTTCCAGGTGCGCGCCGAGGCCCTTTTTCTGATGCGCCGGGTCCACGGCAATCCAGTAGAGGTCGTAGGCGAACGCCGTCATGGGCGTGGGCCCATAGATGAGGAAGGCGACCGCCGCTCCGTCGCGCTCCTCGGTGAGCAGCCTGTAGTTCCCGTCGGGGTGGACGGACCACTCCGTCAGGACCTCCCGGAGGACGTCCAGCTCATCGGGGGTGAAGGCTCCGGTCGCGGAGGCCGCGGCCATGCACTGCTCCATCAGGACGCTCGACATCGGCTGTTCCTTCTCCCGTGCTCTTCGAGGGCCAGCTCCAGAAGATGGGCGACCACCCGTTCTCCCGGGATGCCGCCCTCCCGGCACTGCCGCATGAACCCTCCGCCCGGGGTCATGTCGGGGTTGGGGTTGACGTCCAGGATGAAGAGCGTTCCGTCCTTCTCCCTGAGGTCCACCCTGAAATAGCCCCTGCAACCGATGGCCTCGCCTGCGCGGAGGGCCAACATCGACGCCCTCTCACCGTCTTTCGCCCCGGCCGGGGCAGGGGTGAGAGGGTAGAGCGGGCACGCGGGGTCCCACTTCGACGCATAGTCGCGGAAGGGGATGGTTTCCCCCTCTGCGTCGTAATCGATGACCGAGACACCCACCGCGCGGTACGCCCCGTTGCCGATGCAGGAGACGGAGTACTCCCGCCCCGGGAGAAAGGGCTGCACCAAGACGCCCTCAGGGAAGAGGTCCAGCATGCGCGCAAGGGTCCCGTCCAGTTCGTCCGCTCTTCGGACGAGGGAGAAGGGGTGCACGCCCACGCTTCCGTCCTCGCACAGGGGTTTCACGAAGATGGGCAGCGCCACGCCGTCGAGAGCGCGCCTCTCCCACCCTGGAAAGAGCGCCACTCCGTCGGGGACGGGGAGGCCGGCGCTCCGCAGGAGGCGGGCCGTGTCCCCCTTCGACCGGCAGAGCTCGAGGACATGGGCCGGGTTGCCCGTGTACGGGATGCCCGACACCTCGACGGCCGAGCAGAACGCCGCCTCGGCGGCGCTGTCGTCGCCGAACCCCTCGAAGAGGTTGAAGACAAAGCCGGCCCCGGTGGAACGAAGCAGGGCATCCAGGCGTTCGCGGTCTCGCAGGAGGTCGGGGGAGATGTCCAGAGGGACGGGGGTGTGCCCCAGCAGCCGCAGTGCCTCGGTGACGAAGTCGCGGGCCACGGCGACGTCCGCCACGTCGGGCCTCGCATCGGGCTCCAGGGCCACGGGGATGGCGACGACGGTCCCTTTCGGGGTTCCCGCAGAAAAAAACATGGTCACCGGCGTCCCCTCCGGGGAAAGAGGGACCCGTTTTGAATGAGCGCGCCCTGCAGGACGAACCGGACGAGCGGTCCATCACCTCGGCCGTTCAGGTCGCCGAGGTGATCGTCAGTTTTTCTGAGCATTCCTATGAAGCGAACCCCGGGCTTTGTCACTCGAACATCCATCCTCGGACGACAGCTTCGGTGTGCGGATCACGACATGAGCTCGGGGGGAGGGTTGGCCTTGCCCGTCATGTGCTCGATGTCTAGGCGCGCCACCCAGACCTTTCGCGACTCGTCGATCGGAATATAGGGGAAGTGGTAGTGGTTCACCACGACCTCCAGCGCCTTGTTTTTTCCGTCCAGATCGGTGATGTCCGTCACCGTGCCGAACCCCGTGACGCTCCGGTACTCCACGGTGAAGGACGTGCCGCCCGGTTTGGCGATGACCTTGCCGGTGATGCAGACCTGAAAACAGACGGCGGGGTTCGCCGCCAGACAATCCTTCTTCTTCCCCTCAAACGCCCCGTGGAGGTAGATCGTCCCATCCTTGTAGCCGAAGCTCATGGGCACGACGTACGCTTTCCCCTCCAGGTCAACCATGCCGAGCTCCAGCACCGTGGCGTCGTGCAACACCTGCTCTTGCCACTTTCGGTCTGATACTTCGCGGTCCGTTCGTCGCATCTCGTCACTCGCCTCCTTTATGATGCCGGGTGGCTCCCGCTCCCCGGCGGTCTGTCCCCGTCCCTATAGACCGTGTTGAACAGGGACCCAATCCGTTTGGAACGAGGGGTACTGCAAGAGAACTTGGAGAATCGCACTCAACGCTGGGACAGTCCTATTCCGACGAGCTCCGGTGATGACATGTCGGGGTCGTTTCCCGTCCGGGGCGCTGCCAGCCCGTTTCTGGCCAGCGCGCTCTCCAGGATGGACCGGATCAGCGCCGGATACGCTCCACCGTTCAGGCGGTGGAGGATGGGAAGATCGCTGTACTCGGGCGAGAGCCCGGGCAGCGGGTTGATGTCTATGATCCTGGGAACTCCGTCTCCGTCGAGACGGAAGTCGACTCGCGCCAGATCCCGAAGCTCCAGCGCCCTGAAGGCCTGAAGGGCGAACCGGGCTATCTGGTCCCGCAGACCCGAGGGGATGGTGTCCTGCCCTTCATACCGGATGCGCTCCAGATACTGCCTCTTTTCCTCGAGGGAGTACAGGAATTCGCCCCTGGGCTCGACGGGGCGGATGCGCATCATTCCCACAACGGACGGATGGGAGCAACCCACGATGCCGACGGTGATCTCCTCTCCGGGCAGGTACTCTTCGACGAGAGCCGGCTGCTTGTATCGCTCCCAGACTCGCCGTATCCTCTCCGCGGCCTCATGGGGCGTATGGGCCACGGAGTCGGAGAAAATTCCCTTGGAAGACCCTTCGTAACGCGGTTTCACCACGAATCGGTCGCATTCGCCGAACAGCGTCTCGAGGCGACGAAGGTCCTCCCCGCTCCGGAAGGAGGCCGAGCGGGGGGCGGGAATCCCGTCGCCGGAGAGAATGTTCCCCGTGAGCCATTTATCCATGGCGACGGAGAGAGCGATGCAATCGGAGCCCCAGAAGGGGATGCCGAGGCTTTCGAGATGGCATGGAACCTGAGCCTCCCGTCCCCGGGCGGTGCCCCGTCCTTCCGCGATATTCACGACGAACTGAGGAGCCTGGCTCTCCAGCCGTGCGTGAAAGGAATCATCCTGTTCGCAGAGGGCGACGTGAAAGCCGAAGGAGGCGACGGTTTTTGCCAGAGCCTCGACGGTGGACAAGGGGTCGTACTCCTCGTACTTGTCGTCGGGCTCGTTGGACTCGACAGGTTTTTTGAGGTTGTAGACGAGGGATATCCTGGAAATGGGTTGCAACGGAACTTCGGGTTCTTGGCAGTACTCTTCGCTCATCGTGGCTCCCTCCAGCGAATTCGGGCAAAAGATACCGCGCATGGCGCGGTGTTTCGTAGGATCAGTGTTCGTCCTGCCCGGACTCCGAGCCGGGGTCCTTCTGACGAGCGTGCCCCGGCAAGAACGAGGGCCCTTGCTGGTGCGGATTATAGGCTTTTTGCGATGAAAAGCAAGAGGGTTTCAGGGGGGACGAAGGAGAAAAAAACGGGGCCCGCAGCGCGGGCCCCGAGATCGTTTTCCTTTACGCCACGACCTTGAAAACCTCTTTCTTCGCCTTGCAGATGGGGCACAGATCCGGGGCGTGCCCCTCCTCCACATACCCGCACACGGGGCAGAGGTAGAACGTGGAGTCCTTCCCCTTCTCGAGCGAGGCGATGGCCTTCTCGTACAGAGCTCCGTGGACCTTCTCCGCCTCATTGGCGAAGTGGAAGCCGGCGGCGGCGGCCTTCTGTCCCTCTTCCTCGGCGAATTTCATGAACTCCGGATACATCACGGAGAATTCGTAGGTCTCGCCCTCAAGGGCGGCCTTCAGATTTTCCGCGGTGGTCTTCACTCCGCCCATGGTCTTGAAATGGGCGAGTGCATGGAGCGTCTCGGCCTCGGCGATGGTCTTGAAGAGCTTCGCTACGGCAGGGTACCCCTCTTTTTCCGCCTGAGCCGCAAAGGCGAGGTACTTCCTGTTGGCCTGGGATTCACCGGCGAAGGCCTCGGCCAGACCCTTCATGGTTTTTGTCGACATCTTCGTTCCTCCTTCTGCATTCTGTGATGTATGGTCGTGCGCCCGGGGTCAAAACCGGGATAGAACGCGTACACCGGACGGCCGCACTCGTTTTTGGCGGCCCCTCGCAGATCGGCGTGAAAGAAATGTAATGTAACAACTAATATAAACTGGCCCGCAGGTCCTGTCAACGCCCTACGAAGGCCTCCGGTGGTTTTCAGTATGATATTATTGTACAACTCTCCGAGCCCGTCCGCCTTCGGATCGTTTCCGATCCATGGCGCCGGGCCGATGGGTTCGTCGGGAAACGGACGGGCCTCCCGGTTTGGAAAGGAGGGATTCGGCACGAGAGAGCGTGCCGCCCTTGAACGCGGCGTCGAGGGCGGTTTTTTCATGTCGGACGGCGGATACGCCGGAATATGGAGGAGGATGAACCATGAGAATTCGGAGGGTATTGAGCGTTTTTTTCGTCGTGATCCTGCTTCTCTCCGCAGGGTGCTCGCAGGGGTCGGCGGCCGAGGTGCTTCGTATGGCGACCACCACAAGCACGGACAACACGGGGCTGCTCGACTATCTTGCCCCGAAGCTCCTGGAGGAGAAGGGGATCGAGATTCAGTGGGTCGCCGTCGGGACGGGCAAGGCCCTGGAGTATGGCCGGAACGGTGACGTGGACGTGGTGCTCGTGCACGACCCCAAATCGGAGGAGGCGTTCGTGGCCGAGGGCTCGGGGGTGAACAGGCGGCAGGTCATGTACAACGACTTCATCATCGTCGGACCGTCGAAGGACCCGGCACAGACCCGGGGTCTTCCGGCCTTCGAGGCCCTGAAGAAGATCGCCGCCTCGGGTGTGCCCTTCGCAAGCAGGGCGGACAAGTCCGGCACCCATATGGCCGAGCTCGCCCTCTGGGACAAGGCCGGTCTGCAGCAGCCCGACAAGGAGAAGTGGTACATCCAGACGGGGCAAGGGATGCTCGAGACGCTCACGGTGGGCGACGAGCGCGGGGCGTACGTGCTCACGGACCGGGGGACCTTCATCAAGTTCGAGGACTCGCGCAAGGGGCAATCGGACCTCGTCATCGTCGTGGAGGGAGACGATGCCCTGAAGAACCAGTACAGCGTCATAGCGGTCAACCCGGCCAAGTGGGACAACATCCGCTACGACCTCGCCCTGACCTATATGGACTGGCTGACCTCGTCGTCCACCCAGAGGGCCATCGCCGACTTCAAACTTCTGGGCAAGCAGCTCTTCTTTCCGAACGCCGGACGGTAATCCGGTCCGCCGAACGCGAAGGGGGAGCCTCGGTCCCGAGGCTCCCCCTGGTCCATCCGGCAGGAGCTACGCCGAAATGTCCACCTTCTTCATCCGTTCGACCTGCACCTTCTCGGCCACCTCTACGGTGAGGACGCCGTTTTTGAAGGAGGCCGTCGCGGAATCGGGGTCCACCTCCGCCGGGAACTGAACGGACCGCGAGATCGTCCCGTAGTGCCGTTCCGTCCGGAAGAAGTTCCCCTCATCGACCGCTCGCTCGTCCGATTTCTCCGCCGACAGGGTCATCCGGTCCTCGTAGACCTTCAGATCGACCTTTTCAGGGTCGATGCCCGGAATCTCCAGTTCGGCGACAAACTTTCCGTCCTTCCGATAGAAGTCCCCTCTGGGCATCGCGATGGTGTCCTCCGCCTCGCTGGAGCGCACCTCCGACGAAAAGTCGCCGAAGGCCCTCAGCATGTCCCGCATCATTCTGTCCACCGAGGAGAACGCCTCCATGGGCTGTGCTCCGTCATTGGGCCGTATCGCCAAAAATCTTCGTACCATAGCGCACCTCCAAATTTGATTTTTATTGACCAATCACTGTTAATTATATTCATCAGCATTAGTCAGACAAGCTTTTTGACAATGCGTCCGACCGTTTTATCTCTGATTTCTTGCTCATCTTGCCCTTAAGCTCATACATTCGTCCGTATTCATTCTTTTTTGAAATGAAATCGTCCTATGGAGTACAATACGGCTGTCCGAAGGACCCCGCCGAAGGCGGGGAAGGAACGAAAGGAGTGCATAGCATGAAAAAGGACATTGGCGTCTCTCTGCCCGTCTATCCGGCGCCCTGCTTCGTCGTGGCAGCCTACGACGAGGAGGGTAGGGCGTGCGGGCTCATGGCCGCCTGGGGCGGAGTGTGCTGTTCCGAGCCGCCCTGCATCGCCATCGGCGTGGCGAAGACGAGGCACACCCTCGGTGGCATCATGGCGAGGAGGGCCTTCACGGTGAACATCTCATCGGAGCAGTACCTGGCCGAGGCGGATTATTTCGGCCTCGCCTCGGGAAGGGACAGGGACAAGTTCGCCGATACGGCGCTGACACCCCGGCGCGGCGATCTGGTGGACGCCCCGCTCATCGAGGAGTTTCCCATCTCCTTCGAGTGCGAGGTCGTCCACAGCGCGGATCTTGGCTCCCACACCCTTCTGGTCGGAAAAGTGGTGAAGACCTGGGCGCAGGAGGACTGCCTCGACGGGACAGGGTCCCCGGACCCCGTCAAGGTGCGGCCTCTGATCTTCGCTCCCCGCCGGGCGACGTACTACGCCCTCGGCGGAGAGGTCGGGAGGGCCTACAGTGCGGGCAAAAAATTTCAGCAGTAGCGGTTGCCCCTTTGCGGACATCGGTGCCCGCCCCGTCGCGGATGGGGACGGGATGGCGCCCTCCCGGGGAGCCGTCCCGGCTCGGTGCGACATCCCGGAGAAGTACCTCTGGGACTTGCACGCCATCTTCCCCTCGGAGGAGGCCTGGGAGGCGTCCTTCAAAGCGGTGGAGGAGGCGACGGGTGAGCTCGCCCGATGGCAGGGGCGTCTCTTCGAGTCTTCGGACTCGCCGCTTCGCTTTCTGCGGAGCGAGGAGGAGACGTCTGAACGCCTCGGCAAGGTGTACGCCTATGCCGTGATGAAGAGCCACGAGGACACGGCGGACGCCCACTTTCAGGGGTTGGCCGACAGGGCGGGAACCCTTGCGTCCTCCTACTCGGCTGCCCTGTCCTTTGTCCGGCCCGAGATCCTGGCGGCGGGAGAGGAGCGGATCGCCGAGGCCGTGAAGGGGTGCCCCGGGTTGGCGCCGTACCGGCACTTCTTCGACGACCTTCTCCGGTCCCGGGACCATGTGCTGCCCCCGGAGCAGGAGGAGCTCCTCGCCCGGTCAGCCGAGGTGGCGCGGACGGCGGAGAACGCCTTCTCCCTGCTGACCAACGCGGACATGGTCTTCCCCGCCGTCCTGGACGAGGAGGGGCGGGAGACGGAACTCTCGGAGGAGCGGTACTATCTTCTGAGCCGGTCGAAGGACCGCCGGGGCCGCCGGGACGCCTTCACGGGCCTTTTCGAAACCTACGGCCGGTTCAAGAACACCATGGGAGCCCTCTACTCCGGGAGCGTCAAATCGGACATCTTCTATGCGAGGGCGCGAAAGTACCCCTCCTCCCTCGAGGCCTCCCTGGAGGGGGACAACATCCCTCCGTCGGTGTACGACGGCGCGATTGACGCCGTGCACGGCAACCTGGACGCTCTGCACGACTATATGGCCCTCCGGAAGGACGTCCTCGGCCTCGACGAGCTCCACATGTACGACCTCAATGTCCCCCTGGCCCGGGAGCCCGAGGGCGTTATTCCCTACGAGGACGCCGTTGAGACGGTCATCCGCGGGCTGGTCCCCCTGGGCCCCGAGTACGGAGAGGCGCTCCGGCAGGGGTTTCGGTCCGGCTGGATCGACGTGTACGAGACGAAGGGCAAGCGAAAGGGAGCCTACTCCTGGGGGAGTTACGGCACCCACCCCTACGTCCTGCTCAACTACAACGGGACGTTGCGGGACGTCTTCACCATCGCCCACGAGATGGGGCACTCTCTGCACACCTGGTTCTCCCACCGGACACAGCCCCAGGTCTACGCCGACTACACCATCTTCCTGGCCGAGGTGGCCTCCACGACGAACGAATCCCTGCTGCTGGAGGACCTGCTGACCCGGGTGCCCGACGACGAGAAGGCCTACCTCCTGAACTACTCCCTCGACCAGGTCCGGACGACGGTCTACCGGCAGGTCATGTTCGCCGAGTTTGAACGGACGACCCACGCCCTGGCCGAGGGGGGAAACCCTCTGACCTCGGAGGTGCTGAACGGCCTGTGGCATGACATGAACATCCAATACTACGGCCCCGACATGACCCCGGACGACGCTCTGGATGTGGAGTGGGCCCGCATTCCGCACTTCTACTCGGCCTTCTACGTCTACAAATACGCCACCGGGTACTCGGCGGCCGAGTCCTTCGCCCGGAGGATCCTCTCGGGCGACGAGGAGGCCCGGCAGCGGTACCTGAAGTTCCTCTCGAGGGGCAGCTCCGCGTACTCCCTGGATATACTGAGGGAGGCGGGGGTGGACATGGCCACGCCCGTCCCCGTGGAGACGGCGCTTGGGACCTTCAGAGAGCGCCTCGCCCTCCTCAGGAAGCTGCTGAAGCGATAATAAGAGGCCCCTCCCAGGTCGGGAGGGGCCTCTTCGCTATACGGACGGCCTGACCACCGGGCCGTCTTTTTTTGAAAGGGCGAAGAGGACGATGACCGCTGCAGCACTGGCAATGGAGAAGAGAGGCGTGTGGTGCAGCGCGGTGAGCCCGGCGACGGCGAAGGCCAGCCGATGCCACAGGGGCAGCTTCCCTCTGGCGTACCCCACGAGAGAGAAGCCCATCCCGCAGAGGGCGGCGATGCCGCTGATGATGGAGACGATGTTCCCCGTCAAGGAACTTTGCAGAAGAAGTCCCGTGTCGTAACAGAAGGCGAAGGGGACGATGAAGGCCAACACGCCCAGTTTGCAGGCGGCGAACCCCGTCTTGTTCGGGTTCGAGCCCGCTATGGACGCCGCGGCGTAGGCCGCCAGAGCGACGGGCGGCGTAATGTTGGAGATGATGGCGTAGTAGAACACGAAGAGGTGGGCCGCCAGAGGCATGAAACCCATCTTCACGAGAGCCGGGACGCCCAATGCGGCGCCGAGGATGTAGGCGCTCGTGGCGGGGAGCCCCATGCCGAGGATCAGGGCGACGACGGCGATGAGGAACAGGCCGAGGAACGGAATCCCACGCGCCAGGGTCAGCACGGCGCCGACGAACTTGAAGCCGATGCCCGACAGGGCGACGGAGCCGACCACGAGCCCGGCCGTGGCGCAGGCCGTGCAGATGATGGGGATGTTCTCGGAACCGTCGTGGATGGCCTCCAGTATCTTTTTCGGCCCCATCCTGGTCTTCCTGTTGAACAGGGACATGACCCAGGCCGTGATGATGCCGGCGATGGCGCTGTACATGGGCGTGTAGCCGACGAGGAGCAGGTAGACCAGAAGGACGATGGGGGACATGAGGTAGAGCCTCTTGATCACCGACTTCTTATTCGGCAACTCCTCCGGCGAAAGGCCCTTGAGTCCGTCCTTGAGGGCCACGAGGTGCACCATGAGGAGCACCGTCCCGTAGTAGAGCAGAGCGGGGAAGATGGCTGCCACGATGATCTTGTTGAATGGGACGCCGAGGAAGGCCGCCATGACGAAGGCGCCGGCCCCCATGACGGGCGGCATGATCTGGCCTCCCGAGCTGGCCACGGCCTCGACGGCTCCGGCGAAGTAGTCGGGGTATCCGATCCTCTTCATCAGAGGGATGGTGAAGGTCCCCGTCCCGTAGACGTTCGCCACGGCCGAGCCCGATATGGACCCGAAGAGGCAGGAGCTGACCACCGCTATCTTGGCCGGCCCGCCGGGCGCCGTCCCCGTGAAGGCTTGGGCAAACTCCATGAAGTACTCGCCCACGCCGCTCTTCTCGAGGAAGCCTCCGAAGATCAGAAAGATCATGACGAAGGTGGCCGAGACGCCCAGGGACGACGAGAATATCCCCTCGTCGGTGAGGTACATGCCCTCGATGATCCTGGCGTACTCCGTGGGGACGCCCCGCAGGATCTGGGGCAGGAAGGAGGCGTCGCACATGTAGGTGTACACCGTGAAGGTCACGGCCACGATGACGATGGGAAGGCCGACGATGCGCCGCGTGCCCTCCAGAAGGAGGATGATCAGCATGGTCCCGAGGATGAGCTGGATCGTTGTGATCTCGTCCACGCCCTGCATGCGCATCATGATATCGTCGTAGTTCATCATGATGTAGAGGCCGGGAAGGAGGGAGAGTCCCGCCAATATCCAGTCGTACCAAGGCACTTCCGTCTCGGCCGGTTCCCCTTTTTTCTGGGAGAAGGGGTAGAGGATAAAGCACATGGGCAGAACCCACGTGAGATGGATCGCCCGCTGAAGGTAGGCCTCGAAGGATCCGAAGACCGCCGTGTATATGTGAAAGAGTCCCATGGCGAGGACGTAGAGGTAGAGCCCTTTCGCCACAATGCCGTCAAGTTTTCTCATGAAACGAACCCCTCTCGGAAAAATAAAAAGTACGACGAGCGTGTATTTCCATGGATGAAGAGGGCGGGCTTGCGCCCGCCCCTCAGGCTGACCGTTTCAACCGTGCCTCGGCAACGTTACTTCTTCGGTGCGACCTCGCTCCAGTACTTGATCGCTCCGGCATGGCTCTTGATGGGGGAAGCCGGGATGGCCGTGGCGGGGTCGAGCTCCTTCATATCCACAACGGCGGCGGCAAGGCTCTCCTGGTTTTCGTGCATGACCTTGCAGAGGTCGTACACGAGCTTCTCGTCGAGATCGTTGCGCACCACGATGCAGGTGTAGTCCCCGACGACCTTGACCGGTTCGGTCACGGACTTGTAGATCCCGGGGTCCACGGTGAAGGTGACCGTCCCGACGGCCTCGCTGACTTTGTCGAGGGTCGACTGCTCCAGCGGAAGGATGACTATGTCCGTCTGGCTCTCGATCTGCATGACGATGGACGCGATCTTGCCGACGGAGAAGGCGAAGACGTCAAGGTGCTTGTCGGCGATCAGGTCCGCGCCGCCGGAGTAGGAGGCGTACTCCACGGAACCGCCCCAGTCCTTGAAGTCTTTGCGGTAGTCGATGCCGAAGCCGTCCTTGAACACGGCGTTGACGACGAACTCGGAGCCCGTTCCCGTCTTCAGCGTGGCGAAGCGGGTGGGGATCTTCCTGGCGACGATGTCGTCCACGGACTTGATGTTGTTCTTCTCGACGAAGTCCTTCCGGGCGATGAAGTAGGTGTACTGGGTATAGAGGTTCGCCATGATCGTGGCGTTGTTTGACGGCTCCTTGAAGGGATCGCCGCCGGCCTTCTGGGCTACGGCGACCATGGAGGTGTTGGAGAAGCCGAGCTCGCCCTTTCCCTTATCCGCGTTGATGATGTTCGCGACTGCACCGCCGGTGATGCTCGTCGTGGGGATGAGCTTCGATGTCCAGAGGTCGGCCAGTGCGCCGCCCAGGGCGAACCAGTTGCCGCCCGGAGGGCCCGCCATGAAGCGGAGCTGCGCCGGCGTGTCGGCGCCCACGACCGAAGCCGAGAGAAGGGCTGTCAGCACGAGGCAGAGAACAAACAATCTTTTCACGTGAAAACCTCCTTGAAAAAAAGTATGTGGTACAGGTCTGAAAAAGCAATGAGCTGGGGAAATGCATGAAAGCATTATATCCTTCACACCCCCGCTGTCAAGATTTTCCTGTCGCGGCGGCAGTGGCCTATCAGGACAGAGTGGCGGCGCAGTGGGCTTCGATGCGCTTCACCATCTCCCACCCCGCATGGGAGAGCCCCCTGTACGCCGGGAAGAGACACTGAACCTCCCAGAAGAGCTCTTCGCCGTCGGGGAAGGGAATGATGGCGAGGTCTCCGGCGTCGAGCCGACCACGAACGGAGAGGAGGCTCGTGATGGTGATGCCCGCCCCTTCGGCAGCCAGCCTGTTCGCCGTCTCGATCTCGTTCACCTCGATGGAGGCCCCGAAGCGGATCCGATGTCTCAGGATAAACTCGTCCACGTGGTCCACAGGCTGACAGTTTCGGGCGAAGCGTATAAAGGTCTCCTCCTCCGTCGCGAGCTCCGACTCGCCGTTCCGAAGGAGGAGGGGGCTCGCCACCATGACGAGCCGGTCGCGGCCGAGGGTCCTATAGGTTATGTCCCGGTCCCTTGAGTCGAGAAAGGGGCGTCCGAGCACGGCGAGTTCCGCTCCGCCCTCCTTGATGGCAGCGGTGATGCGGTCTGCCGCGATCGTCGTGATGGACAGGGCGATGGAGGGAAAATCTCTGGCAAAGGTCACGACGGGGTGGGGGAGGAGAACGTTTGCGCCGAAGGATGAGGAGAGGATGCTGATTCGCCCCGCCTGCAGGGTTTTGAGCGCCCTGAAGCGGACCGGAATCTCGTCGGCCGCGCGCAGGAGATCGTCGGCCAGGATGTGGAGAGCCCGTCCCTCGGGGGTGAGCGCGATGGTCCGACCCTTTCGGTCGAAGAGACGGACGGCGTACTCTCTTTCGAGGGCCGCGATCTGCTGGCTCACCGATGGCTGGGAGAGAAAGAGTTTGTCCGCCGCTCCCCGGAAGGAGCCCTCTTCCGCTATGGTGCGAAAGACGAGAAGCTGATGCAGATTCATGTCATCCTCCGGATGTTATAGTTTTTATTTATCAATGATATCATTTTTTCTTTCTTGAATCGAATAGTGTCTTTGTTGTATCGTATCAAGTAAAGGGGGGTTCGCCATGTGGCGACCGGAAAAGCACGACCTGATCCATCTGACGCGGGAGCTCATCCGCCGGCCGGGTACGTCGGGACGCGAGGGGGACGTGGCTCGGTTCGTCTCGGACGCCATGCGCTCCATGGGGTATGACTCCGTGACGGTGGACTCCTACGGCAGCGTTTTGGGCAGGATCACCCTTTCCGGCCGGGGCGAGCGGCCCCTTTTCGTCGCTCAGATGGATCACGTGGACACCGGTGACGTGGCGGAGTGGTCCCGATACCCCTTCGGCGCCGAACTGGAGGGCGGTCGGATCTATGGCCGGGCCGCCTCGGACCAGAAGGGTGCCCTTGCGGCCATGATGCTTGCGGGCGCCATGCTCAAGGCCACCGGAGGAGACGAACTCCGCGGCGACGTGACGGTGGCCGCCGCCGTCCATCAGGAGTCCTTCGAGGGCGTTGCCTCCCGCGCCATAGGCGAGGCCGTTGCCCCCTCCTGCGTGGTGGTGGGCGAGGCGTCGGAGCTCACCATCGAACGAGGTCAGCGGGGTCGGGCGGAGATTCGGATCGACACCTTCGGGGCCATGGCGCACTCCTCCCACCCGGAGTTGGGCATCAATGCGGCCGATACCATGACGGCCCTCCTGGCCTTGCTGAGAGAGAAGTTCCAGCCGCCCCACGACGACTTTCTCGGCGATGGCATCCTCGTCCTCACCGGATTGCACACGACACCCATCATGAACAGCGGCATGGTACCGGAGCGGTGCTCGGCACTCTTCGACCGGCGTCTTCTCGCCGGAGAGAGCGCCTCTGGCGTGCTGATGCAGATCGAGGAGATCGTCCGGGAGGCGGAGGGCGTCATTCCAGGCCTCCGGGCGGAGGTCTCCATTCCCGTCATGGAGGACCGATGCTATACGGGAGCCCCCATCAGAGGCAACCGTTATGCACCCGGGTGGGCGCTGCCGCCCGATGCCCCCCTTCTGCGCACCCTGTCTCGCGCCCTGGCTGGCGCCGGCCTGCCTCATGAGCTCTCTTCCACCCCCGGGTTCGGAACGAACGGCTGCTGGTACGCCGCGGAGATGGGCATCCCTACGGCGGTCTACGGCCCTTCGGGCCGGGAGATGGTCCACGGGATGGACGAATACGTCGAGGTCGAGGATCTTCTGTCGGCCTGCAGAGGGTACTACGCCATGATGCGAAGCCTTCTGGAGAATAAAGAGGACATTGGGAGGGGTGGATATGGGACGGGTGACTGAGCTGCGGTGCGTCCTCTGCGACAGTGTCTACGACCCGGGGTCGGTGGAGTATACCTGCCCGGCCTGCGGTCCCGACGGCACTCTGGATATCTTGTACGACTACGGCGAGGCGGTTCGGACCCTCACGCCGGACTCCCTGCGGGGCCGACGGAGAGATCTCTGGCGCTACAGGGAGATCCTCCCCGTGGAAGATGACGCGTACATCCCACCGCTGTCCGTTGGCTGGACGCCCCTCTACAGCGCTCCATCCCTGTCGGAGCGGTACGACGCGGCGGAGGTCTGGGTCAAGGACGATGGACGGAACCCGACGGGCTCCCTCAAGGACAGGGCGAGCGCCGTAGGTGTCGCCAGAGCCTTCGCCGCCGGGAAGAGAACCGTCGCCTGCGCCTCCACGGGGAACGCCGCCAGCTCCTTGGCCGGTTTCGCCGCCGTGGCGGGGCTGCAAAGCGTCATCTTCGTCCCTGAAAGCGCACCCGCCGCAAAGGTCGCCCAACTTTTGGTGTACGGGGCCACGGTGATCCTCGTCCGGGGCCATTACGGCGATGCCTTCGCCCTCGCCGCGGCGGCCATAGAGCGCTACGGGTGGTACAACAGGAGCTGTGCCATCAACCCCTACCTCGTTGAAGGGAAGAAGACCTGCGCGCTGGAGATCGCGGAGCAGCTGGGATGGGACGTCCCGGACAGGATCTTCATCGCCGTCGGAGACGGATGCTGCATCAGCGGTCTGTACAAGGGATTTTGGGAGCTCCTGCGGATGGGGCTCGTCCGGTCCATCCCTAAAATCGTCGGCGTTCAGGCCGAGGGGGCGAGTCCTCTGTACGATGCCGTTCGCTCCGGACGGGACTTCGTGGCCTTCGGCCCTGCGAACACGGTGGCGGACAGCATATCCGTGGGCGAACCCCGTAACTGGGCCAAGGCGCTCCGGGCGGTTCGCTCCTCCCAGGGCGACATGATCGCCGTGTCGGACGAGGAGATTTTGTCGGCGATCCCCGAACTGGCGAGGTCCTGTGGGGTCTTCGCAGAACCCGCCGGCGCAGCGGCCTTCGCGGGGTTCAGGAAGGCGTCCCGGGGCGGCGCATTCGCGGGAGAACGGGTGGCCATCGTGGTCACCGGCAATGGATTGAAGGACGTGCAAAGCGCCCGCAAATCGGTGGGAGACCCCCTGGTGGTGTCCCCGTCGCTGGAGGAATTGACGAACATACTGAAAGGAGAGGGTGCATGTGCTTGACAAAGGGCAGGAGTTCCTGAAGAGTACCGATCCGGAGATATTCTCGATTGTGTCGGAGGAGTTGGTCCGACAGCGGGAGGGGATCGAGCTCATCGCGTCGGAGAACTTCGTCTCCCGAGCCGTCCTTGCGGCCGCGGGGTCGGTTCTGACGAACAAGTACGCCGAGGGGTACCCCGGCGCCCGGTACTACGGCGGGTGCCACGTGGTGGACAAGGCTGAAGTCCTGGCTCAGGAGCGGGCGAAAAAACTTTTCGGCTGCGAACACGTCAACGTCCAGCCCCACTCGGGCTCCCAGGCGAACATGGCCGTCTACTTCTCCGTGCTCCAGCCCGGGGACACAATCCTCGCCATGAATCTGGCCCACGGCGGGCATTTGACCCACGGCTCCCCGGTCAACTTCTCGGGAAAGCTGTACAACATCGTCCCCTACGGTGTTGACAAGGCCACGGAGCGGATCGACTTCGCCGAGGTGGAGCGACTCGCTCTCGAGCATCGCCCGAAGCTCATCGTCTGCGGCGGTTCCGCATACCCCAGAGAGATCGATGCGGAGCGCTTCCGGGCCATAGCGGACAAGGCGGGAGCCCTTCTCCTGTTCGACATCGCCCATATCGCGGGGCTCATAGCGGCGAAGTGCCACAAGGACCCCGTCCCCTTCTGTCACTTTCTCACCACGACGACCCACAAGACCCTGCGCGGCCCGAGGGGCGGCATGATCATGACCACCGGTGAATACGCCAAAGGGGTGGACAAGGCCATCTTCCCGGGCATGCAGGGCGGTCCCCTGATGCACATCATCGCGGCGAAGGCCGTGGCGTTCAAGGAGGCTCTCGAGCCCTCCTTCGCCGACTACCAGCGGAAAATTGTCACGAACGCCAAGGCTCTGGCGGAGGAGCTCCTCGCCTTGGGACATCACCTCGTCTCGGGCGGCACGGACAACCACCTCATCCTCGTGAATCTCTCGGAGCTGGGCGTCACGGGCAAGGACGCCGAAGCCGCCCTGGGCAAAGCGGGCATCACGGTGAACAAGAACGCCGTGCCCTTCGATACCCAGAGCCCCTTCATCACGAGCGGCATACGGATAGGGACGCCGGCGGTCACCACGAGGGGATTCGGGACCGACGACATGAAGACCGTCGCCCGGTGGATCGACCGCGCCGTACGGAGTGTCGGGGACGACGGAGAACTCGGACGGATCGCCTCGGAGGTCCACGAGATCTGCGGGAAATACCCGCTCTACCCGGGGCTTGAATAACGAAGCAAGGAGGCGATACGGGACATGATCGATCTCACCATGAATGAGGCGAATCTGAAACGCGCCGTTGAGATGGCGAGGCGCCGGAATGTGGTCATCCCGACCTTCCGGCAGATGAAGGACCCGGAACGATGCACCCCGGCCTTCATGAAGGAGCGGCTGAGAGCGACGGGGCTGTGGGACGTGGACCCCGCCAACCTCTTCCGCATCACGTGGAAGAACGAGCCGACGAAGACGGGTGGCCTCTTCGGCCCGGTGAATGCCCTCGAACTGCCGTCGGCCCTCACGGGCGTCGATGCCCGCATCATCGCCTTGGTGGGCAAATGGTTCCCGACGGGTGCTCACAAGGTTGGAGCCAGCTTCGCGAGGCTCGTCCCCC
>ENA-UOOM01002012-UOOM01002012.1-fermentation-metagenome-genome-assembly--contig:-NODE-2012-length-17789-cov-10.464813_pt1 | contig 17789 bp, 14 predicted proteins | sample MGYA00245781_ERZ724031 | MGnify/ENA primary metagenome ERZ724031 (study PRJEB28704, sample SAMN03018317) | fermentation metagenome | biome: anthropogenic terrestrial biome; feature: soil... | reverse complement strand
TAAATATTTAAGTACAAAAACAAAAAAACGACGGTGACTCCTTAAATGGAATCAACGTCGTTTCCGTTTTTCTTACTAGAATGAAGTATACTCTTGCTTATGTTGTGTTGTCAATAGTTTTTAAAAAAATTTGTGCTCCGGGAAAAAATGGATGAATTCTTTATACATTTTCCCGGTTTACACTATTTTGCAGTGAAGTATAATAGTAGGTAGAGTAAATTTGCAGGAGGAAAGACAAATGCTAAAGCTGAAAACAAAACAACAGATGTCAGAATCCATGCTTCTGGCTGTATTTTTGACACTGGCGGGTGGGTTCCAGGATGCCTATTCCTATAATATTAGGGGGGAGGTATTCGCCAATGCCCAGACCGGAAATATTGTATTGCTGGGGCAGAATCTGGCCCAGAGGAACTTTCAGGCTGCCCTGCGATATCTGTTGCCTTTGACTGCATTTATCGGAGGGGTATATGTGACAGAATGGGTACATCATCTGTGGAAAGAATACCAGAAAATCCACTGGAGGCAGATCGTACTGCTTGCGGAGGCTGTCCTGCTGATTATTGTGGGGCTTCTGCCTCATTCTATGGATGTGCCGGCAAATGTTATCTTGTCTTTTGCCTGTGCGATGCAGGTCAATGGATTTCGCAAATTTAAGGGAATGCCCTCCGCCACTACCATGTGCATAGGAAATATGCGTAATGCTACGGCTTTGCTGTGCAAATACCATATCACAAAGGACAAGGTCCTGAGAAAAAAGAGCATGCATTATTATCTTGTTATTTTTATCTTTGCGGTGGGTGCAGCTGTAGGTGCTGTAATGAGTATGCACGTAGGCTTAAGGGCTATCTGGATAGCTGCAGCCTTACTGTTTATAGGATTTGTACTTATGTTTATTAAAGAAGATCTGGAAAAGTAAAAAGTTGGAAGCTGATATCTTTATAGGATTTGCACATGGTATTTTTTAAGCCAGTAATTTACCTGCAGCATATAAGCCAACATCTGTGGGCCTGCCATCAATTGACCGTACCAGGGTTTCCCGTAATCGGAGGAACTGTTCAGGAAAGTATCCACCTTCTTTTTGTCAAGTAATGTACGCACAGGGGCATTGGAATCAGCCAAAACCTCTTTTAACTGTTGCCCAAGCAGTTTTTCGTACGCGGGGTCGTAGGTTTTGGGATAAGGACTTTTTCTCCGCCACAGCACCTCCTTGGGGAGAAGTCCCTCTCCGGCGTGGCGCAGCAGCCCTTTTACAATACCGCCGGGGCATTTCATATGCCATGGAACATTAAAAACATACTCTACAATCCTGTAATCGGCCAGAGGAACCCTTGCTTCCAGCCCATTGTACATACTGGTGCGGTCCATCCTGTCCAGAAGGGTGACCATGAACCAGCGCAGGTTCAGATAAGAAATTTCCCGCCGCCTTTTTTCCTCCGGGGTATCTTCTGGAAGAACCGGGGTTTCGCCGATGGTTTTCTCATAAGCAGCATGGGCATATTCTTCCATATGCAGTTCCTGAATCAAACTGTCAGATAAGAGAACCTGCCTGGGGCCCATATCGTCGGACCAGGGGAAAGCATCGGTCTGAAAAGCCTTTTGGCTGTGGAACCACGGGTATCCGCCAAAAATTTCATCTGCACATTCACCGGTCAAGGTAACTTTGTTGTAATCGGTTACCTTTGAGCAGAAATACAGCAGGGAAGATTCCACATCTGCCATACAGGGAAGGTCTCTGGCATCTACTGTTTTGTACAGACAATCCAGCTGGTTCTGGTTCGTGCATTCCAGAAAATGGTGGTTTGTTCCCGCAAAATCTACCATCTGCTCTACATATGGCCTATCCTGGCTGGGCTGGAACGAGTTGGACTTAAAGTATTTATCATTGTTCTGGAAGTCAAAGGAAAATGTGTTCAGAATTTTCCCCTGTTTCTTTAATTCCCTGGCGCAGATAGCTGTCACCAAGCTGCTGTCCACACCGCCGGAGAGAAAGGTACTGATGGGAATATCGGAGAGCATCTGCTTTTTAACGGCATCCTCTACAAGCCATGCAGTTTTTTCAATGGTCTGTGCAAAAGAATCCTCATGAGGACGGCTTTTAAGAGTCCAATAGAATTCTTTACTGCAGGAAGTGCGGTCGAAGGTAATACATTCCCCGGGCAGAACCTCCAGTACATCTTTAAATACACCTTTGCCATAAGTTTTTGCGGGACCGAGAGCAAAGATTTCGCAAAGTCCTTCCTTATCAATGACAGGTGTAATATCGGGGTAGGCCAGAAGTCCCTTTATTTCTGAGGCAAAGACAAGGGTTTTGCCTGTCATGCTATAAAATAGTGGTTTGACACCCAGCCGGTCGCGGAACAGATAAAGTTCACTGGCGGCAGAGTCCCAGAGCGCGATTGCAAAAATACCGTTCAGCTTTTTGATATAGTCTTTTCCGTGGAGCATGTAGCCTTCCAAAATCACCTCTGTATCGCTGGCAGTCTGAAAGTCTGCTCCTTCCAGTAAGAGCTCTGCCTTTAATTCAGCCATATTGTAAATCTCACCGTTGAAGACAATGACACATTCCCGTCCCTGCCTTTTTCGTACCATGGGTTGTTGTCCCGTGACCAAATCAATGATTTCAAGGCGCACATGGGCCAGACCGCACAGGGAGCTTAAGTAAGTTCCTTCATCATCGGGACCTCTGCGTTTTTGGACACGGTTCATTTTCTCTAGAATACCTTTCCATTTAGGTTTCTCCGCCATGTAATCTACGTAAGGATTAAAAAATCCGGCAATTCCGCACATTCTTTCTTCTCCTTTTTTCTGTATATGAATGGTTTACTGGATGATAGGTTGATATTGTCTGCCCTCCAAAGCTGCTTCTAGGGAGGGAATCAGAAGGTCGGTGTGTGCAATCATAGAATTGGGTTTCTTTTTAGGATTATCCTGTCCGAAAGGGACAAAGTACACATTTTTGGCATTTAGCAGCAGGCCTATATTTTTCATATTCATACCTAGAGCATCGTTTGTAGAAATAGAGATAAGCAGAGGCTTACTATTTCTAAGATGAGCTTTTGCTGCCATCAAAGCCGGGGTGTCGGTAATGCCGTTGGCGAGTTTTGCGATAGTATTGCCGGTACAGGGGAGAAGCACAAGAATATCCAGCAGATTGCCAGGGCCGATTGGTTCTGCTTCGGATATGGTCATCATCGGTTTCACTCCTGTAATTTCTTCTGCTTTTTCAACAAAATTCTCTGCTCTTCCAAAACGGGTGTCTATGCTGCCGGCTGCATCTGAGAAAATGGTCTGTACCAGTGCCCCCTCATCTGCAAGCTTTTGAAGTTCCGTGAAGACTTTATCGTAAGTACAAAAGGAGCCGGTTAGTGCAACTCCAATGGTTTTTCCTTTTAAAGACATTCAAATCACTCCTAGTTTTATTGTTGTTGTTTTGTCTGCTATTTCTTCTGAGATAATATATTCTCAATAGATTTCTTTAGGGCCTTTGCTGATGAAGAGGGTGCATATTTTCCGGGAAGGCCGGGGCACAATGCCGCAATTTTACCAAGAGCTTTGGCGGCTTGGTAATCTACTCCGCCGGGGGCGGAAGCAATATCAATAATGGTGACGGAGGGCTTCATAACCTCCAAAGTATCTGATGAGATAACAAGCGCAGGGATTGTGTTGAAGATGAAGTCAAAATCCTTTGCACCTTTTTTGAAGTCCTCTATATCTCCGGTATCATCGGAGACAATAGCGGCCCGGGCACATTTCCCGGGATTGTTGCAAAAGGTGTATACCCGGCAAAACATTCCCTTCAAATAGGAAACCAATGTAGCTCCACATTTCCCATATCCAAGAACAGCGCACCGGCTCTGGTTCAGATTCATGGAACTTCGCAAAATTGCTTCACATATGGCTCCTTCGGCAGTGGCAATTGTGTTATATACGGCAAGTGTATCGTTCTGCATAAAATCAAAAACAGAAACCCCTTTTTCAACTGCAAAGTTTCTGAAGTTTTCAGGGATACATCCGGCAAAAAAATATTGTCTGGGCTGTAATGCTGTTAGAATAGAAACTAGGGATACATCTTCTAGGGATGCACTTTGATTGAGATATGCACCACCTCTGCTCAGAGGAATCGGGCATATGACACAGCGTGAGGTGCTGCAGGCACCTTTAAGAGAGTCTGCGGCAAAGATTTGAGAATCCGGTCCACATCTGCGTTTATCGGGTTCTGTCATCAGTGCATAATGGCAGACCTGTGTCTGAGAACTGCTTAATTCCTCCGCCAGATAGACCTGCCGCATATCTCCGCCGATGACTGTATAATCGTATTGAGGGTATTCCATCGTAAAACTCCTGATAAGACACAATTTTATTTATTATATGCAGGAACTGCTTATGAGGATAGAAAATGATAAATTATTAATTAGCGGGAATATTATTAAAAGTTTTTGCATTAGTAAATTAAAAGGTCTGCCGGGATATCAGCCGGCAGATCTTTTAGTTGGCAAACTGAGCGTAATACAATTGCTCGTAATAGCCTTTCTTTTCCAGCAATTCTTTATGAGTTCCCTGTTCCACGATATTGCCGTCCTGCATTACAAGTATCAAATCTGCATTTTTAATAGTTGACAATCTGTGTGCAATTACGAAGGAGGTGCGTCCCTTCATAATCTTCTGCATTGCATCCTGCAGCATCTGCTCCAGTCTTGTGTCCACAGAACTTGTAGCTTCATCCAGAATCAGGATAGAAGGATTACAAAGTACAGCCCGGGCGATGGTGAGAAGCTGTTTTTCTCCCTGGGAAATGTTGTTTGCTTCTTCGTTCAACACCATATTATAACCGTCCGGCAGAGTTCTGATGAAATGGTGTACGTTTGCAACCTTCGCGGCGTTCATGATTTCTTCTCCCGTCGCATCGTCCTTTCCATAAGCAATGTTTTCTAATATTGTGCCTTTAAAAAGCCAGGTGTCCTGCAGCACCATGCCAAATTGTGAGCGGAGTTCTTCTCTCTTCATATGGCGGATATCTATGCCGTCTATTTTAATACTGCCTCCGGTGACATCGTAGAAGCGCATCAGCAGATTAATGAGTGTTGTTTTTCCAACACCGGTAGGTCCTACAATGGCTACCATCTGACCACTTTTTACATTTGCATTTACGCCCTGGAGCAGCGGCTTTTCTGGAGTGTAGGAAAAATAAACATTTTCAAAATCTACATTGCCCTTCGTCGGACCTTCTAAAGCATGGCAGTCCGCGTCATCGGCTTCTTCCTCTTCATCCAAAAAATCAAATACTCTGTGGACGGCGGCTACAGAGGCCTGAATGGCACCTGAAAGCTGCGTAATTTGGGAAAGAGGCTGGTTCACCTGCCAGATATAGCGGATAAAGGATTGAAGCTGACCCACTGCGATGACTCCCGACATGGCATAAAGTGCACCCAAGATTGCCACAAAACCGATACCTATATAGGTGATAAAGGATACTAAAGGGGACATGAGGCCGCTGATGAAATGGGCCTTAAATCCATTTTGGCACAGGCTTTCGTTCGCCTCTTTAAATTCTTGAAAAGCATCTTCCTGCTTTCCAAAAAGTTTAATCTCGTTAAAACCGGTATATTTTTCCTGAACAATTCCGTTTAGCTGTCCCAGTGCATTCTGCTGTCTTTGAAAGAGAGGCTGGGATCTGCTGACAATAAGTTTGGAAATGACTGCGGAAAACACAATAATCAACACAGCAATCAGCGCCATTTTCCACTGGATGCGAAACATCATAAACATGGCAAGGCTTAAGCCTAATATGGCATTTAATATCTGAGAAAAACTTTGCTGCAGAGCATTTGAAATTGTATCTACATCATTTGTAATTCTACTTAAGGTATCTCCCAGGGGACGGGTGTCAAAAAAGGCGATGGGCAGCCGTCTGATTTTCCCTTCTACTTCATTTCGCAGATCCATCATTGTATTCTGGATGGCGTCTGTCAGGAGAAACTGATAACAGAGGTTACAGAAAGCTTCAGTAAAATAAATAACGATGAGGCCTGCTATGATTTTTGCAATCTTGGTAAAATTGACTCCATGGCCGGCTGTGACATCGGAAAAAAGCTGGGTTGTAATCATTCCTTCCAGGTATGGACTGGTTACCATTAAAATAGCAGCTGTGATAATCAGCAAAATAGCAATGATGACTTTCAGGCCATGTCTCTTTAGGTAAGGAATCAGCCGTATAAGGCCTGTTTTCTTTTTCATGCGCCTAATTCCTCCTTTGACAACTGACTCTCGGCGATTTCGCGATAGATGGAGCAGTCCTTTAACAGCTCACGGTGAGTACCTGTACCTACTACCATACCCTCGTTTAATACAATGATTTTTGTGGCTTCCATAATAGAAGATACGCGCTGGGCTACTATCAGAGTAATCGCCTCTGTTGTTTCTGCCTTCAATTTCTTGCGGAGCTTTGCATCGGTTTTGAAGTCCAGAGCGGAGAAGGAATCATCAAAAATATAGATTTCAGGCCTTCTCACAACGGCTCTGGCGATGCTCAGACGCTGCCGCTGTCCACCGGACATATTAGCCCCGCCTTCCTCAATCATTTCTTCAAACTGTCCAGGCTTCTCCGTGATAAAATCGTATGCTTCCGCTATTTTGGCAGCCTGTTCCACTTCTTCCCGGACGGCGTCCTGCTTTCCATAGCGAATATTTTCGTGAATGCTTCCGCTGAAAAGTAGTGCCTTCTGGGGAATAAAACCAATTTTCCTGCGGAGGGCAGCAAGGTCATATTTGCGCACATCAACTCCATCAATTCGTATGCTTCCCGAACTGATATCATAGAAACGAGGGATTAAGTTTATCAGTGTACTCTTGCCGCTTCCGGTACTGCCGATAAATGCAATGGTGTCCCCCTTACCAGCTTCAAAAGAGATATCATGCAGCACGGGAGCCTCCCCGTCTGGGTATTGGAAGCATACATGTTCAAATACAAGAGAAGTACTGCCGTCCCCTTCAGTTACAGGTTTCTTCGGGTTTCTAATAGTTGGCTCTTCGTCGAGCAGCTCCTGAATCCGGGTTGCACTGATATCTGCTTTCGGATACATAATAAAAACCATAGAAAACATCAGCATAGAAAACATAGCATGGAACATATACTCCTGAAATGCCACAAGTTTTCCCACCTGAAGCGTTCCGGCATCAATCATATGGCTTGAGATTATAAACACTATGGCTACCCCGATGTTTAGCAGCAGAAAAAAAGCAGGGTAAGTAATAGAAACAAGCCTGAACATTTTTTTCGCATTTTTTGCGTAATCTTCATTGGCGTCGGAAAAACGCTGCGTTTCATAGGAATCCTTGCAAAACGAACGGATTACACGTACCCCGCTCAGGTTTTCCCTGGAAATCCTGTTTAATTTATCCATTCCCTTTTGCTGCCGGGCACTGATGGGCTTGCTGTTCTTTGCAATCAGATAAATTCCCAAGCAGAGGATGGGAATACAGCCGCCGATTATCATAGAAAGGGAGAAACTGGTCCGGACAACCATAATCATGCTTACGAAAATCATAATCGGTGTTAAAAGTGCGGTACGGAGCAAAACATTAATAAACTGCATCAAAACGAAGGCATCGTTGGTGGTTCGGGTAATCATACTGGAAACCCCGAATTTGTTATATTCTGTATGGGAATATTCCTGTGATTTTCTGAAAATATCGTTGCGGATGTCCCTTACAATATAAGTACTTACTCTGGCACTGCCATAGGCCAGGACAATATTGCCTATTCCTCCCAAAATGGCCACAGCCAAAAGTACAAGGCCCATCCTGTAAATATAACCCTTGTCATTTAAAATAATACCATTGTCAATCATCTCGGATACAATGGTGGGGATTCCAAGTTCAGCAGCAGCAAAACCGAAGACAGCCAGAATGTTAAAAAATATATAGCGTTTGTATCGCTTTAGATAGTGCAGCATCAATTTCATAATAAAATCTCCTTGTAAATAAATCCAAACTCTAACTATGATAACACGGAAACGGGAGAAAGACCATTACGAAATTGAGGGAATTTCCCTATTCCTGAAGAAATACATTTGCAGTAGAATTTCGTAAACAAAGTCTGGGCTGAATAAAAAAGTGTGTTGCACCGCCATCTTTCTGAGTGAGCAGCCGGGAAAGACTATTCATGCTGGATTCGGCAATTTCGGCTACCGGCTGTATAACAGTGGTTAATTTCGGCCGGCAATAAGTGCCTTCGTAAATTCCGTCAAAGCCTATTACTGAATATCGCTGAGGGACTGTGTACCCATGATCTGTCAAATAATTAATCACTGCAATACCTAATCGGTCTGTCTGTGCAAAAAAAGCAGTACAATCCTGTAGTTTTTCCCAATTTTTTCTCATTGTCTCGTACCCTTCGGAATAGGTGAGTCCTGTTTTGATAATCCAGCCAGAATTGATGGTGAGACCACTGCTTTTTAGTGCGGTGCAATAGCCGGCAGTTCGTTCATCAAAATCACTGCCGACGGAGGTTAATGTGGCAATTTTCCTGTGCTCCAATGAGAGTAAGTGATTTGCAGCTAATAATCCACCGGCAAAGTGATCTACATCAACAATATTTAAACTTTTCTTCATAGGGCGTGAAAAATACTGAGTGTAAATATGTGGAATATTTAAGTTCTTTAAATATTCTTCCAACGCTGGATGGTAATTGTCGTTAATAATAATAGTTCCCTTAATGCTGCCTGTTTCAATGACAGACTGAATATATTTGAAAGAATCAGTATTATTAACATCGTGTGACAGAATTATAGGATAGTAATTCTGACTTTCAACCTGTTTGATAAGTTCATTTGATAAGTATTCCAGATAGAGATCAAGAGGAGTGGTTATTCTGCCAATGTCTAAAATAATTGCAATGCCCCCATTATTTGTGAAATGTTTCTGTTTCCTCTTGATAATATAGCCATGCTGCTTTGCTAATTCCTGTACTTTAGTTTTTGTCTCTATTGAAATGCGTGAGGAATTCTGCAGGCTTCTTGATACAGTAGATTGGCTTACCCCGGCCAATTCTGCAAGCTCTTGGGTTGTAATCATGGAATATGCTCCCTTCTGGTAAAACTTATTATTGATCTTTTTGCTAAAACAAGAATAATACATTTATTTATATCGGTCAATTGAATTATGTGCATAATAATGAGAAATGCACAAGTATTAAAATGAAAATTAACCGTATAGAATCTCCGCTATTAAAAATAATATATGGAATATGTATAAAAATAATTAAAGTTATGCTATTGACCAGGTAATAGTGCAATGATATAATCCAAAGTAACGCATATATATCTTAAAAATAAATATAATCCGGGATATTTAGGGTATAAATATATGCATATTATGCACAAGGGTGAATGCATGGAGGAGGCAGGTATTACATTTGTACTGGAGGCTCTGAATGTGGTTAAAGATCATCTGGGAAACTTTCTCATTGATACAGCAACGTCGGTTGATCTTGTCCGTGAGGTGGGCTCAGATAATGTGAAGATTCTGTATGATGCTTATCACATGTACCTCAATGAGGGAAAAGTGTGTGAAATGATTGAAAAATATGGTGAATTTATCGGCTATTTACATGTAGCGGATGCACCGGGGCGAGGAGAACCGGGTACAGGTGCTATTAATTTCCGCACGGTAATGAGATGTCTGTCAGACATTCATTATCAAAACATGGTTGGGTTTGAGCTTTACCCGTCAATTGACAGTGCTGCAGCAATTAAAGCTATCCATGAATGCAGTGAAAGTGAAGGATTATAGAATAGCCCGAACAAAGTCAAATACCCCGCAGCAAGCTGACGGGGCATCAAACTTACAACGCAGCAAGCTGCGGGGTCTTTGACCCTCGCGGCAGTCGCCAAATGGAAATACAAGCATTTCTGCCTGGCTCGTTGCTCGCGGGAATAAAGGAGGTACACCATGAGATTATGTTTGAACACTGATGGGTTACAGGAACTGTCGTTTGAAGACATGCTGGATGTTGCGGCTGAAATAGGCGTAGAGTCACTGGAGTTTGGGTGCGGTAACTGGTCACCGGCTCCTCATCTTAATCTGGACGAGATGATAAAAAGTGAGGAGGCAAGAAAACGATTTATGGATGCTATTCATAGCCGGGGACTTGTTTTGGAAACTTTGAACTGTTCCGGCAACCAGCTTGATCCCAGGGAAGAAGGAAGGCTGCATCAGCAGGTTGTGGAAAAAACATTTGCCCTGGCACAAATGCTGGGTATTAAAAAGGTTGTAATGATGTCAGGATTGCCTGGAGGCGGACCGGATGCGAAGTATCCCAATTGGGTGACAATGTGCTGGCCGCCGATTATGCCGGATATGTTGAAATATCAATGGGAAGAAGTATTGATCCCCTATTGGAAAAAGACAGTAAAGCAGGCCGCAGAATTTGGAATAGAAAAAATTGCGCTGGAAAATCACGGTGCACAATGTGTATACAATGCGGATACTTTGCTGCGGCTGCGCAGGGCGGCCGGGCCCATGATAGGCATGAATCTTGATCCAAGTCATTTAATATTTATGGGGGGAGACGGTATCGAGATGGCTCTGGCTCTTGGGGGAGATGCAATCTACCATGTGCATGCTAAAGACTGCCGGAAAGAAAGACGCCGTTTTGCAGCGAATGGAGGTCTGGAGACAAGAACGGTTGAACAATGCGGCGAAAGAGCATGGAATTATGCGGCTCTTGGATATGGTCAGAATGACCAGTGGTGGAGAGAATTTTTGTCGGTATTGAGCATGCTGGGATATGATGGCCCTGTCAGTATGGAGATTGAAGATATGACCATGTCATTGGAGGTTGGCGTCAGAAAATCCTGTGATTTTCTTAAGAGCGTAATGCCCAGAGTTTTTTAAAGAATCTTTATGAAGCAGAAGTTGCGAGGTGGATATGGGTAAAAGAATTACAGGCAGTATTTTGATACTGGCATTGCTTCTGACGCTTTGCAGCTGCAAGAGTACGCAAACGGAAATGCCGCCCCGGGAGCTGATTATCGGAGTCGTGGCAAAGTGTGCCAATACAGAATATTGGATGTCGGTGCGCTCTGGGATGGAGGCGGCTGCTAAAAAAAGTGATTGCCGGGTATTGTTTTTTGCTCCGAATTCGGAGGAGGACGCAGAGGCCCAGGAGAAGCTGGCATCGTCTCTGATCAGACGCAGGGTTGATGTACTGGCTGTTTCTCCCATCGACGCTGTCAATGAACCTGCATATTTAAGAGAAGCCAGGAAGCTGGGAATTCCGGTAATCAGTTACGATTCTGCCTTCGAAAGCGGGGAGATTGCCTATATCGGCATCGACAATCAACTGGCGGGCTATCAGATGGCGGCTAATCTGGCGAAACGTTTGGATTATCAGGGGGAAATTGGTATTGTCTCGGGAGAACAGGATCAGATGTGTCACCGAGAGCGGGTTGAAGGGATTAAGAGATATATTGAAACTGTACCCGGGATGAAGATTTCTTATATTGAAAGCGGCTATTCCGGTGCTAAAATGTCTGGGGAAAAGGTGTCAGAGTTAAGGCGTGATTATCCAGGAGTCAAAGGCCTGGTGGTCACCAGTGCGGTGACAGCATTAGGAATTATCGAAAGTTCGGAGGCGGCGGGGCTTAGAATTGTAACCATTGATGTCCAGGAGGATGTTCTCTATGCTTTAAAAAACAAGCAAATTATCGGATTGGTGGCACAATCCGGCTATGATATCGGTTACAAAACGATAAACTATGCCAGGGCACTCAAAACCGGACAGGTAAAAGAAAAAAATGTGATTATTGAAGCAGAATTTCTGACGGCCGAGAATGTGGAGGATTATCTTGAGAAGCATACGCAGTAAGGTACTGGTTTCGATTTTACTGATTGCCGTGATAACGGCCTCGGGGATTACTGTGATCTTTTATGTAAAATCGGCGGCAACAATTGAAGAAAATTATATTGCGTCGAATCAACAACAGAACCGGCAGATTATTGAAAGCCTGGACCAGGCAATGCAGGAAGTGTATCATGTGTTGGTTGAGGCTTCCTGTGATGAGGCAATTAAGGCAAAGATCAAAGAATATACGACGGAAAAGGAAGATAAAACTCTGGCGGAGATGGTCGGTCTGCTGCAAAGCTATAATGAGCGGGATACCGCAATTTCTTCTTTTCATTTAATTATTCCGGATGAACAGGTACTGGTAACTTCTGAAGCTTATCCAAAGTATAAAAAGGTTATTGAGCGGCGCAGCATTCAGGCACTGATTAAAGAAACAGAGAATCAGGCGGGCCCTCTTTTGCTGAACAATCTGATCAGTGGCCGGCGTCCCCACCTGGCTTTTGTGGAGCCGATTAATGATAACGGGACCGTAGGTTATCTTTGTGCCAACATAGAGGAGCGCTACCTTTACTATAACTATATCTCAGAAATGAGAAATGATACCATTAAAGAGGTGATGCTCTTAGATCAGAAAAATGAAGTAATAACAACCGGCGACGACAGGCAGGGAGAGGCTTTAACGAAAACTGTAAAGGTGATGGAGGGAAAATTTAAGGATTCTGGTGCGGGTTCACAGGATGTAAGTATTGATGAGGAGACTATTTATTTTTATAGCCGTGCCCCTTTTTCACGCTGTGCCTTATATCTTTCTGTGGACCGGGAGACGGTATTGGGAGATTTGACAGAACTCAGACTTTATTATGCAGGAATTTTAGTGATTTCCTTAATTGTTGCCAGTATTTTAGCCAGCTATCTGGCAAGGCTCATCTATAGGCCGGTACAGAATCTGACAAGTACCGTTAAACATGTTTCGGAAGGAGAGCTTTCTACCAGGGCTCAGGTTATTTCGCGGGATGAGATGGGGGATCTGGCAACAGAGTTTAACCAGATGCTTAATCAGATTGAACTCTTAATTAAAGAACTGATTGAAAAAGAACGGCTAAAAAAAGATGCGGAGTTAGAGGCACTGCAGTATCAGGTGACGCCCCATTTTATGTATAATACCTTAAATTCCATTAAGTATGCAGCTCTCATTAAGGGGGAAAGGGAGCTGGCGGATCTCATTGAGAGCTTTGTTGAACTGCTTCAGGCCAGTATCAGCAAAAAGGGGGCATTTCTGACGGTTTCGGAGGAGGTACATATTTTGCAAAATTATGTACGTTTGCAGGAATTCAGGAGTAATACCACTATAAAAACCGTTTATAATATTGAGCCTGCCGCCAGCAATTGCCTGATTCCCCGGCTGATTTTACAGCCGATTGTGGAAAATGCCATATTGCACGGGATTGACATAAAAAAAGGAAATGGGCTGATCTTGATTTCAGCGGTTGTTTCCGGGGAAAGGCTTGAAATTGAGATTAAGGACAACGGCCGGGGGATGAGCAAGGAACAGATCAGGACACTTTTGAACAGTAAGGTAAAAAAAACGAAGGGTTTTACTGCCGTGGGAATTCCGAACGTGCGGGATCGCCTGGAATTATATTACGGTGAAAAATCGCAGCTGCGTTATGTCAGCGATGACCGGGGCACGACGGTGATGATTTACTTACCGGCGGCCTATGACGAAAAGGAGTAATGTAAAGGGATGTTAAAGACGCTATTGGTTGATGATGATTATCTGGTGCGGAGTTATTTGAAAATCCTGCCGGCCTGGACAGCGGCCGGATTTGAAATTGCAGCTGATGTAAGAGACGGTGAAGAAGCCCTTAAGGTGTTGGAGGAGCAGCAAATAGACCTGATTGTAACGGATATTACCATGCCTTTGATGGATGGCATAGAATTGATCCGGAAGGTTCGCCGCAGGGATAAAAATACATATATTATCGCACTTAGCTGCCACGATGATTTTGAATATGTTAAAGAAGCGATGAAATTAGGGGCCGATGAATATGTTCTTAAAAATACATTGGAGGATGATACTTTAAGACCGATTCTTCTTCAGGCTAAAGAGAAAATTCACTGCCAGCAAACGGAGATAACAGAAGGTTCAGGAGGCAAGAGGTTAGAGTTATTAAGTGATGATTCAGAATTTCTTTTTTTTAATAAAGCATTGTCGGAGGGGACCGGTGATAAAGAGACCGAGGAGATGCGGCAAAATATGGGGATTCCTTTTTCTTTTTATAATTGTGCGGTAGTCAGTATAGTGATGGAAGGTGCAGGCGAGCATGAGGAGCAGTGGTTCGATCTGGACATGGAGCAGTATTTTCGGAAATTCCGCAACAGGCTTTATGAGGCCCTGAAAAAATTCCAGGGGACGGCAGAATTTACCGGAGAAATTGTTTATCTGGGGATGGGAACCTTTTGTTGTTTCCTGGACTTATCAGAAGAATGTAAAAGTAGTGTTATGAGGCAGCGGCTTATTCAGACTGCCACCTCATGCTTTCGTATTTGCCGCAATGAGCCTTATTCCTTCAGATTGGGAGCAAGCGATGTCTGCATGGGAGCCAAGTCTCTGAGACAGGCCTATCAACAATCTCGGGAGGCACTTAAAGCTGGTTTTTACGAAGAGAAGCAGATTCTTTATTATGACGGCGAAAGAGAGGTCTCCAGAGAATTGCCGGAGAAGGCCAGAAAACTTTTGAGACAGACTGAGAGTCTGATGTATAAGAGGGGAAAAGAAGCATTCCTCAGTGCTTGTCTAGATGCGTGTAAAGCCTTTGAGGAGGAACGAACTGCAGGAAAGCTGGTGGTGCAGTGGCTGCAGACTCTGGAGGAATTGCTGGGGAAGGATAAGCATGATCACCATCCGGTTCGGAATATTCAGCAGGTCTATGAAATTCTAAATCGGTTGATGGAGGAAGAGAAGGATGACAGCAAGGCAGCGATTCCAGAACATGTCAGCGAGGCTGTGCGGGTGGCGGCTGAGTTCGCCTGGAAGCATTATCATGAGCATATTGGGTTAAGTGAGGCGGCCGAGGCAGCAGGGGTCAATGCTTCATACTTAAGTTATCTCTTTTCACAGGAAATGGGCGTAGGCTTTTCTGCCTTCCTGCTAAATCAACGGATTAGCCAGGCGAGAAAGCTGCTGGTAAAGACCAGTCTCAGTGTTAAAGAGATTGCCTCCAAGTCTGGTTTTAATGATTACCAATATTTTTCCAAAATCTTTAAAAAGCAGGTGGGACTCAGCCCGGTGCGCTACCGGCAAACTTCTTCCAAAAACTAATGTCAGCAAACTAGATAAATTTAAAAGAGAACATGTACTTAGGTAGGTGTTCTTTTTTGCCCAAAAATATTACCTAAAAATAAGACAAAAACTTTGAATTCCAGTAAGCAGCCAAAAAATATACCCGCAAATCAAAAAAACTCCAAATATGAAATGGACAATTATCCTGCTATACTGAGGCCAGAGTAAGGGAAAGGAGGAAAGAGATGAAAAAGATCCGAATTGGTTCAATCGGTCTGGGGCGATTGGGCTATGAGCATGCAGTAAACATCGCTGCCAGGGTTCCCGGTGCAGAGCTTAAAGCATTGTGTGATGTAGATAAGGAAAAGCTGAGGAATGTAGCCGGACAGTTGGGCGTTGAACAAACCTATGAAGATTACGAACAAATGTGCAAAGACCCTGAGCTTGATGCTATCTGCATTGTTTCACCCTCAGATCTGCACACAAAACAGATCCGGACTGCCCTTGATAACGGGAAGCATGTTTTCTGTGAAAAGCCCCTTGACACAATGGTAGAAAAGTGCCGGGAAGCAGAACAGATTGTGGCAGCACACCCGGAACAAGTATTTATGCTGGGCTTTATGAGGCGCTATGATTATTCTTACCGTAAGGCCAAAGAAAAAATTGACCGGGGGGATATAGGCAGGATTATTTTGATACGGGCTTATACTCAGGATCCGCTGGCAACTATCGAAAGCACTCTTAAATTTGCGCCTCACAGTGGAGGCCAATTTCTGGACATGTGTGTTCACGACATCGATTTGTGCAGTTGGTTCACAGGCGGTCAAAAGCCCAAGGAATTGTGGGCGGTCGGAGGTTGTTTTGCCTATCCCCAGTACAGAGAGTTAAACGACGGAGATAACGTAAGCTGCCTGATCCAATACGAAGACGAAACCATGGCCTTCTTATTTGCCGGCAGGGCTGCCGCCCATGGCTGTAATGTGGAGACAGAAATTATCGGCACCAAAGGTACTCTCCGAATTGGCTCGGTGGGGACAGACAGCATGCTTGAGGTGTTAAGTGAAAATGGCGTATGCAGGGAGTGTTATCCTGATTTTATGTACCGCTGGCATGATGCTTACATAGCCGAGATGGAAGAGTTTGTTAATTGTATCAGAGAAGGCCGTAAACCAGGTGTTACTGTCTATGACGGTACACTGGCCTCCGAAACAGCTTATAGGTGTAAAGAGTCATTTGAAACAGGGAAAAAACTATCATTCAGGGAAAATTAAAGGGAGAAGAGAAGATGAAAAAGAGAATTTTAGCAATCTTAATGGTAATGGCGATGAGCACAGCGTTAGTAGCATGCGGCGGTAATCAGAAGAGTGATGCCGGCGGTGATGGAGAAAAAGCTGACAGTAATAATGAGCAGAGTGCAGAAGGCGGGGATTTAGCTGTTAATGTAATTTTAAAGACCACCGCTTCCGAATATTGGGGCTATGTGGTCGCAGGATGCGAAAATTATGGGAAAGACCACCCGGAGGTTAAAGTAAATGTTCAGGGGGCTTCTTCGGAGACGGCTTATGATGAACAATTAAATATTATTGAAACCAACCTGGCTTCAGGCGAATATGACGGCTTTGTTATTGCACCCCTGCAGGCAGATATGGTGGTAAAACAAATTGCAGGCGAGAAGAAGCCGATTATTGCCGTTGATACTGCTATTGATGCGCCGGAGGTTCTTTCCTTTGTCGGAACCGGCAATGAGACTGCGGCATATGAAGGTGGAAAAGCAGCGGTAGAAATGGCAAAAGAAGCCGGCTGGGAAGAACTTAAAGCAATTTCTATTTCCGGGGTTGAAGGTGACTCTACGGCAACGGCAAGGCTTACGGGCTATGAAAAAGGGGTAACGGAAGCCGGAGGTGAATTCCTTAAGGATGAAATCCAGTATGCAGATGCCGTTGCGGATAAAGCCTATGCCAGCATGGAAGCTGTTATGCAAAATCATCCGGAAGGTATTGCCATGATTGTATGCAACAATGATGATATGGCTATTGCCGCTGCCAGGGCTGCTGCAGGTAATAAAGCATATGAGAAGACTATTTTTGTCGGATTTGACGGTATTCAGTCTGCATGCGAGGCAATTCTGTCCGGTGAGGAGACGATGTCAATAGCCCAAAATGCTTATGAGATGGGGTACAAAGCAGTTGAAATTTGTGTGGAAGCCATTAATGGCGGAAAGGTTGATGAATTTATCGATTCCGGAAGTGCAATCGTTAATAAAGACAATGCACAGGAACAGCTGGATACTTTAAAGTCTTATCTGGGGCAATAGTTAAGACTCCGAGATGAGGAGGAATACAATGAGTGATTATGTAGTAGAGCTAAAAAATGTCACCAAGCGTTTTCCTGGCGTAGTGGCTCTCAAAAATATGGGAATTCAGATTAAGCCAGGAGAGATCCACGGCCTAATTGGTGAAAACGGGGCAGGAAAGTCTACTCTGATTAAGGTCTTAACCGGGGTCTACCAGGCGGAAGAAGGACAGATTTTTATAGGCGGAAAGGAAGAAAAGTTTCGCAATCCCAATGAATCAGCTGCGGCCGGAGTGGCATGTGTCTACCAGGAGCTCAATATTGAGAAGCTGTTAAGCATTACCGACAATATTTTTATGAATAAATGGA
>ENA-UOOM01002011-UOOM01002011.1-fermentation-metagenome-genome-assembly--contig:-NODE-2011-length-17802-cov-15.549276_pt1 | contig 17802 bp, 14 predicted proteins | sample MGYA00245781_ERZ724031 | MGnify/ENA primary metagenome ERZ724031 (study PRJEB28704, sample SAMN03018317) | fermentation metagenome | biome: anthropogenic terrestrial biome; feature: soil... | reverse complement strand
GTGGTCTTTTCCCGCGTTGGCCTGCAGGCGGACGCCGAGCTGGTGCTGGGCCCCACCCACAGCATCCGCGAGCAATTGCTTTGGCTGGCCGCGCAGCGCGCGCACAGCGATTTTCAATATCTGTTCATTGATGAGGCGCAGTTCCTCTCTGAAGCGCAGGTACAGGAGCTGGCCGAGTTGTCGGACAGCCTGGATATCTTCTGCTACGGGCTCAAAACCGATTTCCGGGGCCAGTTTTTCCCGGGCTCGGCGGCGCTGTTGCGCCTGGCCGAGGTGATTGAGGAGGTGCCCGGCGGCCTGTGCTGGTGCGGCAAGAAAGCCACCATGAACACCCGCGTGGACCCGCAGGGCAACGTGATCAAAGAGGGCGCTCAGGTGCTCATCGACAACCACCAGAGCATCCGCTATATCGGCCTGTGCTACGAGCATTGGCGCAAAGGCATCTCCCATGGCTGAGCTGCTGCAGGACCCGCGGAATATGGTCAGCGTGGTCCTTTTGCTGGTGGCGGTGGGCCTGCTGATTATCGCCTTGGTGCGGCTTGGCCGCCTGCGGCGGGAGAACGCCGACAGGCAGGCGCGCCAGGAGGAGACCATCACCGACTATATCGAGCGCCTCATGCAGGAGGTGGAGAGCCGGCGCGAGGCGGATGCCGCGCGCGACTTGGGCTTTGTGCAAAGCCTGCTGCACGACAGCGCCCAGGCCACGGCCGCCCGGGTAGACGCACTGGGCCAGCGGGTGGATCAGGCCGGCACCAGCCAGGAGGATCGCCTGCGCGGCATCAGCCGCGTGTTGGATGAGCGCCTGGCCGCCAACGACCAGAAGGTGGAGCGCATGCGGGAGACCCTGTACGAGGGGGTCACCAAGATGCAACGCGAAAACGCCCAAAAGCTGGACGAGATGCGCAAGACCGTGGATGAGAACCTGCACACCACCCTCAACCGCCGTCTGGGCGAAAGCTTTCAGCAGGTCAGCGAGCGGCTGGAGCAGGTATACCAGGGTCTGGGCGAGATGAAGTCCCTGGCCACCGGCGTGGGCGACCTCAAGCGCGTCCTCACCAACGTAAAGACCCGCGGCACCTGGGGCGAAGTGCAGCTGGGCACCCTATTGCAGGATATGCTGACCCGCGGTCAGTACGAGCAAAATGTCGCCATCCGCCCCGGCACACAGGAGCGGGTGGAATATGCCGTGCTGCTGCCCGGCCGCGAGGAGGAGCAGCCCGTTTACCTGGCCATCGACGCCAAGTTTCCTATGGAGGCCTACGAGCGCCTGCAGTTGGCGCAGGAGGCGGGGGAAAAGGTGGAATATGATTTGGCCATGCAGGCCCTTGCCAACGCCATCAAGGTGGAGGGCGGGCGCATTGCTTCCAAATATATCGCCCAGCCCTATACGGTGGATTTTGCGCTGATGTATCTGCCCAATGAGGGGCTGTACGCGCAGGTGCTGCAGGTGCCCGGCCTGGTGGAATCCTTGCAGCGCCAGCACCGCGTGGTGGTGGCCGGGCCAACCACCCTGACGGCGCTGCTTAACTCGCTGCAGATGGGCTTTCGCACGCTGGCCATCGAAAAGCGCTCGGGCGAGGTATGGCAGCTGCTCAGCATTGTCAAGCAGGAGTTTGGCCGCTTTGGCGACATCCTGGATAAAACCCAGCAGCGACTGCGCCAGGCCAGCAAGAGCATTGAGGATGCCACCCGCAAGACCCGCACCATCGAGCGCAAGCTGCGCAACGTCGAGGATATGGAGACCGCCCTGCCCACGCCCCAGATGCTGCCGTTGGATTTGAACGACGATATAGAACAGGATGAACCTCAAGACGCGCCCCAAGACGAGTTATAAAGGAGATGAAGCTATGGACCATCACGCCGCAGGCCCCCGGTTTGCCTTTGCCCACAACAACATCAACGTCATCGACCTGGAAAAATCGCTGGCTTTCTACCAGCAGGCGCTGGGCCTCAAGGAGGTGCGCCGCAAGGAATCGGAGAACTTCACTCTGGTGTATCTTGGTGACGGTGTCGGCCCCCATCAATTGGAGCTGACCTGGCTGCTCGACTGGCCCAAGGACCGGTACGATTTGGGGGACAATGAATTTCACCTGGCTTTCACCACCGATGATTACGAGGCGGCCCACCGCCTGCACGAACAGATGGGCTGCATCTGCTACGAGAACCCGGGCATGGGCATTTATTTCATCGCCGACCCGGACGGCTACTGGCTGGAGATTGTGCCGAAAAAGGACTGATGTGTTATTGTCTCAGTTTCTGGCCATTCGTGTGAAATGCTTGAACTTGTTGGATGTAAATTGAACGTTGCTGTTTGAATCCAGTGTACGTAACACCGTCCAACCTAAGCGAGCTTCAGGATGGGCATATCGCATTTGATAGATGTACTGAAGTTCCATTTCAAACTGTGTGTCCCTGCAATTAATCCGGTTCCGAAGGTCGTCAATGAATCCTCGGGGCAGTGTGAGTGGCGCTGCGTAATTGACAGAATATAGACGATACACATCATCCATCACGAATACCTCATGGCGCTCGAACAATTTGTCGCGTACTTTGGCGCCCAATTCGCTTTCTATGCGGCCGCCATAATAGGCGGCGTTCACAGGCGCGACGCCTAAGAAGAAAAAGCGATGATCCTGCGAGAGGCGGAGGATTTCGCTCTTGGTAAGGGTTGCACTCATCAGGCTGCTCTCGTTTCCTTCAAGGATATCGCTGTTGAATTTTGCATCCTGAGGCATGCATTGCAAGGCCTGCGCCACATTTTCTTTGTAAAGCCTTTTACCCAAGGCCTCCCGAGAGGCAAAAAAGGCCTCAAGCTGTTCCTTGCGGAAGGCGAAATTTGATGTGCTAACGCGACCGTTTAGGCCTGCCGGATTGGTAAAAGCGAATAGTGATTCTTCATACGCCTGTCGCAGTTGTGCATCTTCTGCGTCCTCATCGCTTTGGCGCTGGTTTATTTTGTATTCATTCAGCAACAAATTCAGGAGGCCAGGTACCTCCTTCAGGAAGTTTTGACTGAACAAATATGCTTCAAATTGTTGTTGAGTGCCGAAAATTTCCGGATTCTTGTCCACAAGCCGCCGATAAGCATCATCTTGCGCTAAGGTCATGGCAGCGTGGTAGATGCTGTCGTAATCGCTGCGGAAAGCCGCTTTGCGCAATTCAGGCAGATAGGGGCGTTCATAATTGTCGTAGTAACGCATGATGGCGTTGGCGATGAAATTGTTCACCACACCGCGATTGTATGACTCATGATACATGTCGACATACAAATCCTCTAAATTCCGGCCATTGTCGTGGATATTCAGCATGACGTTTCTGTCATAGTAGCGAAAGGCCACACGCAGTCGCTGATCGTCGTTCATCATGTCCATCCGGTTCACCAACAATTGATTGATGCCGGGGTATTCGGCGCTGGGTGCTTCCGGAAAATGCTTGTAGAAGTTGGCATCATCATAGCTTTCAGTGATTTCTTGGCTGGACGCTTGCGGGTGAAGCCTAAGTATCCGCTGCATCAACAATGCCTCTCGCCCTATCAAGAGGAGAAGCGCCGCCAGGATGATGATGATAGAGCTTTTTCGCAGCAAATGACCTGTCCGCGTTTGGCGCTCTAACACGTAATGAATATCATTCCAGATTTCTTTTTTTTCGAGAAGCAGGTCAAGTTGCTGTCCGTAACGCTGAACTTCGTGACTGTTTAGTTTCTCGTCCGCCGCAGACAGGGCGCCCTGTACATCAACCTGGGTTAATTTCAAGGCAGCAGCAATAGAAGGACAATCAAATCCAACCACACGATGCAAAACCCACACGGCTCTCGCTCGCAGGTCAAGGGTTGAGAAATTGTCGGGCAGCATGAGGGCGCTGTCCGGGTTGTTTATATGCTTTGGCAATTTACGGTATAGGTGATGCAGTACTATGGTAGAATCGATTTGCTTGCGAGCATGCCTGGTACCTGCCCATTGATGCGCTTTGCTGGCGTACTGATATGCTTGAGGTGCGTTTTGTGTAGCAGCAAGCGCGAGCGCCATGGCGGGACGGCGCAGTTGCAGATACAATGGATGATACGATTCATGCGTATTGGCTGGATTGGTTTTTTTGCGCAAAACAATCACTTTCCTTTTAGGTCATGGTCACATTTGACAAAACAATTATATCATACGTTCAGAGCGGACAAGGAGATGACGCATAAAATGAGAAGAAGAAAAGACTTGAGCCTATACCAGCCCGACCCGGGCGGCGGCAAAGGGTATGTATACCGGGGATCATACTGGGAACCTCCGTTGAAAGGCGGGGAAATCATATGCTTCAAGGCATTGATGACATCGCTTGCGTTCACACAGCTTTTGCTTGTTTTCGCCATAGGAAGACTTAACTTGCCATCGATGCGAACTTTATTTGTGGTGTTGCCATTTTTGGCTTTACTGTTTTTCTCGGGAAGGATGGCATTGGCTTCAAGTTTCATGTTTGGGTGGAAGGATAGAATGACCCAACATCAGCATGAGTCTACCTGGCTGCGCTTGAAGCAAAGCGGTATGTTGGCGGCCTTGACGGGCTGCGCATTCATCATTGGGCAGATTGCCCATTTGTTATTTGGGGCAGGTGACATCAGAATCGAGTGGCCAATGTTTGTTTTGCAAGCAACAGCCATATTGGTCTCGGGCTTAGTATGGCGAACCATGGCGGGATTACCGTGTCGGGTGGTAACACCACAGAATGAATAGGAGCAAGAGTTTGAGCAATCGAATGAAGCAATAAAAAATGCTTTATCAGTCAAAAAAGATAATAAAGACCTATATAACATCGATAAAGCCGCATCGTTTTTCTTGGTTGACAGCAATGTTTTATCTCTGTATACTGAAATTGTTACATACATTGTGAAACGCATAGAGGGTTCTTTATATCATGCGTTTCCGCAACACAAAAAGGAGGATACTTTATGAAACTTGGGAAAACCACGGTTGCCTTCATCTTGGCAATAGCCATGTTGGCAACGTTCGTCCCGGCCATGGCCGAGACGACCGAAACGCCTCTGGTCGTTGCCTACAGCGCTTTCAGTGAGAAGTTCAGCCCCTTCTTCGCGGACACTGCGTATGACCGCGATGTGGCTGACATGACGCAGATTACGCCCCTGAAGACCGACCGCATGGGCGGCATCGTGTCCAAGTCCATTGAAGGCGAAAAGGTCTTCTACAACGAGACGGATCACGAGTACACCGGTGCCGCTGACGTGGATGTGAACTACAACGAGGAAACCAAAGAGACCACCTACGTTGTTAAACTGCGCGAGGGCATGAAGTTTAGCGATGGCGAGCCCGTGACCGCCGATGACCTGATCTTCACCTACTACGTGCTGCTGGATCCGGCTTACGTTGGCTCCACCACGCTTAACTCCTACCCCATCATTGGTCTGAAGGACTACCAGACCCAGACCTCCACTGCCGTTTACGAGAAATACGACAAGATGGCAAATGATCTGTTCGCCGCCGGCCGCGACCATGAGTGGACGGAAGCCGATGCCTGGACCAAGGAGCAGCAGGAAGGCTTCTGGGCCGAGCTGGAAGGCCAGTGGAAGAACGACGTCAACAAGATTGTTGACTACGTGTACGCCAACTACCTGGGCTATGCCCCCGATTACATTGGCTACTCCGAGGAAGAAGTCACCGCCAGCGAAGGCCTGAAAGTCACCCTGGGCATGGCGCTGTGGGGCTTCGGCGAGGTCAAGGACAAGGTGCTGACCACCAAGTCCGGCAAGGTGTATGACCTGACCAAGGAAGAGTATCCCACCCGTGACGACTACTACGACGAAGCTGTGGCCGCCTACGCCGGTGATCCCGTTGCGTACGCGCCCGAATCCGCCGATGGCAGCGACATCTGGGCCCTGACCAAGAGCGCCTTCATCGGCAACTGGGGTCCCAAGGATGAGAGCATGGCCGGCCAGGGTGTGCCCAACATCGCCGGCATCAAGAAGCTGGATGACTACACCGTCGAAGTGAAGACCGCCGGCTTTGAAGCCCCCGCCGTGTACAGCATTGCTGGCATCAATGTCACCCCGCTGCATTACTATGGCGACAAGGCCCAGTACGACTACGAGAACAACAAGTTCGGTCATCCCTTCGGCGACCTGACCATCGTTGGCGAGAAGACCACCCAGCCCATGGGCGCTGGCCCCTATAAGTTCGTCAAGTACGAGAACCGCGTTGTCTACTTTGAGGCCAACGAGCACTACTACAAGGGCGAGCCCAAGATCAAGTTCCTGCAGTTCAAGGAGACGGCCTCCAACGAAGTGCCCAATGCCATGGAAAGCGGCACGGTTGATGTTGGCGAGATGAGCGGTAACCTGCCCAACGTGCAGGCCATCCAGAAGTTCAACTCCAACGGCGAAATCACCGGCGACAAGGTGACCACCAGCGCCGTTGACAACCTGGGCTACGGCTACATCGGCCTGAACGCGGACACCATGAACGTGGCCGGCGAGCCCGCCAGCGACGCCTCCAAGAACCTGCGCCGCGCCTACGCGACCGTGCTGGCTGTGTACCGCGATGTTGTGTATGACAGCTACTATGGCGATGCCGCTTCCGTCATTAACTACCCCATCTCCAACACCTCCTGGGCAGCGCCCCAGCCGACAGACCCCGACTACAAGGTTGCTTTCTCCGTTGACGCAGAGGGCAAGGACATCTACACCTCCGACATGACCGCTGAGGACAAGTACGCAGCTGCTGTTGAGGCCGCCAAGGGCTTCCTGATTGCTGCAGGCTTCACCTTTGACGAGGCCACCGGCAAGTTCACCGCCGCCCCCGAAGGCGCCAAGCTGTCCTACGAAATCATCATCCCCGGCGATGGCAAGGGCGATCACCCCAGCATCGGCGTTCTGACCGAAGCCAAGGCTGCCCTGGAAACCATCGGCATGGAGCTGAAGATCAATGACCCCGCCGACGCCAACGTTCTGTGGAACGCCCTGGATGCCGGCACGCAGGAAATGTGGACGGCAGCCTGGGGCTCCACCATCGATCCTGACATGTACCAGGTGTACCATTCCACCAACATCGTTGGCCTGGGCGGCTCGGATAGCAACCACTATCACATCGCCGATCCCAAGTTGGACGAAGCCATCATCAATGCCCGCCAGAGCGACGATCAGAGCTACCGCAAGACCGTCTACAAGGAAGCCCTGGACATCATTGTTGACTGGGCCGTGGAAGTGCCCACCTACCAGCGCAAGAACTTCATCATTTTCAGCACCGAGCGTCTGAATGTTGAAACCTTGCCCAAGGACATCACCACGTTCTACGGTTGGATGAGCGAAATCGAGAACCTCGAAATGAACGCGAAATAAACCTAAGCGGTAAGCCGGGATAAGCCCCTGCTCTGGGGCTTATCCCCGGCTTATTTGCGCAAAGGAAGAGGGTCACGTGTCTAAATTTGTTATCAGAAGGTTGTTTTTTGCAATCATTGTTGTGCTGTTCGGCTCATTTGTCGTCTATGCAGTTATCAGGGCGCTACCATCGTCCTATGTGGAAACCATTGCGCGCCAACGGGCTCAGCTGCCTGGCAGCAAAAGCTATGCAGAGTGGTTGGCACAGCTCAATACCTTGTTCCGTTTGGATACGGATGTGTTCACCGGCTATTTCGGATGGCTGACGGATGCTGTACGGGGCAACTTCGGCGATTCCTGGATGTACAACATGCCGGTCACCGAGAAGTTTCGCAATGTCATTTGGTATTCTGTTGCGTTGAATATCATCACTTTCGTTTTGCAAACAATCATCGCGATACCGCTGGGTATCACAGCCGCAAGAAAACAATATAGCAGGACGGACTATACCATCACTTTCGTTGCGTTGATGGGTATTTCACTGCCTACGTTCTTTCTTGCCACGGTGCTTAAATATGTTTTCTCCATGCAGTTGGGGTGGTTTGACCTGTATGGCATCGTCGGCCGCTTCTATGATCAGCTGACGCCCATGGGCAAAATCCTGGACATGGCCAGGCATCTGATCCTCCCCACGATTACGCTCACCATGCTGTCGGTAGGTGGTTTGATGCGCTTTACCCGCACCAACATGCTGGAAGTGCTGAACTCCGATTATATCCGCACAGCGCGCGCCAAAGGCCTGGCGGAAAACAAAGTAATCTACCGCCATGCTTTCCGCAACACATTGATTCCGCTGGTTTCCTATATGAGCTATTTAATTCCCAGCATGTTCAGCGGGTCGATGATTACCGAGACGTTGTATCAGATACCGGGCATCGGATACATTGCCTTTGATGCGATGAAGATGGGGGATATACCATTTACTATGTTCTATTCGGTCTTTATCATCATTTTGACGCAAGTTTCTTTGTTACTTGCTGACATCATGTACGCCGTGGTGGATCCGCGCGTGCGCGTGAATTAAGGAGGCAGGCATGGATAACGAAAAGAAATCTGCCGACTTGCAGGGGCAGCACGAATCAAAGAACTTGCTTGATACATCACATTCCGCCAGCCACGAGCTGGATCGCTCGGGCACATTGGATGATGAAAAGCGCGTAAGGGTCCTGTCGCCCGGGATGATGGTATTTAAGCGTTTTGTGCGCAACAGGCTGGCCATTACCGGATTTATCATTCTGGTGCTTATGTTTGCCTTTTCCTTCATCGGCGGCATGTTAATGCCGTACTCGCAGTCTCAGGTGTTCTACAAGAACGACCTGATGGTCAAGGATTATGCGGGCGCCACCATCAACAAAGAGCTGCGTTACACCGTTAAAGAGGGTGAGCAGTTTGCTTCGTCATCCTTCGGCAAGATGATTCTTGCACACAACCGGGGGGAGAGCGAGTTTGAGAACGCCGGCCATTTCTACACCTTTACGGTAGAAAATGAGGATTTTTTCCGGATTAGGCAGTATGATGTGCTGTCCACTGTGCTGGCGCGAAAAATGCTGTATGCGTACAAAGACGCGCCCGGCTTTGAGACCAGCAAGGAGATGCGGGACGCCTTTGAAGCGGCGGATCAGGCGAAGGCGGACAGTTTCACCTTTGACGATCAAACCTATTCCATCGTCCGCAGCACCTCCATCGAAGTGCTCATCGCCCGGGAAAATGAGATTGCCGTGGCCTCCCCGCGCATCTACGATGCCTACCAAGAGCAGGACGTTGCCACCATTAACAGCTATCCCTTCCGGGTGGCGGCAGAGGAGGCCATCAGCCAGAACGAGACAAGCTTTGAGCTGGATGGGCAAACCTACTCGGTGGCTGAGGAAGGCCGCAACACGGTGGTTTCCCGTCTGGAGAACGGCGAGGAAGCGCCCTTTGCAAACATCTCAGACATCATTGTCAATGCCATTTCACCTGACATTTTCCTGACGGTAGACTTTAAGGCCGCTGCCCGTGAGGCCATCCTGTCGGGCGCAAGCTCTTTTGAGTATCCCGATGCTCAGGGCAATCCTGAAGTCTATGAGATTGAGCTGGTGCACGCCACCTACAACATCAAGCGCGAGACCAGCACGCGGCTGATCGACATGCATCGTGCGCCCGACAGCAAGCACCTGCTTGGCACAGACCAGAACGGCATGGATATGCTGACCCGGTTGATGTACGGCGGTCGCATTTCGCTGCTGGTTGGGTTCGTTGTGGTGTTCCTTGAAATGATCATCGGCATCATCATCGGCGGTATATCCGGTTACTTTGGTGGCTGGGTGGACACCATGCTGATGCGCTTTGTCGATTTGTTCAACTCCATCCCCTACTGGCCCATCATGATCATTGTGGGCTCGGTGATGGATACACTGGAGGTCAACCCCTACACTCGTGTGCTGCTGCTCATGATTATCCTGGGCCTGATGGGGTGGACGGGCATCGCCCGCGTTGTGCGCGGACAGATCCTGGCGCTGCGCGAGCAGGACTTCATGGTCGCCACCGAGGCGACCGGCATCCGGGTCAGCCGGCGCATCTTCAGGCACCTGGTGCCCAACGTGATGCCCCTGCTGATCGTGCAGGGTACCATGGCGCTGGGCAGCATCATCCTGACCGAAGCTACGCTTTCCTTCCTGGGCTTGGGCGTGAAATACCCCATCGCCTCCTGGGGCAGCATTATTAATGCGGCCAGCCAGCCATACATCGTCATGAACTACTGGTTTATCTGGATACCCGCCGGGGTGCTCATCCTGCTGACCGTTCTTGGGTTCAACTTTGTGGGTGACGGTTTGCGCGATGCGTTTGACCCAAAAATGAAGAGGTAAGATTGATGACGGCAAAGAACAAGGGTTCCAACTATATATCCGCGAGGGAATCTCGCGCAATCAGCAAGCGCAATCGCCAGATTACCGATGCCATTGAAAAGCAGCGCAATCGCAAGAACGTACCCGAGTCGGAGTATCTGACCCAGATGCACGACCCCAATAACGTGGTGGAGTTTGATGGACTGAAAACCTACTTCTTCACCGATGTTGGCACGGTCAAAGCGGTCGATGGTGTAACCTTCAGCGTACCCAAGGGAAAAACCGTGGGCGTTGTGGGAGAATCCGGCTGCGGCAAATCAGTCACCAGCCTGTCTTTGATGCAGCTGGTGCAGCGGCCTCAGGGGCAGATTATGGGCGGTGAAATTCGCCTCAACCTGGGGGACAAGGCCATTGATGTGGCCAAAGCACCTGTGGAAGCCATGCAGAAGGTACGCGGCAACACGGTCTCCATGATTTTCCAGGAGCCCATGACCAGCCTGAATCCCGTGTTCCGCATTGGTATGCAGATTGAAGAGGTGATCACTCTTCACTATCCGGACATGACCAGCGATATGGCCAAGGCCCGAGCCATTGAAATACTGGACACGGTGGGTATTGCCAACGCCGAGGGCGTGTATAGCATGTACCCCCACGAATTGTCCGGCGGTATGCGGCAGCGGGTGATGATTGCCATGGCCCTGGTGTGCAACCCCACATTGGTGATTGCGGATGAGCCCACCACCGCGCTGGATGTAACCATTCAAGCGCAGATACTGGATTTGCTGCGAAACCTGAAGGACAAAATCAATTCTTCCATCATGTTGATTACCCACGACTTGGGCGTCATTGCCGAGATGGCGGATTATGTCGTTGTGATGTATTCAGGCCGAATCGTCGAACAGGGCACTGCGCAGGAAGTGTTCATGAACCCATCGCATCCTTACACGGTAGGCCTCATGGCGTCCAAACCCGTTGTTAACCGCGAAGTGGAGCGCCTGTACAGCATCCCCGGCACCGTGCCCAACCCAATCAACATGCCCAACTACTGCTACTTCAAGGATCGCTGCGACCGGGCTTTTGCGGCATGTGAAGGCGAGTATCCCTCTCAGCGGTACATTTCCCCAACGCACAGCGTTGCCTGCTATCTATATGAGGATATACGCAATGGATAACATGAACACAAACCTGAACACACAACAGCCGCAACCGGACAATCTCATTGAGGTCAGGAACCTTAAAAAGTATTTTCCCATCAAAGCGGGTCTTTTTGGACGTGAAGTTGGCTCTGTCAAGGCGGTTGATGATGTCTCTTTCACCATCAAACGAGGCACCACCATGGGTTTGGTCGGTGAATCTGGCTGTGGAAAGACGACGGTTGGTAAAACGCTGCTGCGGCTCAACGATAAAACGGACGGCCAGGTTTTCTTTGAAGGAAAAGAAATCTTCGAAATGGATCATGAGGTGTTGCGCAAAACGCGCCCACATATCCAGATTATATTTCAGGATCCTTACTCAAGTTTGTCTCCGCGTATGCCTGTTGGCGAAATCATTGGCGAAGCGGTTAAAGAGCATGGGATTGTGCAGGAAAGTGAGTACGATGAGTACATCACTCATATTATGCAATCCTGTGGACTACAGGAATATCATAAAGATCGCTATCCCCATGAGTTCTCGGGCGGACAAAGGCAGCGCATCTGTATTGCGCGCGCGCTTGCGCTGAATCCTTCCTTCATTGTTTGTGACGAGCCTGTCTCCGCCCTGGATGTGTCGATTCAAGCGCAAATTATCAACCTGCTGGATGATTTGCAAAAAGAGTTTGGGCTGGCCTATTTGTTCATCTCCCATGACTTATCCGTGGTGGAGCATATATCAGACACGGTGGGCGTGATGTATCTGGGCTCTTTGGTTGAGTATGCGGACAAACGTGAGATATTCGCCAATCCGTTGCATCCCTACACGCAAGCGCTATTCAGCGCTATTCCCGTTCCGGATCCTACGGTGAAAATGGAGCGCATTATTCTGGAGGGGAGCATTCCCTCGCCTGCTAATCCGCCCACTGGCTGCAAATTCCACACCCGATGCTCGCGGCGGTTGGAGCGTTGCTCCACGGTTGTCCCTAAGCAAGTGGATATCAACGGTCATATGGTTGCCTGCCACCTGTATTACGACGAGGAGTAAAATTTGCCTAAACAACGAAACCTGATAGAAGATGATGGACGCACGGTGGCCTCCATGAATGTAGAGGGGATGCCTTGGTATGTCCCCAACCAGATACAAGACGAGAGAAGCCGTGTTACCCTCATGGATAAGCGCCAGGCCCGCCAGGCCATTTTCGGGGCACTGGGGGCTGGGTTGACTGTGGTTGGTGTAATATCCCTGGGGATTGTTTTGTTCGTTCTATTTTGCACGAAGGTTTGGTTCTCGTAGGTATCTATGGGCACGCCGTCTTTTCAGCGACATTTGACCCCGTGTCCGCATTGCATGCGCAATGTGTTGGACCATATGACAAAGTGTCCCTTCTGTGAAGGTGAACTGATACCGCTTTCTGGTGTTGGACTCTCTGCAAGCAGTCAGCGAAAGATAAAACGGTGGTTGAGCATAATCGGTTATGCGATTGCAGCTTGCATACTTGTCTGGCGCCTACTGCGCTGAAGGATTTATTTTACCGGGACGTTGCTGTATAGCAGCGTCCTTTTTGTATACAAAGACATTGTAAGTACAGTTTTTCGCTTGACTGTGTTGCGCGGACAATGCTATATTCCGCACAAGCGGTTTCGCCGCAGACACATGGGAGGACACACATTCATGACCCTTACCCGCAGCGCTCTGGTCCTGCTCCTTATTGGCGGCCTTGTACGAATTATTCGCAAGGCCATACAGCCGTTGTGCAGCAGGAAGGGATGTCTGTAAGAGAAACAGGCGTTTAGGAGTAAATCCCCTGTCACCGTGCACACGGCGGCAGGGTTTTTTGATGGACAAGGAGGAAGGCATGCAGATTAACGGCGCGCAGGTGTTAATCGAAGTTTTTAAGGAGCATGGGGTGGATACCGTGTTCGGGTATCCGGGCGGCGCGGTGCTGGATGTCTATGACGAGCTGTACAAAGCGTCGGATGTCATCCGGCACGTCATCACCTGCCACGAGCAGGGCGCCGCCCACGCGGCCGATGGCTATGCCCGTGCCACCGGGCGCACCGGCGTGGTCATCGCCACCTCCGGCCCCGGCGCCACCAACCTGGTCACCGGCATCGCCAACGCCTACCTGGATTCGGTGCCCATGGTGGCCATCACCGGCAATGTGGCTGTCAACCTCATCGGCCGCGACAGCTTCCAGGAGGTGGATATCACCGGCATCACCATGCCCATCACCAAGCATAACTACATTGTGAAGGACATTGATGCCCTGGCCGATACCCTGCGCGAGGCCTTTCACCTGGCGGCATCGGGCCGTCCAGGCCCCGTGCTGGTGGATATCCCCAAGGATGTGCAGCGCGGCCAGTGTGAGTATGAATACCGCAAGCCCGCCCCCGCGAACGGCCGCCGGGCCTTGTCCCCGCAGGCGCTGGAGGAGGCAAGGGCGCTGATTGCCGCATCCTCCCGTCCATTTATTTATGCGGGCGGCGGGGTGGTGACGGCGGGCGCTTCGGAGGCGCTGACCCGCTTTGCCGAAAGCCTGTCGGCCCCCGTGGGCAGCAGCATGATGGGCTTATCCGCCATGCCGCACCGGCATCCGCTGTTTCTGGGTATGACGGGCATGCACGGGCGCTATGCGGCCAGCAAGGCCATGGCCAGCTGCGATCTGCTGATCGCCGTGGGCAGCCGGTTTTCGGACCGGGCGACGGGCAACAAGCTGTCATTTGCCAATGGCAAAAAGGTGCTGCACCTGGACATCGACCCCGCCGAAATCGGCAAGAACATACCCGCCTACGCCTCGGTGGTGGGCGATGTGAAGGCCATCCTGGAGGCGCTGCTGGACATGGGCATCAGCCGTCAGCAGAGCGATTGGGAAGAAGAGGTACAGGCCATCGTGCGCATGCCCGACAGTCACCTGGGCATGGACAACGCGCGCCTCAACCCGCAGATGGTGCTGGAAGCCCTGTATGCCAAGCTGGCCGATGACGCCATCGTGGCCACCGATGTGGGCCAGCACCAGATGTGGACCGCGCAGTACTACAAGTTTCAGCGTCCGCGCACCTTCATCACCTCGGGCGGGCTGGGCACCATGGGCTTCGGCATGGGCGCCGCCATCGGCGCCTGCATGGGCACGGGGCACCGCACCTTGCTGATTACCAGCGACGGCAGCTTTCACATGAATCTGTCGGAATTGGCCACGGCGGTTACCAACCAGCTGCCGCTGCTTATCGTGGTGCTCAACAACAGCGTGCTGGGCATGGTGCGCCAGTGGCAAACCCTGTTTTATGACCAGCGCTACGCCAGCACTACTATGGATGGCCGCGTGACGGATTTTGTGAAGCTGGCCGAGGCGTTTGGCGCCAAGAGCCTGCGCATCGACCACAAGGAGCAGCTGGACGGCGCCCTCAACCAGGCGCTTGCCTGGCAGGGGCCGGTGCTGCTGGATGTGCTGATTGACCGGGATGAAAAGGTGCTGCCCATGATCCCGCCCGGCGGCACCATCGACCAGATTATCTTGAGGGGGTGAGGGCATGGGCGCTGAGACATTTGTGTTGGCCATGCTGGTCAACAACCAGGCGGGCGTGCTGACCCGGGTATCCAGCCTTTTTGGCAGGCGGGGCTTTAACATCGACAGCCTGTCGGTGGGGGAGACCGAGGACAGCCGCGTCTCCCGCATCACCATCCAGACCAGCGGGGATGACCGCGTGCGCGAGCAGATTGTGCGCCAGCTGGAAAAGCTACACGACGTGCGCACCGTCACGGTGATGGAGCTGGACCGCACCGTGCTGCGGGAATTGATGATGGTCAAGGTGCAGGCCGGGCCCGACCAGCTGGCCCAGGTGCAGGAAGCGGTCAAGGTGTTCCGCGCCAAAATCGTGGACCTGACGCCCAGCAGCATCATCGCGGAAATCACAGGCGAAAAGACAAAGCTGGATGCCTTTATCGCCTACCTGGCACCCTATGGCGTAACCGAGCTGTGCCGAACCGGCCTGACGGCCATCGGCCGCGGAGAATACAAGCTGCATCAGCAGCAGAAGGAGCAGACACATGGCGACGATGTATTATGACAAGGACTGCAATCAGGAGCTGCTGAAGGGCAAGAAGGTGGCCGTGGTGGGCTATGGCAGCCAGGGGCACGCGCACGCGCAGAACCTGCGGGATTCGGGCGTGGAGGTGGTCATCGGCCTGTATGAAGGTTCCAAGTCCGCCGAGCGCGCCAGCGCCGCCGGTTTCACCGTGATGAACACGCAGGATGCCGTGCAGGCCTGCGATGTGGTGATGATGCTGGTCAACGATGAAAAGCAGGCCGCCCTTTACAAGCAGTGCATCGCGCCCCATCTGCGCCCCGGCATGACGCTGGCCTTCGCCCATGGCTTTAACATCCACTACGGGCAGATTGTGCCGCCCCAGGATGTCAACATCATCATGGTGGCGCCCAAGGGACCCGGCCACACTGTGCGCACCCAGTTTCAGGAGGGGCGTGGCGTGCCCTGTCTGGTGGCCGTGCAGCAAGATGCCACCGGCAACGCCAAGGATATCGCATTGTCCTATGCCTCGGCCATCGGCGGCGCGCGCGCCGGGGTGCTGGAGACCACCTTCCGAGAGGAGACCGAGACCGATTTGTTTGGCGAGCAGGCCGTGCTGTGCGGCGGCGTGACCGCGCTGATGAAAGCAGGCTTTGACACCTTGGTGGAGGCCGGCTATCAGCCCGAGAGCGCCTACTTTGAGTGCATGCACGAGATGAAGCTGATCATCGACCTGGCCATCGCGGGCGGTCTGAGCTTCATGCGCTACTCCATCAGCGATACCGCCGAATACGGCGACTACATGGTGGGGCCGCGCATCGTCACCGAGGAGACCAAAAAGGAAATGAAGAAGGTGCTCGCGGAGATTCAGGATGGCAGCTTTGCCCGCAGCTGGATTCTGGAAAACCAGGCCGGCCGCCCGCAGTTCAACGCACTGCGCCACATGGCTCAGACCAGCCTGCTTGAGACCACCGGCGCCGACCTGCGCGAAAAGATGAGCTGGAAGCGCCCGGACGCCGCCGCGCAGGAATCCGGAAAGGGACAGTAATATGCATTCAAACATCATGAAGGAGGGGGCCCAGCGCGCGCCGCAGCGCTCGCTGCTCAAGGCGGCCGGCCTATCTGACGGGCAAATCCGCCGGCCGCTGATTGGCATCGCCAATTCCTTCAACGAGGTGGTGCCCGGCCATGTGCACCTGGACAAGGTGGCCCGCGCCGTCAAGGACGGCGTGTTGATGGCCGGCGGCACGCCGCTTGAGTTTAACACCATCGCCGTGTGCGATGGCATCGCCATGGGGCATGAGGGCATGCGCTATTCGCTTTGTACGCGCGAGCTGATTGCAGATTCCATCGAGTGCATGGCCCGAGCGCACTGCTTTGACGCCATGGTATTCATCCCCAGCTGCGACAAGGTGGTGCCCGGCATGCTGATGGCGGCAGCCCGGCTCAACCTGCCCAGCATCTTTGTGTCCGGCGGGCCCATGCTGTCGCTGGATATTGGGCAGGGCCCGCTGGACCTCAACAGCGTGTTTGAGGCCGTGGGTGCCTTGAACACCGACCGCATCACGGTGGCCGACCTGGCGCTGGTGGAGGAGTCCGCCTGCCCCGGCTGCGGCAGCTGCTCGGGCATGTTCACGGCCAACTCCATGAACTGCCTGACCGAGGCATTGGGCCTGGCCCTGCCGGGCAATGGCACCATCCCCGCGGTGTACGCGGGCCGCCTGCGTCTGGCCAAGGCCACGGGCATGCAAATCATGGCCTTGCTGGACAACAACATCCGCGCCCGGGATATCCTGACCGCCCAGGCGCTGGAGAACGCGCTTACGGTGGACATGGCGTTGGGCTGCTCCACCAACACCGCGCTGCACCTGGCGGCCATCGCGCGGGAGGCGGGGCTTGCCTACTCGCTGGAGGAGCTCAACCGCATCAGCGCTGCCACCCCCAACCTGTGCAAACTGGCCCCGGCGGGCAAGCACCATGTGCAGGATTTGGACATGGCGGGCGGCATCCACGCCGTGGCCGGGGAGCTGAACAAGCGCGGCCTGATACACGGGGATTGCCTGACCGTGACCGGCAAGACCATGGCCGACAACATGGCCGCCGCGACCAACCGCAACGATGCCGTCATCCGCACGCCCGACAACGCGTACGCCCAGCAGGGCGGGCTGGCAGTGCTGTTTGGCAATCTGGCCCCCGGCGGCAGCATCGTCAAGCAGAGCGCCGTATCGCCCAAAATGCTCAAGCACAGCGGCCCCGCCCGTGTGTTTGATGGCGAGGAGGTAGCAGCCAAGGCCATCCAGGCGGGCAGCATTGTCAAGGGCGATGTGGTGGTCATCCGCTACGAGGGCCCCAAGGGCGGCCCGGGCATGCGGGAGATGCTGGCCATCACCTCGGCCATCGCCGGCATGGGCCTGGATGAGGATGTGGCGCTGATTACCGATGGGCGCTT
>ENA-UOOM01002009-UOOM01002009.1-fermentation-metagenome-genome-assembly--contig:-NODE-2009-length-17809-cov-18.175904_pt1 | contig 17809 bp, 18 predicted proteins | sample MGYA00245781_ERZ724031 | MGnify/ENA primary metagenome ERZ724031 (study PRJEB28704, sample SAMN03018317) | fermentation metagenome | biome: anthropogenic terrestrial biome; feature: soil... | reverse complement strand
ATTTTTCTTTCCGTTTGTGCAGGTAAACCGCGCCGCCGATAATCACCAGGCAAAGTACGATGGCTAAAATCGCCTTCAACTCCACAAAAAACACCCCCTTGTATTTCAGTCAGCAGGTCAGTCCGTATATAAAAAGAACACTGGCGTACATAAGAGCTCCGATGCACAAAAAGACGGCCAACGGTATGCTCCTCTGCCGGGTCGCCAACCCGTAGACGAGGGCGGGAAGCAGGGCAAAAAAGAGAATGGCCGCCAGCGCGTTCAAGCCGAAGCAAAAGCCCAGCGCCACCGTCAGCTTTACATCGCCGCCGCCCACACCGCCGTATTTCACGGCCAGCATGAGCAGGCAAACGCCCGGCAGCAGAAATCCCGCGATGCGCTCAGGCCAGGCCGGTTCTGGAAACAAGAAAGCGGACGCGCCGCCGATCAGGAGGATGGAAATCCATGTCCAATCGGGGATAATCCGCTTTTTCCAATCCATGAAAGCCGCCCACAGGAGAGGGATAACACAAAGCGGCAGCATCTCAATTTCCCACGGTGGTATCATCGTCGTACATATTGCCCACTACATGAATCTCTAACGGCCCTCCGGTGAGCCACTTGGATAGCGTTCCGCCAGGGGTATGCGCATCAGTGACAAGGAGCTGCGCGATGTAGTCCTTATCATCGGGAAACCAGATGGGGACGTACTGCTTCCTATATCGGAAGGGGGAGGAGGGATTCTCCAGGAAAACAAACTGGCAGCCTTCCTTCTCTAAGGGAATGGCAGTCTCATAGCGGTGTTCGGGCAAATAAATTTCTGCAACTTGTGGAGCGGTAATCAGTTCCGGCCTGTCGTTGTTGCTATTCACGGTGGCGGTGACACGGATGACATAGCCGTAGCCCGACTTGAGATAGCCGCAGGATTTGGTGTCGTAGTCCAATGCGGCAGCAACTTTTAGCTCTGCGTAAAACTGCCGCCACACAAATTGACCGTTTTCATAGCGTTGCTCCCACCATGTTACCTTGGGCTGCTCGCTTCTTGGCGGCGGGTCAGGCAGTATCCGGCTTTCCTCCGGTTCCGTATAGGTTGCGTTTTTGATAACGGCCTGTTGGGTATAGGTGTTGTTGCTTGTAGAAGTTTCATTATCCAAAACCTCATCGGGGTTGATGGTGGCGATCAAGGTAACGCCCTTATCGGCCTGCACATTGGGGGTATCCCACTTGACCGACACGGTATTCCAGGTATTCTGTTCCATGACTACCGCGTCCACGCGCTTTTGCAGCGAAAGCTCGGGAATTTGAAACAGCACGGAAACTTTCTGTCCGGGCGTAAAATCCATACTTCCTTTATTGGATACCCGGATGGTACTGATCACCGTTTGGTTTTCCTTATATTGGGCGGGGGTAATGCGCTGCACATCCAGGTCATAGGGACGCTCCAACACCATGATTTCCGCCTCTGCCTGGTTGTTGCCCATGTTGGTATCCGTATAATCCACGGGGGGCGACACCTGTGCCTCAAGCCGGATGGTGGTGCCTTTTTCCCCTGACGTGCCGGTGACAAGGTAGGATTTTTTCTCATAAGCTCTGAAATTGGCCGTGCCGGGCACGGCGGGAACCGCCTGGCCGTCGATGACAACGTTCAGGCCCACATCTGTCAATGTCTTGCGGGTGGAATTGGCAAAGTATACGGTGAAACTGTATTCCTCCAGCTGGTAGGCTATGGGCGGCGAGGACAGATTCACCCATACGTCGCACAACAGGTTATCCGGGTTGTCGGGATTGTCGGGTTCTTCGGGATTATCCGGGTGGTCAGGGTCCGTGGGGTTATGCGGGTCCTCTGGGCTGCCAGCAGGTCTTTCCGCTACCGTGATGCTTGAAATAGCGGTGTTATTGCTGAGGTTCTCGTCAATAAAGCCCTCCGGCGCTTGCACGTTGGCCCACAAATGATATATCTCACCTGCTTTCCCCGCCGCACTCTCAATCGTAAAAGACTTGGTTTCGCCTGGCTGGAAGCCGGTTGTTTGCGGAATTTGCACCAGTGCATTTTCATTGCTTTTCCCTGCCAAGGGTACAGCAATCAGCTCTCTGCCGGAATGATTGGTGAAACTCACGGTATAGGCGTATTTTTCGTATTCATAAACAGTCGGCGGCGCAAGGATGGCAGCCGACAGGTCGCAGGATTCCTTCAGACTGGGCGGTTCATTTGGAGGATTGTCCGGGTTGTCGGGGTTATCCGGCGTATCCGGTTCGTCAGGCGGATCGTTTTTGCCGGGTGTTGGTTCCGGCGCGGGATCAACCACCTTGATGATGGCCGTGGCAGTGTTGTTGTCCGGGTTGCCGTCGATAAAGCCCACCGGTACGCCAATATGCGCCCAAAGACGGATTTCGCCGTCGGCGGTGTCCGCCGTGCGCTTCACTTCATAGGCTTTGCTGGTATTGGCAGGAAAGTCCTGCATGGCTGGTATTTCTTCAATGGTTACGCCATCCACTGTACCTTTTAAGGGCACATCATAGCCCGGGCTGCTTCCGCTGTTTAGGTAAATTACGGTAAAAGAATAGCTGTCACCCCGGTTCACTGTAGTGGGAGCGCGGATGGCAACCGACAGATCGTTTCCGTCACATGCTTTGAATTTAAAATAGAAGTCGGCAGCAGGAATATGATAGTGGATTTTCTGTGTGATTTCGGTCTGCGTTTCGCTTTCCCCATCGGTGTATGCGGCGGTTTCAGGTGTGTAATCCCATTCAAGGCCGTAATAGATGAAATTGCGGGAAAGCGGAATATCGTCTTTGGCAAAGGTTACAGAGGCAGTTTGATAAGGATAAAGCAATTCCGGCACACCTTTGTCCTGCGCGGTGAGCTTCCCGAAAATCTCCTGCTTGTTTTCGTCGCACCAGGTTGCTTCTACAGCAATTTTCACCGGGGCTTGATAGGACAGCACTGTGTCCCGCATGGTTTCGAAGGCGATGAGCGCCTTTTCCGTCCAGCCGTAGCGGGTGGTCAGGGATTCAAAATCGGCGTCCGTATCATAGGTTCCGTACAGCTTGCCGGAAGCATGGCCGTAGATTTCCACCACCAGACTGCCTTTCGGGGTGTAGGTTCCGCCGTCATCGCAATTTATCCAGGCGGCAATCCGCTCCCGTTCATGGTCGGCCACGGTGTTGGCGTTTACAAGATCGATGCGCTGGGGCTCCGGGAAGGATTTCAGCAACGTTTCACCCTCGTAGATTTCTTTCACGTTCATGCCGATGGTGCGGTAACGGGTGTCATATATGGCCGGGACTTGAAACACCACATTGGCCGTAACGACAAGGATGGCTCCTTCCTCTGTCTGGGCGATGACGGTATAGGAACCGCAAGCCTCCTTGTCTTCAATGGTCAGCGTGTAGTTTGGGATTATCGCTTGGCTTTGGCCACCGTACTCCAGCCAGACCTCTGCAAGGCTGCCGGTTTTGGCCGTGGTGTTAATAGAAATCCGGGCCGGGAATTCCTCGACGGCGACCACTCCACTTTCACTGGCCAGGCTGTCTATGGGGGAAGCGATATTGATTGCTATGTCGCTGTCCGACAGGGCAAAGGCTTTAGCCGACATCAACAGGCAGCAGACCAGCACAAGCGGAATGGCAAAAATAAGCTTTTTAATCATGGGGAACCTCCTTCCTCAATGCGGATGTTGACGCTGGATATGGTGAAGGGAAGCCGGATCGTGCCGCTCAGAAAGTTAAAAATGCTGCGGGTTTTCAACGTCCCGGCCAACGTCAGGCAGGGAGGGTTGTCGGTGGCGTCGATACGTTCAACCTCAAGCTGGTAAACCCACTGATTCCCGGCAAGCTTGTTAAGTTCGGAATCCAGCCCCATATTTTCGTAGAAATAGGCGTACAGCGTCTCTTGGGCCAGGGCGCTGTCCATCCGGGAATAGCCGTCCCTGCGGTAATCGTCCCGCATGGCGTATTCCACGGAGCTGTTTACGCCCCGTTGAATGACGTACTCCGCTTGCTGGTAGAGGCTTTCTATACGGAAGTATTCGCTTAGGATCACAGCAAGGGTCAGAATGAAAAAGACAAGGATCAGGATAAACAAAAAAACATCGCCCTTCCGGTTGTTTATCATTTGCTTGAAATTACCCACGGCTTTCTTCCTTTCCAGCGATTATTCGGGCAGCTTCCAGTATTTCTCCGACATGCCGGTGATACTTACACGCATGGGAATATGGATTTGAATGGGGGCCGTAAAGGACGGCCTGAAAAGGGTAAAGGCGTGGCTGTATGTCATTGTGATGGTGAAAGTATTCCTTAACTGGATTTTCTGGTTTTGCTTGTCGCAATAGGCCACTTCCTCGACGGTCATTTCCGGCGACAGGCCGGTTTGTTGCTTCAACCGATAAAACACGTCATAGACGGGTTCGGCTATTTTTCCCTCCAGTTCAGCCACGCGCACAACGCGGCGGCACATGTGATTCAAATTCAAATAGGTCGTGAAAACGCCTAAAAAACTGATCACCGTGGCCATAAGCGTAATCACCACCAGAGTCTTGATGATTAAATCGACATAACTGCTGCCTTCTTTGTTCAGCAGCTTTTGAAAAGGCCGGGGGAGAGAAGCTCTCCCCCATAAACCCCGGTGCCGGTTGTTCATTGCTCTTGCACCCCATGCGTCTGCGGATACGCTTTTTCCGGCTTTCATCAGTTCAACAGGTTGGTAATTTTGGCAACGATGCTATTCCAGATAGTGGTGATGGAGCCTTGATACAGGGTCATGAACACCGCACCCACGACCACGACAATGAGCACCACGATGAGCCAGCCGGTCATTTGGTCCCCGGAGGGGTTTGCCAGTACGTTCCGAGCTTTCAGTCCCGCCATTTTGATTTTGTTTTTAAAAGCAGTCATCATGATAAATACCTCCATTTTTTTTAGATTTGATTGGAAAGGAGAGGCAATGCCTCCCCTGGGCGGCTGCCTTTTGGCCGCAATTAGTTCAAAAGGCCAGTAATTTTGGTAACGATGCTGTTCCAGATGTAGGTGATGGACCCCTGATACAGGGCCATGAACACTGCACCCACCACCACGACAACCAGCACCACAATCAACCAACCGGTCATTTGGTCGCCGTCGCGCTTTGTCAGCACGTTTCCGGCTTTCACCAAAGCAGTTGTCAGCCTTTTTCTCATGGATTTTCCTCCTTTCTGCGGTAATGAACAGTATCTGCGGCTTTTGTTTTACATGCGCTACCTCCTGAAGATGATTATTTGAAAGGGGCTTTCCCCGTTTCAGCGCGCTAAAAGAGGCCCCCCATTGATCGGGTCATGTGGGAGCCGATTACATACAGCAGGGTAGCCAGGGTCATGGCCACCAGCGGGATGGAAGCGATTTTGACCTTGCCGGGCAATTTATTCAGCTTTGTTTTTAATGCTTCCCTGGCTTTGATGTCCATGTCCCGGGCGAGATAGGCTAAGGCGTCCCCTTGGCGCTCGCCCCGATGCAGCCCGATGAGGGCGTTGACGAGAAAGGAAATATCGGTCAGGCCAAGACGCGCGTTGAAATTGCGCAGCGCAGCTTCAATGCTGATGGATTTCATTTCCAAGACCATGATGGAAATGTCGTCATAGAACACATCGCTGGCCACGCGCAGGTAATCTTCAAATATTTGCACCAGGTCCGCCTGGACGACGGCTTTTTGATTGCCCTCCCGCATGTCGTCCAACTTGTACAGGATGGAGCGGATGAAGCTCGGCATTTCCATTTCAATTCGCTTCTTTTTCGCTTTCAGTTGGTCTTTCAGGTCAGATGTGAAATGAAAATAGACGACCACCGCAAAAATGACAATGATCGGGATGAGGCCAGTGGCACCGATGAGCAAAAGCGGAATCAGGAGCAGCAGGGTGAAGGCGGCGCAGATAAGAGCCCTGGCCTGGTATTCCTGCGGTGTGAGGGCCAGCCCTCCGCGCCGCAGCATGGAGAACATCCTTGCCTCCTGCACGGGATCGAGCCGGATCAGCCGGGCGACCGGCTTGACCAGGGGCATGACCAAGCGGTTCAGCAGCCGTTTGCCCGGTTTCTCCTTTTTGGTCCGCAAATTGCTCAGGTTTTTCTTCATGCTGGCCCTGGGGATTTTCCAAAGCTCCCGGCAAATAAGAAATCCTGCCGCCAGCAGCAGGATGAAAACGACAATTTGGTAAAACAACGGTGAACCTCCTTTGCTATCGGTTGGACGGTTTCGTCGCCCGCAGCACGTAAAAGGCCGTCCCCAGGGCGGTCAGCAACATGAGGACAACCAGCAGCTTGCCGACGGCGGTTGCGGTCAGGATGGAAAACCATTCGGCATTTGAAAAACGCATCATGGGAATGACGGAGAACATCAGGCCCACCGTCAATAAATAGTCCCGCCAGACGCGCACCATCATACCGTCGCTCTCCACCTGCATGGATTTGGCGTCGTTCATGGCCTTCACTACCGGGAACATGGCGAACTTCAGCCGTCGGTCGTGGTGGCACAGAATAAGGATTTTGGTCCACTCGGCAAAATAGCGGTTGCGTATCTTGGCCGCAAGACGGTACAGTCCGTGTTCGATGTTGGGATTGATGTATTTTATTTCCGAAACAAACTCGTCAAAGGGCGTAATGGTCCTCAGATGGGGTGGAAGGTGACGGTTTTTTTCTTCAACGTACAACTCAATGGCTTTGACAATATCGTCGCAGGAGGCATAAGCGTTAGTGATGACGGACATGGTGTTCTCCAATCCTTCTATTTCCTCCCGCGCCACCGTTGCACTTTTTACGGTCAGGTAGATGTAAGGGGCGGGAAGCAGACATCCCGCCGCTACCGCCGCCAGGTCGGGGCTGTTAAACAGCATCATTCCAGCCAGGAAACCGCCTGCCGCCGCTGCCAGCATCATCGTGAGGAATTTCTTGCGCGTGCAACGGGTCTGCCGGAACAGGGTCTTCAAGCGGATGGTGATCCGCTCGGCGGTTTTCAGCTTTGCGCCCACCAGATGGAGGCGACGCTTTTTCAGTGGGTTCTGCTCCACCGCAAAAGGGTTCAGCTTCAGCAGCAAAAACAGGGCCAGGCTTACAAGTAAAAACACCAGCATCAGGGATGTATGAATGGGGCTCATGCGACAGGGCCTCCTTCCGCAAAGCAGCGGATTTCCTTTTGCGGGACGCCGCCCACCAAGAGCTTTCCGGCCAGCGCCGGGGAAATGTTGCCCAAACGCTGGTGGCTTCCTACTACTTTGGCAATTCTTCCGGATTTGTCATGCTCATAGTGGTTCACCGCATAGCGGTAAAGGGTGGTGCCGGTGACTTCACCGTTCCGCACGCCGGTGGCTTCAAAGACTTCCATGTATTTGCGGGATTTGTCCGGGAGCTGCCTTTTGAAAACCATAATCGGAAACGCTTCAACTATATTGCGCAGCAATCGTTCCTCCGACAGGGAGGTCCCCGCTTCCAAACACATGGTCAGGATGCGGTCGTAAGCGGATCTGGCGCTGTTGGCGTGCAGGGTGCTCACAATGGTGTGCCCCGTCCGCCCGGCTTCCTGCACGGTCAAGGCCTCCGCGCCGCGCATTTCCGCCGGGACAAGTATTTCCGGGTGCAGCCGCAGCGACAGCTTTAATAAGTCCAGCATGGTGACGGGATTCGGCGCTTCCTTTGTCAAAAGGTGAATCACGTCATTGGTCATGATCTCGTTTTCATCGTACTTGGCCAAGGATAATTCCCGCGTGTCCTCAATGGTGACGATGCGTTTTTCGGGAGCTATGGTACTGAGGATATAGCCCATATCCGCCGTTTTTCCGCTGCCGGTAGCTCCGGCGATGGCTATGGAAACGCCATTGTTGACACAGATAGTCAGAAAATCCAATTCCTCCGCCGTGGCCGTTCCCCAGCGAACCAGGTTCTGCCTGGTGATGGAAAAGGGCTTTTGCTTGCGGATGGAGGCGATGCCCCCGGCGTTCGCGTCAACACAGGGCTCTATTGCGCCTGACATTCTGACGCCCCGTGAAATATAGCTATCCCCGACAGGCTTGGAGCCGTCCAGGATTACGCCGCCAAACCTGCTCATTTTCCTGACGATGTTGGCGCAGGCTTCCGGGTTGCCGAAAGTTTCAGGCAGGCGCATCTTTTTGTCCTTGTACTGCACCCAAACGCCGTTATAGCCGTTGACGTTGATTTCTTCGGTATCGGGGTCCTGTAAATAAGGGGATAGAAGCCCCATAAAGGCCATATCGTTATATACCGCGTCCACCAGTTCGGAAATGTTCCGCACGTCCTTGGCTACCAGTTGTTCGCTGGCTAAGTAGCGCATAATCAGGTCTTTGAGCTTAGTTTCAGCCTCTTGAGAGTACAAAACCTGGGCCAGCTCCGTGGAATGGTTTTGGGCGATAATGCGCTGTAATTTGTCTAAAATCTCTCCGTAGTCCCGCGCTTCCAGGTTGCTTTCCTCAGTGGCGGAACGCCGCTTGTTGGCGCGGTAGATCAGGTCATGGATGGAAAACCGACTGTTCATGGTTGCCCACCTCCGCAGAGTCTGTCGGCAATCTGTTCCAGCACCTTGCCGTAATAGCGGCAGGCCCGGTCGCGACAGAAATACAAGGGCGTTCCGGCGTTTTGTAGCTCAGTGGCCCGCTTGACGTACGGCAGCTCAAAGGGAAAAGATAGTCCGGTCATTTCCCGATAGGTCTGATCGTCGAATTCGCCGTCCGGTTCCAGCAGGATATGGATTTGTTTTTCCGCTATGTGCAGCTCCCGCACAAAATCGGCAACGCTCTGATACCACATCTGCGCCGCAATTGAGGGCCAGTGCAGGGTGCAGATTGTTTCCGCCAGCCATAGTCCCACGCTCGACACTGGATTTGTCAGCTCCGCAGCTCCGTCGATGACCAGAATGTCGAAGACTACAGAGGCGGCGGTTATCATTTGCTCCACCTGCGTTAGGGTCACAGTGTCACAAAGCAGCCCGGTATACCAGGTAGGCACGGACAGGAAAAACAGGTTTTTGCACTCCCCGTACTCCACAAATTTTTCCCCGATGTTGGGATTGTCTTCGCTTAACGCTCGGAACAGGCCCTTTTCCGGGGAGACGTTCTGGCCGAAGAAGATTTGCAGCTCTCCGAAAACCAAATTAGCGGAAATGAGACCTACTAGAAGGTTACGGGTGGAAAGAGCGCAGGCCAGGTTGGTGGCGAAGGTGCTTTTTCCGTTGCTGCTGCCGCCCCAGACGGCGATAATTTTACTGCTCACAGCTCACACCCCGTTTCTCAAACACCAAATGCAGCTTGCCGGTGTATTCGGCCTGGATGAGTTTTTCCGCTTGCGCTTCGGTAACGATCAAGGTCACGGCTTTCACGATAGGGTCGCTTGTGGAAGACTGGTTTTTGGCCTGCTGCTTCCGAACCTGGGCGGTGTCCTGGGCGCGGGCGTTCTCCGCACTGTAAACTTCCAGTTCCTTTAATTCGGGATAAATGATCACCTGCGGAGAGGCGCTTTGGCCGTCGGGTGATTTATCCGCAAATACGGCCACCGTTACGATGTCGCCACTTCTTAAGTGTGAGGATAATCCCGCCGCGATGCTCGGGACGCTGATAGTGACCAAACACTGATTGTTTACAGCAATGTGGTCAAGCCGCCTGTTGGCAATCGTTCCGCCGAGTTTTGGCGGAAACAAAAACTCCCCCTTGGTAATGTCCGTCTGGGCGATTTTCCCGATAATCAGGGACTTATCATTCATGATATCTTCCGGCAGGCCATAGCTTCCGACTTCCGCTGAAACAAGATGTTTTTCCTGGATTTCCGTCCCTGACGTAATGTCCTGTGCCGCTCTTAGCACCAAGACCGTCGCACTTTTGCTTTCGTAAAAGCGAGGTAGAAGAAAAAACGAAACGCCCGCCGCCAGAACAAGGCAAAGGGCGCTTAAAAGAATTCGATTCTTGAGTAGCTTCAAATTGTTCGTTCCTCCTTTCAAGTTTTTAGAATAAGGGGAAGGAGAGGCTTTACCTGCCGAAAAAGAGCAGAGCATTTCTTTCGGATGGTAAGTTTTCAGCGGGGAAAGGCATGGGAAGGAGACGGCGAAAAGGCGATGCTGTCTGCACTTTTCTCAAGCTACCCCTGGTGTAGAATCACTTTTTAATCATCGAGTGTTACGCACTTTTTTTTGACGCATTTTCCTTGATGCTCGTCAAAGTGCGGACAATGCTTGCACTCCCGTCTTTCCATCGTTTTAACGGGTTTGCGGTCGTACCCCGGTTTTCCCCGCATTATGCGTTCGCATTCGCGCAGCTGCCCTTCCGTAAAGTACATCTAAACACCTCCTTCCAAAGGGCATAAAAAAACGCCCTCCTTTAAGAGCGAAGCTGCCATGATTCAGCGTTCCTGTTCCCGTTGCCGTTTTTTGTGCCAGCTTTCCAGGAGCTGAACGATTAAATCCTCTTTTTGCTTTTCCGTAAAGCTGCTGGGGAAAAAGCGGTCGATGCGTTCCCGCCGGATATTGAATTTTTCCTTTTGATTGGGCTTTTCCTCAGTGAGAATGGAAAAGATAACATCCATATTCAGCCTGCCGTCCTGACTGAGCTTTTTCATCCGCTGCGCCTGCGCCAAAGATGGGGTGCAATCTTCCGACTGTATGGTGTTGTATAAGTCTTTCTGTTCGTTTTCGGCAAGGTAGGAGATTTCCACAGCAGGGTTAAAGGCAATTTGCTTTTCGTCCACCATCTCAAGAATGGAAGGGAGCAAGGAGGTAAGGCGGATATATCGGGAAATTTGATTTCGACTTTCCCCAGCTTGTTCTGCAAGTATCTCCCGTGATTCTTTCCCATCTAACTTCCGCCCAAGTTGGGCGGAAGTTAGATCCGTCCTTTGCCCCTGATGTTTCATAGCTTCTAATTTCATTTTATATGCAAAAGCTTTTTCACTTGGCAGGATGCTTTCCCTTTGCAGGTTGCTGTCAACCATAATAATTGTGGCCTGATCGTCGTCCAGTTCCCGGACAATGCAAGGCATGGTTTCCTTGCCTGCAAGCTCGCTTGCCTTTTTGCGCCGGTGACCGGCAATCATCTCATAGCTGCCGTCTGCTTTTTGCCGGACAAGCCCGGGGACTAAAACACCGTATTGCTTTACACTGTCCGCCATTTCCAACATAGCTTCATCCGCTTTTACCTTAAAAGGGTGGGCGGGAAAATCACTGATTTCCGACAAGGGAATGTCCATAACCTTCTCGCGCTGCTGCTCGGTGCGGTTTTCCTCGGTGGTGAACAAATCATCTACAGATGTCAGCTTTATGTTGTTTCGCGCGTCGTTTTTCGCCAATGTCCTGCACCTCCTTTGTAAAAGCTTCATAGGCTTTTGCCGCCAAACCGTGGGGGTCGTGAAGGTAAATGCTTTTCCCTTTAGCGCTGGTTTCAGCCGCACGGATGGATAGGGGGATTTCCGTTTGGAAAATGCGCAGTTTATCACCGTAGTCGCGGCGCAGGATAAAGGAAATGTCCTTGGCAAAGTTGGTGCGTTTATCCATCATTGTCACTAAAACGCCATCAATGGTCAGCTTCGGATTGATTTGCCGCCTTACCCTAGCTATGGTCTGTAAAAGCTGCGTCATTCCTTTGGCGGGCAGATAATGGGCCTGTACCGGAATAATTACGCTGTCTGCGGCGGCAAGAGCGTTGATGGTCATCATTCCCAGGGAGGGCATACAGTCGATCAGCACATAATCATACCTATCTTTGACAGTGTTGATGAAACTGCGCAGTACCATTTCACGGCTCATGGTGTTGACGAGGGAAACTTCAATGGCCGACAATTCAATGTTGCCCGGCATGAGATCAATACCTTCCGCATGGTTAAGGATACCCTCGTCAGGTTCATACGGTTCTTCCAACATGCTTTTGGTTAAAACGGTCGCCAGTGAAACAGGTAGATTGTCCGGCTCATGGAAGCCCAACGAATCCGTTAGGTTGCCTTGCGCGTCCGCATCCACTAAAAGCACTTTTTTTCCCTGCATCGCAAGGCCGATACCCAGGTTGACCGTTGTGGTCGTTTTGCCCGTGCCGCCTTTCTGGTTGGCAAGGGCGATTACTTTTGACACTTGTGAAATTCCTCCTTTCACGCAAAAAAGCCGCCTGCTTTATCGGGATAATAAAGCAAACGACTTTTGCTGTGGTTTATATATAAAAAGAGAACGTCACTTAGTTAAAATTGACATTCTCTTAATTGTATATTACGATTCAGTGAGACAACCATTCCGGTAGGCAGTGGCTACTCGTCCAGAAAAAAATTAGCTTTTTTGCTTATACAAAGCCCTCCTTTCTGGGCTTTCTGCTGAGGAATGAATCTATAATAGACTATTCGTCACTAGAATCCTCTAATAGGATTTCAAGATGACTGCGGAATTTTGACTCAAATAGTCTACCATCCTTAACGTTATCGGCAAACGTATTATAATCAACCGGACTTAAAAACGTAAAATAATATCTTTCCAGTTTCCCATGTTTTTCAAGTTCCGCATTTAGTATTTCAAAATGCCTTTTGGCCGCCCTATTTTTTGCTTTGTTCTCAAGGCTATCATCATTGTCTGACTTGATTTCTACAACAATAATGTTATTATTTTTCTTGATAAAAAAGTCAGGATTAAAAGCTTTAAACTTGCTGCCTTTATTCTTTTGGTAATCTATACTGTAAAAACCTTTATCTCTTGATTTAATCCATGCATCAATATGTTGTGCAAAGTCGTCGCTGGTTAAAAGCTCTACAAATTTCTTTTCAGGTTCAAGAGTAGTAAAAACTACATTAACAGGTGTTTTGAAATTATACCTATTAATTTCGTTATCTTGGCGTTTTTTTAATTCTTGACGTACTGCTTCAAAAATAGACAGTTCATTTTCTTCTATCTCATTTTTATAATTATCCGAGAAAAATAGCGAAACATCTCTAATAAGGGTCCCATATCTTGATGTTTCTGATTTCATATCTTCCGTATTTAATGAAACTAAAATATCTACCGCCTTTTCCAATACAGGAGTAGTTGGCTTTTTTCTAAGTAACCCATTAAAACGTCCGTATATCTTATCGGCATTTTCTAAAGTAAGGAATGAACCATTCTCTCCAATATCTCTCATTGATTTTTCGATAAAGGTTCTAATATCTTGTATAGATGGAAGTTTCTCTTGTTCATATACGCCGCTAGGAAAGATTAACTTTGCTTCCAACGCACGACCTTTAAAACTCTCAATAATATTATTAATGACCTCATCAATGGTAATTAGTTCCTTTTGAATAATTGTCGATTTTGAGTGAAGATGCCCTTTAATATCTTCATAAGTTGTTTTCTTTGGCTCCTTTTCGCTTTGAGACACTAATTTAATACCATTGGTTAGGTCAAATATTTCTTGAGCCTTAGTATCCTTTTTTTCAATGGCACGCTCTTTTTTGGCATAATTAATCGTATATACTTCAAAGTTATACTTGTTTTTATCCGGTAAGTTTACAATCTTACTGGAGACTGTCATTTCTTTTTCCAACACTTCATCAACCAGAGACTGTATACTTTTACTCCAGCTTGCATGATTAAAGACCCTAACCTTTGGTTGGCCACTTGTGTTCTCAGGTATTCTAAGACCTCTACCCAATACTTGTGCTATTAACAGCTTTGAATTAAATGCCCTATCTTCCCAAGGTACTATTTGAAAAACATTCTTGACATCCCAGCCTTCGGTTAACATAGATACAGAAATAATCCACTCTGCCGGATTACTCTTATCATCAACTGTTTTTAGTGCAATTACATTCTTTTTATGTTTAAGAGCTGAAGTTACAATAAGAACTTTATCTTCAAATTCATTTCGGCGTATACCTTCCTGTTTTTCCATGAAATCTAAAAAATCTTCATATAGGTATCCTGCCGATTTAATATCCTTTGTAACCATTATTGTTATAGGCTTAATATCACCATACTTCTTTTGAAATTCTTTGTGATTATCATATATTTTCTGGAACTTCTCATATTGATCACCACTTTCGTCCTCTGCTACATATTCAACCAATTTAACGAAACTTCTTTCCATAGCTTCTCTAAGCGAAAAACGATATATTACATCAGAGAAATACTCATTTTCTATATACGCTGTTCCAGTAAAGCCAAGTAAATATTTAAATTGGAAATCCTCACTCATCAAAAATGTTTTCCACTTTCTGATATCGTTCTCTCCACTGGAATTATATGCATGATGAATCTCATCACTTAAAACTAATGTTTTTTCTCCAGAGCCTTTTAGGCTGTCTATGATGGATGAGCCTGTTCCATCATAAACAGCATGAATATTCTCTACACAAATATCCCCATCTTTTATAGTGCTGTTAGCATCAATTATTCTGGGGTTTTTAAAAAATACTGTTTCGGGGATGCTTGCCTTCAATCTTGCATCACTAGCTTTTTCAATAAATTTCTCCATTAAACCGGATTCAATTGTTAAAGATGGGCATAAAACTAAAACTTTGGTTACCAGACCCAAGGATAACATAATTTGGGCTATGCCATAAATAACGTAGCTTTTACCGGTAGCAGTTGCCAAATCAATAACACCTGAAAGCTTGCCTTTTAATGGAATACGTTGAATGAAATCATGTTCTGTACGATAAAGCTTTTGCAAATCCTGATTATTCTTGTAATTCTCTCTTGCTAACTGGTCAATATTCGCATATTCACCGGATGCCAAATATATTATTGCTGTCTTTATTGCTTCTTTCTGATAATCACGATTTCCACAAATAATATCCAGATAATCTTCCCATTCAGTTAGATTTAGTTCTTTTACATCGTAACTACTTCTTACCTTAAGAGTAAGATCAGAAGCATTATTTCTTATAATGCCTTCCATCTATTGCACCCCCATAGAGAACTCTTCTTTAAACTCATTCCCATACATATCAATATATATGGCTAAAATCTTCTTGCCAGGATTTCTTATGGGCACATTGATTATGTTGGCATTTTTTAGGGCTTTCCTAACATCATCTGAAATATCTTTATATGCATTGGCCTTCTTTTTGCTTTTAGATATTAAATCTTTAGCAAAATAATGGTATTTCATAATAAAATCTCTGTTATAATCGTTGTCGATAAGTACCATGGACAAACTCTCAAAGTTATTTATTTCTTTTCCTGACTCATCCATACTGTAATCGGACATGAAATTTTTTAAAGTTATATAGTAATTTCCATCAATATTAGTTAATTCTGTTTCAACTTCCGGTTGCCTAATAAAATGAAAACCTACTGCCTCGTCTAAATCGTTAATTTGACCCTGACTTTGAGGTTGTTTAATCTTTTTGAAATTTTGATTATGTAATTCTTTAATTACTTGATACGGTATTTTTAAAAAGTAATACTTTATACCATCTATTTCATAATAGTCATTTACAAAAGCAACATTGTTGGCAGGCGCAACAATATAAAAACGGTTTTTAATCCGATCACCTATATTCCTGTGAAGATCATGTAGATATTCTGAATCAACGTCTGCATTACGCATTTTTTCATCCCAATATGGATAAATCTTAACAAAGTATCCCCTTTTTTCACCATCAATTGATACGCCATTGATATTGGCTTTTTCTATATCTTCAATGCCAAATAAATTTTTCACAAAAGATTTATATCTATCTTCCGTTAAGGAAAATACTTTTCCTAAGTCATACAAACCTGCAGTTACCACGGAAAATGCTTTTGCATTATGTTTATATTCTTTCTTAGTATTAACTATATCCTTGCTTTTTGATATTTCCATTAATCTTTTTTGTATGGTATACATTGATAATTTTCCAATATCGCATCCGATCCATCTTCGGTTTAATTTTTCAGCTACAGCTAATGTTGTTCCCGATCCAGCGAAACAGTCCATTACTAGGTCGCCTTCTTGTGTACAGCTTTCAATAACTCGTTTTAGCAATTCTTCAGCATTTTCTGTTGGATAGTTATTAGAAAACGCATATCCCTTGATATCTGTCCAGTTATTATCAATAGGAATAGAGTCTGTTTGTAAATATTCCGGGCGAGCTTCAATTTTTTTGCCCTTTAAATCATAATAGGGAATTTCAGGGTTTAAACGTAGTCTTCTTTCTTTTTGAAAAGCATCAATCTTTTCTTGGGTGTATGTAAAATGTCTACCCCGTCTTGGCAAATATAACTCTCCAAAAATAACTCGTTCAGGAGGATTTCTTAAACCTGGTGATGTTAAATCGTCCCAAATTGGTTCTTTTTCTTTACCGCAGAAATTGCATTTCCGAGGCATTTCAGGATTATTGAAATAGAAAGTAGAGGATTTTGAGTAGAAGAAAATTGACTCAGTACTGACATTAAATCTTGTAAGATTCCGTAGAGACCGTTTAACTCTATTAATAACAATTTCGTTTTTGAAATTATTTTTGCCGAAAACCTCATCCAGGATAATTTTAATGTAATGACCAAAATGATAGTCCAAACGAACAAAGATTACTCCATCGTCAGCCATTACTTCTCTTAATAATATTAATCTCCGACGAAGAAACTCTACAAGATCCGCCCCTTTTCGTTTAGCGCTATATGCACTTTGACCCTTATTACCATCATATTTATCACCAGTTCCAAATGGGGGATCTATATACACAAGTTTAACTTTATTTTTGATTTTTTGTGCGATAATCGGATCTTTATCATAATATATGGTTTTCAATACTTGAAGATTATCTCCAAATATTAAAAGGTTCTTCCAATCGTCATTTAATGAAGGGTGTTCATCTCCATTATAAGTTTTTTCAATTTGTAAAGGCACATTAGATATTTCATCGGTATCTGACAATATATCTTCTTTACGCATTTTCCCTGCATAAGTAAGTTCATATTCCATTTGAGCAGTAGGGAATAAAGAATATTTATATTCAGTAGGTATACTTTGCCCATCCTTTAAACACTTAATTATATAATCAATATCATATTGGTTTAGCATGATAAAATCCCTCCACGAATTAGTTTGAAACTGCCTAGTAGTTTTAAACTAGCTATTCATCTGGTGTTACATCAATAATGTCAGCAGAAGTACAATCTAACTCGTTGCAAATCTTTTGTATAACTTCGATGCTGACTGGCTGATTTTTACTTAATTTAGAAAGGGTTGATGGACTGATTTTACATATATCACGTAAATCCATTTTTTTCATACCTTTATCAATCAACAGCTTCCATAATTTATTGTAGCTGATCGCCATATCAACACCCCCATAGCAATTAGAATAGCATAATGGTAAGACATATTCAATGCGATATTGTAAAATTATTACATGTTCGTATATTTAATTTATATAATAAGAGGACATAAGCGTAAACCCATGTCCTCTTGAACATTCATTTTTAATTACTGCTAAACCTGTACTTTTAGCTCTTGCTGGTACTGGGCGTAATGGTCGCTTAACACATACTCGATAACCCATACTTTAGGTATCCTGTAAGCACTGCGGATGAAAAAGTATTTTATATGGTTGCCGTGCAAAATCTTTCGTGCCGTGGTCTCTCCAATACCGCCCAACATCGCTCTGAATTCATCCAGCGTAACGACATCGGGATACGGCTCAAAAAGCCGCTCGTAATATTCTTGATTTTTCACAGTCATCAGCTCCTAAAAATATTTGTCAATGGTAGGATGACTGTTACCATATTGATTTTTGATTGCTACACGTTCGATGTTCTGACGGCAAACGGTCCGGATATCCCTCCTGCATATCCCTCCAATATCCCTCCAACGTCCAAAATTCATGTCAAAACCGCTCTTTTGAGAGAGCCTTGGAGTGACGTGGGTTTCCGGGTTTT